>Ga0209096_1001798_pt1 | contig 22155 bp, 17 predicted proteins | sample AD_UKC034_MetaG_FD_184407 | JGI IMG/M metagenome (GOLD analysis project Ga0209096, IMG submission 184407) | Active sludge microbial communities of municipal wastewater-treating anaerobic digesters from USA - AD_UKC034_MetaG (SPAdes) (version 2) | ecosystem: Engineered > Bioreactor > Anaerobic >... | reverse complement strand
GCACCTCAAACAGAATGTGCCCCATCAAGTCGTTCCAGTTTCTGCCAGGGACGGACCATCACCTCCATTCGCCGTTGCATCAGCGGATTTTCGGCCGCTCACGGGAGCCGGCAGTCGCATCAAGGGCGACCAATCTCCTACTTATGTTATGTGCCAATCACTTATGACGGCTTATGTTATGTCCTACCCTCCCTGGCGGGCGTTCGGGGGTTCGGACCGCCGGCGCCAGCCCAGGGCTGGCCTCCCATCGGCGGGCCGATTCTACGCTTGATCTGTGCAGCCGGACGCCAGCGCGGCCGGCGCAGCACGCTTTTTTCATGGCTTGTCTCCCACCAACCATCAGCCTGCGCACCCCCCTCCCGACAAAGGCCTGACAATGCCCATACACTGTGGGGGGTGCGCAGCTCTGGCTGGACGGCCTTTCATGACACGATTGTATGCACTTGCACCCAATCCGCAAATGCTAGACGATCATCACCCCCGGCGGCGGCGTGATCTTGCCCTGACCCTCGGCGCGCACCTTCTCACGGCAGCTCGCACAGAGCTGATAGATGCGCAGGCTGTCCTCCTTGGCCGACAACACCCGCTTGACCCGCTTGAGCAGCTTGTCCAGCTCGGCCGGGGTCAGATAGGCCTCGAAGACGCTGTGCTGCACCCGGTCGCCCACCGATTCCATCAGCTTGGCGATCTTCAGCCGTCGCTTGTCATCGCCGATGTCGTAGGTCAACAGATAAAAGGTTGGCGCGGCCATGCTTGTCTCCTGAAGTTGCCTGTGAGTTGCCTAATGCCCAGAGCCCGGCGACTGTCAGCGGAAACCCATCCCCTGATAGCCAGCCTGGCCGCTGAGCACGCGGCCGGCGATCTGGCGCGCCTGTTCCAGCATGCACTGGCGCAACGGTAGCTGCACCTGGCGGATGGGGTGGGTGTAGGGTTGCTCCATGCGCTGCTCGTAGGCCTTGAGGAAGCGGCGCAGCCCCTGATCGGAGAGCACCACCGGCCGATCCGCCGGGCCGGGGGTGAAGTCAGCGGGCGTCACCTGCCCGCCGCGACAGGCCCACAGCACCACGCCATCCACCACCGGCCGGAATTCCTCCAGCAGGTCCAGCGCCAGGCTGGGCCGGTTGTAGGCATACTCATGCAGAAAGCCGGCGTAGGGATCCAGCCCGGCTGCCTGCACCGCGCCGCGCGCCGTGTTGCTCAGCAGGGTGTAGCCCAGGCTGAGCAACACGTTGACTGGGTCGGGCGGCGGCCGCCGGGCCCGACGCTCGAATTTCCACTCGGCCCCGAAGAGCCGGCGATAGCCGCTGAAGTAGGCGGCCGTGGCCGCACCCTCGTGGCCGGTCAGCGAGGCGATGGTGGCGCGGCGCTCCACCGTCCGCACGGCATCGCCCAGCCGGTCGATGGCCGAAACGATCTCCGCGTCGGCCAGCTCGCGGTTGTGGCGCTGCAACAGGGTGCGCTGATGGGCCAGCTTGGCCGCCACAATCCCCTGCGCCAGGCGCAGGCTGAACTCCGCGTCGTCCATGCGGCGGTATTGAGCGCGTCGCACCGGCACGTGCGGCGTCGCTTCGCCCACCAGCCGCCCCTTGAAGCGCCCATCCTCAGAGAGAAAGACGACATCCTTGCCCTCCACCAGCAGGCTGCCGATGGCCGGCGTGGTCAGGCCCACGTTGCCGAAGATCACCACCTCGCTCACCTGGCCCAGCGGCGCAGCCAGCAGCGTTTCTCCATTTTGCTCCACCTGCACCCGCTTGTTGGCGATGCTCAGCTTCGCACCCTGTTGGATCACATAGACGGGATACATGCCATCAACCACCTTCGTTGCGTTTCAAAACCAGGAAATTCGAGGCGGCCGGGGCTGATCCAAACCAGGAAATTCGAGGCGGCCGGGGCTGATCCAAACCAGCCTGGCCGCGGCCAGGCGCCGCGCGCCCAGCCCCTGGCCGCCTTCGAAGTCCATAGATCGACTCATTTGTTAAGGTACAACCACCCTCCCCGCCCCCTCACCCTCACCCCCTCTCCCCCTCACCCTCTCTCTCCCTCACCCGCCGCGCCTGCCCCAGCCCCATGGTCGCGCCGCCGCCCACGCCGCTGTAGCGGGCAAAGTCGGCCAGCGCGGCCAGCACGCCCATCCAGTAGCGGTCGTAGTTCAGCGTGATGTAGCTGATCTGGCCGAGCGCGCCGACGCGCAAGCCCCCTTCCTTGGCAGCCACCGGTCGGGTGCGCAGGCTATAGCGGGCCACAGCCAGGCACTCCGCGGCATAGCGTCGCACCTCAACGGGAAAGGCCAACGGCGCAAAGGCGTTCCAGCGGTCCACCAGGCTGCCGAAGAAGAGCTCCGGCAGCGGCAGGGGAACCTGCTTGCCGGCCGAGCGGAAGGAGGTGGGGCTGGCCAGAAGAAAGCTGAGCTGGCGCGGCGGCGGCGCAGCCAGGGTGGCCGCGGCCAACTGGCTGTAGCCCGCCCGGCCGGCCCAGGGGTGATCGTCGCTCTGCACCCCCTCCACGCCGAAGGGCTGGTAGTCCAGATGCAGCGTGGCGCCGGGGGCCAGCGGCCCGCCCGGCTGGGCCGCCTGCGCCAACAGTTGGCTCACCGGCTGGGTCAGCCCGGTGAAGCGCAGGGCATAGCGGCCGCCCAGGTCCAGCCGTCCCCGCTCCATCGGCCCCATCAGAGTAGAGGCGGTGAAGGGGCGCAGACGGGAGCCTTCATGCAGGCTGGCCGCCAGCGTCGGATCCAGTTGCTGCACCACCCGCAGGGCCAGGGCCTGGCTGGCGCGGCCCCACCAGGTGGGCAGCGAGCCGGCCGGCCGGTCGCCGTCCAGCGGGCGCAGGGAGAGAAGAAGGGAGATCAGGTCCATGGTGTTGGGATGGGGAAAAGGGGAGATGGGGAGATGGCGAGATGAGGGGATGGGGCGATGCGGTGCGGGCTGGGCATCAGGCCATGCGCCGCGTCCGGGCCCCCTCGCGCAGGCTTTGCAGATCGACGATCTCGGCCACCTCGAACTGGCGCGGCAGCGAGCCGGCCACTGGTCGCGTGCGCACCACCGGCGGGAAGTAGCCCATGCGGCCGTGCAGCTCTGCCAGCAAGGCCGCGGCGATGAAATTCAGCGACGGCAGCACGATCAGAATCGGCGCGCCCTGCCACTCTTGCGGCGTCAGCTCGACCGAGGCCAGCAGCGCCGCCACCTGGGGCGCAAAAGGCTGCTGCTCGTCGAACTGCGGCATGGCCGCGATCTCACGGCTGATCGTGTTCCCCGTCAGCGCCTCGATCTGGCCGCGCTGGGCAGGGGTGATGGGGTGGGAGAAGTTGAGAAGAATCATGAGCTTTCCGATAGTTGTTTCATGGGCGACAGACCATCTGACCACGGCGTTGGGCAATCCCGCTCGCAAACCCGCCGCAGCGGCAGCAGGTTGAGCTGCTGAGTTTGGCCCGCACGAACACATCCTCGACCATCAGGGCGTGAGTGCAGCGCTGTTGGGAGCGGATTGAGCAGAATCATCGGTCAGTTTGCCAGTTTCTCGCGCATCACACCCAGCAGGCGGGCTTGGTCGTCACGTTTCAGCGGCAAGCCGTCGTCGTAACCGGGCAGCGGGATGATGGTCACTCCTCTCTCAGAGGCCAGTCGCTTGATGCTGGGCGCCGGCCGGCCGCCGGTGATCAGGAATTTGCTGGTGTAGGTGCCCAGGTAGACGCGGCCGCCGGCGGTGGAGAGCTGATCGATGCCCTGCTTGGGTCGCGCATCGCCGCCGCCGAGTTTGACTTCGGCAATGCCAACCCGGTTGCCCCGCCGGATCACCAGGTCGATTTCGATCTGATTGGCGACGCCTTTGGGGCGGACGCCTGCCAGGACTTCGAAGTTGTCTTTCAGGGCATCGTACACCGCCTGCTCGAACCGGCCGCCGATGGTCAAATGGCCCTTCTCATCGCGGCTGCATCCGGTCTCGTCGAAGCCGGGCAGGTGCGCGTTCAGGTAATCCGCCGCGCTGATCAGCGCGGGCAGTTCCTGGCTGGAGATGCGCCGCAGATGGCCATCGGCCAGCGAATAGCGATGCAGCCGGTTGGGCGTGTGCTCGCTCTCCAGGTAGACGAAATCCCAGCCGCGCTGCATGGCCAGGGCAAAGGCAGCCAGCATCATCATCTTGGTGCCGCCGGTCAGGTTGACGATGGCCGCCTCGCCGGCCGGCAGCAGCTTGCCCAGCGCGGCCAGGATCGCCGGCGGGTCGTAGGGATCGGTCGGTTCGATCTGCGCGTGCGGCAGCAGCTCCTGCAAACGCTGCGCCACCGGCTTCGTGCGTTCCGTGCAGACCAGCAACGTGCGCTCCGGCTGCAGGAAGCGGTCCGGCAACAGCGCCGGCATCGGCTGCTCGCCGATGAGGGAGAGGAGGGTGGTCATGGTGAAGGCTCTCAGGATTGGTCAGGGAACACCTGGCGACCCGACACGATTCTCCAGTGTTGATCGGAGTCCCAATTCTTTGAAAGTGTCATTTCCAGCACGCGAAGACTGAAGTCACAATTGTCTTCAAGTAGTTGGTGTGCACTTTCATCCACATTGTGTGCGTTGCTCATCAGGAGGCCTTCATACCTCAAGGGTTTGCTCGTACCACCCGATTTGCGCCTTCTTCTGCTTTCGTAGTCGCGTGCGGCGACCAGCTTTCTTACCAACTGCTTGACTTCCTCACTATCAACTGCCTTGGCTTCATTGCCTTCACGTCTTAGCTTACATTCACCGACGACCACAATTGTCTCCGCGCTGCTATTCCGGTAGCCGTATAGGTCGATCTCTTCACCGCCGAGGTCGCCGGTTGGCGGAGGAGTTATGCAGCGGAGGTCTGAGTCTCTGTCTTGCAGCCAGAGAGCAACTTTGGGTTCGAACTCACTCTCCTTTGCGCGCCGAATCGCCTCGAATTGATCCCGAGAACCGCTGGATGCCGAATAAGGAGGCGACCGATGCGGTATTTCAACGGTCGTTTCCCCAGCCCATTCGATTTCAATCCATGGTATCTTTTTGTCAACCATGCGGGCGAACTCTGGGTCATTGAGACGCCTTGATCGAGTACCGCTTAGGTTATCACGGCTGACAAGCCAAAGAATCAAACCTCGTGAGCGCGCATTGGCCATCACTCCAATCAGCTCAGGCTCCACTGGATCAAGACGTACATCTTGTGCAATTGCGTCACGAACAGGGCTAATGTTTGATAGCCTGTCCTCGGGATTGCCGTCCTCGAAAAGGATGTGTTTGAGCAGTCTGATCGCGTCCGAGTCCTCCCTTTCCATCGCCTTCTCCCAATTTTCGTCGAAGGTTGTTCTGTACTCCCGGTCGATAGCGTCTGAGTCCCTGAAAAAACGATGGAGATGAACTTCAGTGACGAGCTTGTTGAGGGCTACCCGACAAGGGAAATGGCTGAACGATGCACGAAATACATCAGGGTCAATCAGGTAGTTCATGAATCTATCTCACTTGGATGCGTCCAGGATTGCCTGGTTTAGCAACGCCATCTCCTGAAGATCGTCGGAAAAGAAGCCACGGAACGCTGGGGGGCTGGTCATCCTTCCCTGCAAATCGATCTTGATTTCTTCAAGATAGCTCGTGCCATCCACTCTGTCCACGAAATACACAACCAGATCATCCGCCAGAAGATGGCGTGAATCGCCTTCGGCGACTCGTCCAGACGAAGCCTCCGCAATTCTTCGCCTTAGCCGCAGCAGGAGGTGTTCGCTGTGAGTTTCTATGAGACAATGTACTCCTCGGTTGGCGATGGCAATGAATACGTCACTTAGCTCCGCTTGGGCTCTGGGGTGCAAATGTAGTTCCGGCTGTTCTACAATAACGGTAGTTTCTGGCTTGGCTATGAATGCCTCAGTGATAACAGGAAGCATCTGGGTTAACCCAAAACCAACTTCCCGTACATTCGTCGACAGCGGGGTTGCATTCTCGGTAGAACCATCTTCGATACGAAGCTCATACAGGGTGCGCTGCCCGTCAAGCGCGTTAAGGTTGACGCGTATGCCGAGGCAAGAAGATGCCAGCCATCGGTTCAACTCTTCCAGAGATTCCGGCCCCGATTGAAGCAAATCGCGGACGAATTGTTGGCCACGTTCAGGGGTATTGGCGCCTTGGCCGGCTATGTAATAGAAGCGTTGAGGCGCGGAGCGGAGCGGACCAAGGTAGCTGATACGGTGTAGAAATTCCTCAACGGTGTGGCGTATTCCTCGCAGAATATGCCACACCCAGTGAAACGGTTCCCCGTAGTCCGGCGGCTCATCCTCGTCTTTCTGATGAATCAGGCGAATCCCCGGCAGAAAACCCCTACGGGTGAGGATTTCGGCAAACGGCCATATTTCTGCTTGTTGGTCGTCAAGCAGGTTGAAAAAATCGGATGAAAACTCCCATGTCATCGGGTCTGTATCACCGACTCTGCGAGCCTTGGCACGAATGATTGCGTCTCCCTCCTTATCAAACAGCTCAAGACCGGTGACACTGGGTAGCTGAGTTCGTGTGTCCAGGCCGACGATCAATCGGACGATCACAGTTCGCTCATCTAATGCTTCTCTTGCGCTGCTGATCAAGGAAGTGAGCGCTTCATGGGCGCCCTTCAGAAACGGATGCCCGGCCTTCTGGTCAAAACGACATCGGAACCAGAAGGAAAACTCATTGGCCAGGTCATGGTCATATACGATTTCCTGATAACTTCCGAAGTCGTAGCCATTGTCTTTGACAAAGAGAAGGGCGCCAGATCCGTCCTGACTCTCGAGGCTTTGCCATAGCAAGAGTAGAGACCTGATGACGGCGCTCTTGCCGCTGGAGTTGCGACCCAGCAAGAGCATGATTGGCCGCATTTCGATCCAGCCGCTATCCTCGAAGCCCATGAAGTTCTGCACGCGAAAGGCGGTTACAGCCATCTCAGTTTCTCCGCATCGTTAGTTGAATTCGCCCAGACTTATTTCGACCCTTTACCCAAACGCGCACGATCTTGTCCTTTGGGAAGCGCTCCTCCAGATCGTAGTCGTCACGGATTGGCGGCGAGATAGCATCCCTGGACAAGGTAGCTTCCTCGCCCAGGATATCAACCACGACCCGTCCTGATTCAGTGCGCACGACCTTGCCTTCCAGGTACATCCCTGGGCTGACTTCGGCGATGGAAGCAGGGTGACTTAGCTCCAGTTCCGCCTTTGCTGTTGGCCCTGGTGTGGGCTTTGCTTCGGGTGTGCTGCGCGGAGCAGCAGGTGCTGGTCGCTGATCTTGATGCGGTCGGCGACCCGTTGGCTGTGGTCGTTGGCCGCTTGCTGGCGCTGTTGCCGGCGCACGGCTGCCGACGGCGATGTGCAGCGGATCGGGCAATACAGGGCGCCCCTTGTATTCGTTGATCTTGCCGCGCTTGATAGTTGGATCCTGGCGCTCGATTTCCAGGTATCTGGTCAGCTCCTTGCCAGGACCGGGCCATTCCAGCATTTTCAGCAACATCTGAATGCGTTCGACGCCTGCCAGCGTCGGCGTATCCTCGGCGCCGATTTCGTGACGAACGAAGCGGTCGAAGTCGCCAATGAACGTAGGAATGCGCGCCGAGGCGTCCTTGCTGGCTTCCAACCAACCCGCGCCGTCGAAGAGCGCGCTGTAGCCTCGCCGGCGGTCTTCCAACGTGAGGGTTGGTTCCACCTTGATCGCGCCCATGCCGTAGGGCTTGCCCATGCCGATGCTGTGCCGGTATTCCTGGCCGGATCGGCCGGGCAAGGTCAGCGCCCACAGCAACGCGCCCAGTTCTTCCTTCGACAGGTTCTCGAAGCGGATGCGCCAGCGGAACCGCACTCCAGCCTTGACAGGTCGTATCTGCGTGTGCTGCGTGTCGCTTTCCTTCACCCGACCCTGTTCGTCGCGCAAACGGTCCGACGCTTCCTGCACGTCCGCGGCCTTGATTTCGCCCTTGTGCCAGTACAGCTTGTGTCCACGAATGACGCTGCGCTTCTTGTCGGTGTAGTCCAATCGTTCCCTGACCAGCTTCGGGTTGCCGTTGCGGTCGCGTCCCTGCTCCTGTGGATCGGGCGTTGCCTGGGTCACATAGTGTTGGAAAGTAGTCGGCTTGGGGCCGCCGAGGATCTTGGGCACGATCGGCGCGTCGCTCAGCCAGATGCCGGACTGGTTCGGTTCCAGCAGGGCGTCGCTGACGAAAACCCGACTGGCGTAGGCGCGCGCTTTGCCTTCTCCTTCTGACTTGGTGTAGCCAAACAGCGCTTCAGCGACATCAAGGTCAGTCTTCTTACGAAGACATTCCGGAATGAAATCAACCGGAGTGTGAGGGTATGGCAGGCGCATCATCATGGTGTGACCGAAAAAGATCAGCTTGTCGCCTTCCTGAAGGTAGAAAACCGGTTGACCATTCCTGAGGACGCCACCCTTTCTGCCAAGCAGATGCTCTTGTTCCTGGCTGACCTGGTCCTTGTAGGCGAGAACCAGTTCGTCGGGAATCGAGATGGACCGAGCCCTTTCGTCGGGTGGATAGATCACCGTCTCGCTGCGTTTCGATGCCATTGGTCCGCTGTACACCAAAGCACCCTTGGTCAGACCTGGCGCTTCCTGCCCGGACGCCCGGATCACCCTGGCGTATTTGATGCGCAGGAAACCGCCGCGCACATCCTGGTAGTCGTATGGGCCGGCCTGAAACCAAATCTCGCAGGCGTTCTTGCAGTCACGAATTTTAGCCAGCCTGTCTGGAATATTGTCGATGCCGATGCGGGCGAAGGTAGTTCCGTTGATCTCCTTCGCGGGCCGGATCCGGAATTCGCGCTGGTCCTCCTCGATGTAGCCAGCCTTCACCAGGGGCGTATAGTGTTTCGTCGGTTTTCCAGCACGATTCGGCCGCGTCCCATCCTCACGCATGACGCGTTCGCGATAGCGATTGCCGTGCGTTGTCGTATCGCCGACGGCGCGATAGACCAGTGGGTCGTTAGAAACCCATTGCATCTTGCTGTAGCTGATGATTTCCACCAACTGGCGCAGCATCCCGCGCAGGCTGCTGCCCGGAATGCGCGGCGCTGTGGCCGCATGGGTGTAGAAGAAATCGGGTTTGTTCCGCACCTGGTCACGCCAGGAGCCGCCGCCGTCTTGCCCGGTCTCCTGGCGCTCGAACTCATCCGGCGTCAGCGGTCCGCGCACGTAGATCGGCGATTCTGTCGTGATCACGCAGTCGATGTAGCCGGTGCACCGATCGGGATCGTAGCGGTCCTGGTCGGGCAGTGTCGATGGATCGACAGTGATCACCCTCTCCGGCAAGGGCACGAAGTTGTACGGCGCGAGGGCGCGCTCTGGGGTAGTTGGATTGACGTGCTCGGGAATTATCATGACGTCCTCCTCATTCCTCTGGCAGGAGCCGGACAAGACGACTCAGCGTGATGCTGGCCTCGCTGTCGTCGTTTTCGGTGATATAGTGACGCACACACAGGCGCAACTTGTGATGCTTGAGCTGCTCGGCAGTTACGATGATGGGCGGCGCGTGGCGCATTCCCTGGGATCCGTCTCGCAACCGCGTGAAGCCGTCTTCGTCGCCTTCTGCGGTGTCGCCCCACAAGATCTGCGCTTCGTCGATGTAGTCGTTGTCATTGCCGGGTGCATCGGATACATGGCGTGCGCGCCAACCATCGCCTTCGCGCCACAACAGCAGTTCGCCGGCTGGTCCAAACAGCCGGGCCTGTTGCAGGGTTGACGTGCGCAACGGCGGAGATGCTGGCACAATGCCGTGGGAGGTGTGTAAGCCGTCCGCGTCGACTCGTCCCCAGATAACGCCATCGTCGGCATGGGCAAGCAGGTAGCGTAAGCCGAGACGACCCGCCTGGGTGACCAGCCACTCTGCCGGCCCAGCCGCGAAATCGCCATTCACAGCTACGGGCTGAAGAAGATAGGGCAACGCTTTCGTCATTTGATCACCTCCGCGCACAGAGCGGCAACATAGCCTTCCAGGACGGTCGGATTGCTGATGATCAGCCGATTGTCCTTTGGATCGACCTCGATAACGAGCGGCGTCCCAGCGTGTTGGGGCGTCTTGATCTCTGCTTTGACCCCCTTCAGCCGCCCTCGACCGACGTTTGCCTCGCCGCCTAGCGGCAGGTCGCCAATCCACAGGTCTTTCAGCAACAGCAGGAGCAGACCGATCTCGGCTGCTTTGGGATTGCGTAGCATCAAGTGTACGGTGACCATGGTGTCCTGCTTGCCAAAGACCGGCTGTTCGTTGAACAGCCCTGTTCCATAGACACTGCCGGTAAAGCGGTCGATGCGAATGCGATTTTGCACCAGATCGACAGGGTTCGTGATCACAGTTTCCTTGACGGTCAACCGACTTGCCCTGGCATTCTGACTACCGCCAGAGATCTCCGCCGGGCCGAACATGTCATCGATCATCCCCAGTGAGGAGTTGCCATCTCCCAAAGTGCGTACGATCCGTTCAGCGCGGTGACGCAGCGCGCCGGCCAGACTGGTGCCGGAGAGAACCGGCCTTCGCTGGCCGCCTGGTCGGGCGCTGTGGAGATGAACCGTGTCCGGTCCGCGGTCCTGCTCGCCGAAGCCAGCTCGGATCAACAAGGAGCTGTCGAGCAACAGCTCAGCGTGGATCGAGCACATGCGACGTTTGTCCTCCATCGCCTCAAGAGAGACATCCAGCAGATGGGCGATCTCTCGCCCCGTCTGTGCAGGTTGACCGGGCGCATTGTTCCAACCGGGTTGATCTGCCGAAAGCCAGGCGATCAGATCCGCCGGCTGGCTCAAGTCGTAGCGCTGTACACGCCATTCGTCTACCTTGCATTCGCCGAAGCCGCGGCGTTTGCGCAGCCCGATCGCGATATCGCCTTCAGTCAATCCGTGCAGTGCAAGGGCAAGCATCTGCTTGATCCCTTGCTGATCGGCCTTGGGGCCAACCAACAGTTCCATGCGCAGCGGGAACTTGACGCCTGCCTCCAACAGTTGCAGATCGTATTTGTAGCCGCGCGGCTTGCCGTTATCGTAGTCGATCTTTGCCGTGCGTGTCGTTGGGTCAATGCGTACGCCATCGCGCAACTCGACTCCTGGCGTCTCGCCGATTGCATCATCGATGATCAGCGCACTTTGACCGCCTTTGTCGTCGCCCTTATCGCCGCCGAAGAGCGCCTCGATCGCGCTGTCACGTTGACGCCGTCCAAAGCCGTGCTGCCGCTCCTGCACGTAGTTGCGTAGGGCGCCGGCCAGTGAAGTGCCTGGCAGCAGCGCCCCTCCCTTCGCTTCATCCAGCAGCAGCGGCATGTCCACGATGCCATCGCTGTCGCCGTTGCCCAGGTGAGTGGGCGTTAGCAGCACCAAGTCGCCTTCGATCACCCAGCGCTCGCGGATTTGGCGCGACTCTGCCAATGGATGGTTGCTCATCGGTTACCTCCGTCTTCCTTGCGTCGCTCTTTTGCCAGTCTGGCCAAGATTCCGTCGATCAGACGGAGTGTGTACTCGCGCGCCAGTTCCTGGTTTCCCTCCGTGGTCGCCTCGACGTTGGCGCCGATACGTTGCGACAGGTTTTGCGCCCCGATCTTCCTCCACACGGTTTCAGGGTCTTGCAGGAGGTCCTCCAACCAACGGGATAGGCGTTCCTTGCCAAGCCTGGTCTCGAAACGAGTTCGGTCAAACTGATCTCGAACCGACCAACGAGGTTCGATGTTGTCTTTGACATAACTATGCAGCCGTTCGGTGTCGCCGTCAGGCAACGCATCGCGAACGATAACGCGCATCCGCGATAGCTGGGCGTTGGAGATAGCCGGTCTGCCTTGGATTCGGGTTTCGTAGATCGTCTTTCGTAGCTTGATGGCCAGCTCGCGGCGCAGCATCCGTTCAGCCATTTGTGTCGCCATGATCGTTGCCGCGCCTGCAGGCAGGGTGATCGCGGAGGATGTTGTAGGCGACCCTTTGTCTGTATTGACAACGGATAGCTTCGCTTCTTGCTGCCAGTTGAACACCAGGCGGCCGAAACCTTCGGCGCGTCGTTCGCCGATCCCCCGCCACTCAAGGTCGGCAATCATCTGTGAGCTGATCGGCGCCGTCGTTTGGAACACAAACACGCTACCGCCCGCAATGGCTTGCGCCTGCGGCAGCGGCAGACCCCAGGTCCGGTTGAAACCACCTACCGCCTCCAGACGCCAGACGCCGCGCTGCTCTTCCTCCTCCATGACCTGAACGCGCTCGATGGCGACGCCGAGTGCATTGGTGAGACATGGCAGTATGTCCCAAGTGTTCTGCCCTGTGTTGACGTCACGGACAAGGGTATCGCTGAGAAGGGTAAGGACGAAAGTGTCTCCTGCTTCGATCGCCCTGTTCGCGCCGGGCGCCTCGCGCCAAGGCTTCTGGCCAACAGCCTGGGACGCGTCGACCTCGGTAGATACGCGGCCATATCCGCTGTTGCTGGAGCCGCCAAAGCGTTGGATCGTTTGCAACAGTGGAATGAGTCGCTCCGCATCTGCATCGTCGTCCACCAACGCCCAACCGAACAAAACCTGCCCCTTGTCGATTGCATCGTATTGAAAGACGGCGCCATTCTTTTCGGTAGCGCGCCCCTTCACACGGTCTCGTTTTGTATGCACGTTCACGCGACGCTTCAATGAAATGAAGTGAATTTGGGCGCCATCGATGCGACAGAATGGCTGCGTTTCCCGCGCAGCGGCGGTAAATTGCACCTTCTCGTCATGTACCTCGTGGAGGACCTCATGGGCGAAGTCGTAAACCGGGCCATTTTCGTTCTTGACGTCGAACAATGAGCGCGGTGTGGGTAGGGTTCTGTCGCCTTTGTCGTCCACCGGATAGGCATTCAGAAAGCGGGTACGACCATCGAAGAACAGGCGCCGCACATCTTCAGCGCCTGCGTCGAGGGATGAAAGCCCTTGGTCGCGCAGATAGGCCGCGACGGCCGCGCCGCGCACCATGCTTCCTGGCACGTATGGATAGGAGACTGCGCTGTTGGGGTCCCCAGCGATCCGCGTCGCCAGCAGCGGCTCCAGCAGGGTGATTCGGTATGGAATGGCTCTCATTGCACAAACTCCCTGGCAAAATCGCGAAAGCATCGCTCAGTGATGTCAACACCGTCGCTGTCCAGCAGGACCGCCTGCAATCGACCGCGACCCCGATTGCGCGCTGTACCGGCGCGGCGCCAGGCCAGCACACAGGCGGCCAGCAAGCCCAGCGTCGGAGCGTCAGGCGGCTCGGCAAACTCCAGGGCCGCCTCGAAGATCGTTCCCGGCAAGATCACGCGCATCGAGCGCAGGCTGCCTTTTTCGGGAGCGCCGTGTTCGTTCATCGATGTTTGACGGCGTATCGCGGTCAACGATTCCAGGACCGCGTCGGCGTGCAGATCCTCGTTGGCTACGGCCGCTTTGACCGCGGCAACCAACGACTGAGGAAGCTGGGCATCCCCAACGCGCAGGACGCCGGTATCGTCGCTTCTGCTGCCGGGCCGGCCAAACAGACGACAGGCTGTTTCGCGGCATTCATTAGTGCGACCTTGCAACTCGAATGCAAACAGGATATTCGCGCACTCTTCGGCCAGCAATCCTTTCAGCGTGCGTCCACGCAGGAAAGGCAAGCCATCGGCGTCATGCTCCACCTCACGATCGACAAGGCCGGCAACGCCGTCGCCGCGTCCGAACGTGGCTACGCTGCGCAGCTCAAACTGAAGTCTATAGACTGGCATATTCGACCTCCTGATCAGAATCCGCGCGGACTGCTTGATGCTCGTGCAAATCAGTGTACAGATCCATCATCTCGATGGCGTCGAAGTACACGCAGCGCCCATCCGCCCATCCGGTATCTTGGTAGCCTCTGACAATCTCAGGGCCCATGCGGGGCAATGTGTCCAGTTGGTAGGTTCGGCGAAAGTCGATCACAGCATCAATCCCACCCCGCAGCGCCTCACGCAGGGCTTTCACCTTATTGCGTCGGTTGAACCATTCTCCGTCCTCGTCTACGAATTCATCGATGATCTTCTTGAACACTGGCCAAGTGCGCCAGATAGACGCCGGTTGATGGAGCAACACCGGGCGCATATTGAGTTGACCCTCCCGCACCGAGTATTCTCGATGGCGGATCTCTTCCAGTGAGCCGGCAATGCCGCTGATCGCGACGTGCCAATCCAGCGCGGATCCCTCGATCCTGTTTTCCTTGAGCATCCGTTTGGCCGAACGACAAAGCTGCTCACTCAGACGGTAGGCGCGGGCGAACGGATAGTGCGTCTTGACCAGGGCAACGCCTGCGCATGCGTATGCGGGAACGCCGCCGAAGGCAGGTTCCTCAGTTGTTGCCTTCTCGAACGCTTCCAGGTAGCGCACTGCCAACGACAATCCGTAGCTGCCGTGGCAGACAAACGTCACATCGTCGCCGCCGAAGACGATTGGCCGCAGCGGAAAGCGGTTGCGGTGATGATTAGCCAATTCGGGATCAGCGCTGAAGGCATCGGCCATCAGGTCAACGACGCTGGCCAGAGCCTTTGTAGCCGCCTCTTCCAAGGCGCGGGAAAATCCGCGTATCCCGTTGATGTAGTCGCGGTTTTGCTCAGGCGTGTTGTAGCGCGCGGCTATGGCCTCCACCCGTTTACCCATTCCATTCCCGTCGGCGTGAACCACTGCGATATAGCTTTCCTCGCCCTTGTGACGCCCCAACTGATCGAGATCACGTGGAATCTCCCACTGGCCGGCCTCAACCCGTGGCATCTTTTCCTTAAGGCGCGAGTGGCCGCGGTCTTGTACGAGTAGATCGCTCTTGGCAATTATGTCCTGCGACACCGGTTGTTTGTTGATGACTTGTGACGCTACCAGGCCTGTCGAGCTGCAAGGCATGGTTACGCCAAGGCCCAACAAGGGCATGGAAGGAACGCGGTTCTGTTTTTTGCGCGCCAGATCAACGGCCAACGTCGTGCTTACAACCTCAGCCAGTGCGTCCTTGTCCCAGTCGAAGCGACGATGTGCGACGACAAGCTCCAAACCCGGAGCATCCCGGAGCACGCGGCGCGTCAGCCTGCTCGTGAACTGATGGGCCAATTCCAATGTTTTGAAGAGGATCACCGTGTTCCCGCCGCCTGCGTAGATGAGCTCGGCGTCCAGGCTGTCGATGGTGTGGCCAACGTCCAGCGCGCCTGTTCTCGCGTCGACCAGGTTGTTGACGGCAGGCAGCGCTTCGTAGACCCAGCCGTGCGTCGCCATCTCCACCAGCTCGGAGCCGCCGATGTTTTCCATGAGTTTGTTGCTGCCAAAGACATAGCCCTGAATTTGGGTTGTGTCGATGGCAGTCAAGACATATTCGGTCATCATTACCTCCTGTCATTTCGAACCAGAGTTGGTGAACCAGGCAGACAAACGCTTATCCAGGCTTTGCAGATCGGAACGACCAAACACGCGCACCTTGCCTTGGGCATCCCACGAACGGTTGACCTGGCGTTCGATCTTATCGGGGTTATCTGCCATGCAGACTAAGCCAACACGGGCCTCATCGCCGGCCATGTTGCGTGCCCGCACATAGGCCTCGAACAGCTTGAGTTTGCACAGTCCTGGATCGGCATCGGTTGTGCAGGATATGGCGTACAGGCGATAACCTTGCATCACGGCGATATCAACGTCGAATTCAGAACCGTCAGCTTCGGTCTTCGGACGAACGCCCATGCCGATGTCATGGAGTCGGGTCTCTTCCTGGTTCTCCGGTTTCGTCTTGATACTGTCAATGATTTCATACACATGATGCTCAAGCCATTTGCCATCCAGCCATTCACACAGATGCTTAGCCTTGTTGATTCCCGTTCGCTTGCTGGCTTCGATCAAAGGCAATAGATCTCCCTGGAGCCCAAACACCTCGCGCATCTTTTCGGCCACCGGGCGTAGCGTATCCTGGTCGGGCAGCGGCAACGTGATGCGGGAAAGCAGATTCTCTTTGCCCCACGTATCGGACTTTCCAGTCCGCGTATTCTTGCGCAGGACTTCATTGCACCAATTACGCCAGTCTACCGCGGCCTCTGCAGATTGATGAGCCTCCGTCAACGTAGTTGCCAGATCAGACAGCAAAGACGCTCTGGCGATATCCGACACCAGCCTGAAAGCGTGCAGGCCAACGACGTCCTCGATGGTGGGATTCAAACTATATAGCACCGGGTCCGAGATCACTGGCTGGTCATTGCCGTGTTCGATGTACATTCGGTTCGAGCGTGCATCCAGATAGCTCAACGTCACCGCGGTTCGAGTCGCGATCTGATGATCGCGTAAGGCCAGGAACGCGTACACCGACATGATCTTGGTGCCGCCGGTGAAGTTCATCCCGATCTGGCCCGACCCGATGCTACCCAGCACGCGCGTGATTTCACGGTGAATCGCTGCGCCATTGGCTTCATCCACGCAGATCCGCTCGGGGGCTGATCGTTTCCCGCCATCGGTCCAGTATTGTGCGAATCGCTGGGCAACATCACTTGTCAGCGTGGAGTGTACCAGATATAGGCGGCCACTCGCTTTCAGGAGCAACTCCGCGGCCACATAGTTCGGCAGCGGGTTGGTTCCAAGAAGCAGAAACAAATGGTCGCTTTGATGGCGGGCCGAAATGAAGGTTGTCTCAGTCATGTGCGTTGTCTCCTGTTGATGCGTATGCTCCCCCACCACCCACGCCCAACCACACGCCGCCGGGGCGTGCTTCCCCCCCGTGGCCGGGCGCAGGGGTGGGATTGCCTTCTATTGTACCAGATGGGTGCACCCGCGTGATGGGGGAAAGCTCCTGCTCAGATGGGAGAGATCTCGAATGCACCGTCAGCCCAGGATGTGGTATCATGTCACTGTCCCGTCTCGTAGTAGCGCCCAAACTTCTCGCGCAGGAAGTGATAGGTCAGGCGCTGCTCCGATGGCAGATCCCAGGCGTTGCGACACTCGTCCAGGATCGCGGTCTTGTGCGTGTCTACCGTGCCCAGGGTGATGCTGAGCCGGTCCGCGACCTGGTGCGGGGTCAGCCCGCCAGCCAACGCGCGCAGCACCTCCTGCCGCCGCGCGGACAGCCGGTCGATCACCGCCTGGCAATGCTCCCGTTCGGCCCGATCCAGCCAGCGGGTGCGGTCGGCGATCACCTCAGCCGGCGCCGCGCCCAGCAGCGGCCGCAGGCCGGGAAAATAGGCGCCCAGCGGGGTCAGCGGCACCTCGATCAGCCGCACGCCGTCGGCTGGCTCTGCGTGCAGCAGCGCGCCATCCCGCGCCCGCTCCCGCAGCGCATCGGGCGTGTACAGGTGCCACACCTTGTCGCCATGCTCCAGGTGCAGCATGGCCGCCGACACCGCCATCAGCGCCATCAGCCGCCGGCCGCCGGTCAGCAAGAGATGCACCCGCTGCTCGCCGACCTTCAGCGTGCCCACCAGCTCGTGGATGGTGCGCCAGAGCGCGTCGCCGTCGCCGGTCTCGCGAATATCGTCCAACACCCGGCCCTGGCGGCGCACGGCCACGCCACGAAAATGGCAGGGCCGTCCCTGATACTGGTCGCCCGGAAAGGCATCGGCCAGGCGCAGAAAGGCCTGGCGGTAGCGCGGGCCGCCCAGGTGCACCACGATCACCTCGTCGATCGCCAGGCCCTGCTGCCACAGGGCGTCCAGGGCAAAGGTGACCACCTGCGGTTGCCCGCCCAGCGTCGCCACCAGAGCCGTTCTCTGCGTCTCTCTCATCGCAGCACCACCTTCCAAAGCCATCATGTTCAGCAACCCATCACCGCCCGTTCCGTCGGCTGCCAATCTGCTGCCGGCCATTCTGCTGGCCGGCCCGCCGCACAGCGGCAAATCTGTGCTGGGGCATCTTCTGGCCCGGCGCCTGCGCGCCCTGGGCGTGCAACACATCCTCCTGCCGGCCGCGCCCGACGGCGAGGGGGCCTGGTTTCACGAGGTGGACGCCGAGCTGCGCTTCATGCTGCGCCGCAAAGGGCAGTTCACCGATCAACTGGCCGGCCAGATGGCCCAGGCCGTGCGGGCCCGGGCCCTGCCCATGCTGGTGGACATCGGCGGCCGGCCGCAGGGTCGCCAGTTCGAGATCATGGACGCCTGCACGCATGCCATCCAGCTCTATCGGGAGGAGTCCGACCGGCAGGCCTGGCGGGCGTGGATCGAAGCGCGCGCTCTGATTCCCATCGCCGAGCTGCAATCGCACCTGGCGGGGCCGGAGATGGTCGCGGCCAGCGATGGCGTTCTGCGCGGCGTGATCAGCGGGTTGGATCGGGCTCAGCCCTGCCCCGGGCCGCTCTTCAAACTGCTGGCGGAGCGGGTGCAGGGCATTTGCAGCTATGACTACGAAACCCTGGCGCTTCAGCATCAACTGGGCGCGCCGGAGGGCGCGGTTGTCGTCGATGAGAGGCATCTGGCGCGCCGACTTGGCGTGGCGTGGTCGGGGCAGACGCCCTGGTGGCGGCCGGAGGATCTGGCGCGGCTGGGGGAAGCGCTGCCCTCCGGCCAGCCCATCGCGCTCTATGGGCGCGGGCCTGTCTGGCTGACCGCGGCCATCGCCGCGCTCAACGCGCCGGCGCCGGTCTGGGTCTTCGACGCCCGGCACTACGGCTGGCTGCGGCCGGCCGCGGTGACCGTGGGCGCTGCGCGCGCCAACGCCCAGTTCAGCCTCGAGGTGCGGCGCGCCGCGGACCATCAGCGTCTGGTCTTTCAACTGCTGCCGGAGCATCACGTGTTGACGCCGCGGCCGGTGTTCGTTCCCCCCGTCGATGCGCGCCTGGGTGTGGTGTTGGATGGAAAAATGCCCAAATGGCTTTGGTCGGGGTTGGCGCGTGCCCTCTGCGGCCATCCGTGGCTGGCGGCCTATGAGCCGCGCACTGACCAGTTTCTGAGGTTTTGGGGCAGCGAAGCGGCCTGACACCATGAGAACCCATCCCGATCCTGCGCCGCCGGTCTGAGAGGTCTGCGCATCCCCGCCAAACCGGCATCGCCGCAGCGAGGTTGACCAAAAAGTAAGCGTCGTTGTCGCGCCGGAGGCATTATAGCGTCGTGGGGCGCAGGGTGCAATTTCGGCAACACCCGGCCAGGTCTCGCCGCGCGCTAGGGGGCAGGCGCCATCGCCAGCCGGTAGATCGTTGCCGGGGCGGCCGCGGGCGCATCCACCGTCAGCCAGAGTGACTGCACCCCGGGTGGAATCCTCGTCGTCCATGTTTCTGCGCCGCCCTCGCCCCGGTCAAGCTGCCAACTGGCCAGGGCCTGCCCATGGTCGTCCAAAAGGCTCAGCACGCCGCCGCCGGTGGCAGTTATCGTCAAGTCCAGCGGCTCGCCGGCCGGATTGACGATCTCCAGCCCGGCTTTCTCGCCGGCCGGCAGCGTGCGCCAGACCTGGCCAGCCTCGTCGCTCTGGCGCGGCTGCCAGTTGGCGCCCAGGATCAGGTAGGGGCCGCGCTGGGCCGGCTCAGGAACGGCGTAGACGGTGATGCGTTCGTCTTCGTAGAGGGGGGTCCGCCCGGCGAAGATGGCTTGCGCGGCGGCATCGGTGACTGCGCGCTCCGGCCCGCCCGGCATCTTGTAGCGGTCCAACACCACCCAGCGCACCCCCAGGTCATGCAGCACCTGAACGCCCTGGGCCGCCAGGTCGAAGTCCTGCGTCTGGATATCTGGCCCCAGGAACCAGAAATGGCTCAGCACCGGCGCCCGTTCGCGCAGCACGTTGGGATCGTCGCGCGTCACGTAGCCGGTGGCCAGCGGCTTGCCGTGGACGGTCTGATAGAACAGGTACCAGGGCCGTTCGTAGTTGGCCGGCAGGTTGAGCACTGCGCCCGGCGTCGGGTCTTGGGCCAGCGTCGCATACCAGGCCGGCGTGTCGGGCGGGCTGACCGGATAGGGCGCGGGCCAGAACTCCAACAGCGCCAGGCCGATGGCAGCGACCGGCGCAACTCTCCCCACCCACCTGCCAAATTTTCGCCCGCCCCATCTTCTATCTTGAAAATGGCCGCTCGGGCCGGTCTGTGCGCAGCCACCGAGCCCGCCATTTTCATTGACGGTTGTGCGCCCAGCGCATGGATGTCTCAGCAACCAATCCACCAGCGCCGTCAAGCCGAACGCCGCGCCCGTCCCCAGGAAGAGCATCACCATCACATCCATGCGGCTGACCGAGCGGCTGAGCTTGACGAAGGGTGCGAATTCGTAGAGCAGGCGGTAGGGCAGGGGAATCTCGCCGCCGCCCGGCAGCAGCGCGGTCTGGCCGTTGATCTTCAGCACTGGCCCCAGCGCCAGCAGGGCAAAGAAGGCTGCACTGAGCAGGTAGAGGCCGGGGGAGGTCGAGGGGAGGCCAGCAGTGCCAGCTTTTGCGGGGGAAGCGGTCGTTTTGCGCCCTGTTCGCATAGCCGCCAAGGCTACGCCGCACAGCGCCAGCACGGTAAAGCCGGCAAAGACCGTGTACTCGCTGGGCGTGGCGGTGAAGGACGCGCTGCGAGCCAGGGCCCAATGGCCCCACAGCGGATGCAGGACCTGCGGCGTGACGAAGGCCAGCAGATCGGCTGAGAGGACCCGCGTCTCCTCGAAGCCGCGCAGCAGCGAGACGCCGCTCCAACTGCGCGCCGCCTGGATCATCGGCCGGAGCAAGGGGCTCAGCGCCAGCCCGAAGAAGGCCACCGCGCCGGCCACCGCGCCCAGGCCGCGCCAACTCAGCCGCCGCTGGGCCAGATATAGCGCCAGGGCCAAGCCGGTGAACAGCAGGCAGTACATGACATAATACCAATCCACCAGGCCGACCAGGATGAGGAAGAGGCCGGCTTTGAGCGCGTCGCGGGCGACGTCAGCGCTTCCCTGTCGGGCCGGCGGCGCGGGAGCGGTGGCCTCTGGCGACGAGAAGGCGGAGCTCTTCCCGGCGCGATCCAGCGCGCGCAGCAGGTAGAGCACGTAGAAGGGGATCCACTGCAAGGCGATGAGCTGCAAATGGCCCAGCGTATGGGCAAAATGATAGGGGGAAAACGCGAAGATGACGCCGGCCAGGAAGGCCGACGCCTGCACGGTGAACCGCGACGGGCGACCGCTTGCCGCGTCGCCCTGTCGTTGCCAGCCCCGCAGCGCGTACAGCGCCAACAGGTACGCCCCATAGCCGCCCAGCACGAAACTGAGCAGCACGGCGGCGTTGTAGGCTGGCAACAGGCCGAAGGTGAGCTGGATGGGCAGGGTGACCAGGCCGTTGAAGGGGGCCATGGTCTGAAAGCGCAGATCGACGCCGGTGGGCGCGTGCAGCAGCGGCGTCCAGTAGGCCGACGTGTGCTGCGTCAGCCAGGCCTCGCGCATCCACCACAGGTTCCAGACGTTCTGCCAGCCGTCGAAGCTGTCGCCCGGGATCGCTGTTCCCAACTGCCGCGCCAGCGGCCAGGTCAGCGCCAACGCCAACAGTGCATACAGCGCCAGCGCCACGCCATGCCGCAGCCACGCGCCTCTCAGCACCATCCGTCCCTCAGCCACACCTCATTCCTCCATTCCCAATTCCCCATGCCCCATTGACCATTGCCCAATTGCCCATTGACCATTGAATCAAGCTCACCCATCTCCCATCTCCTCCAACACCACCGCCAGATGCTCCACCCGCACCCCTTCCCCCACCAGCCCGCGCATCTGCGTCAGACAGCCGGGGTCGCAGGTCACCAGCAGCGGCGCGCCGCTGGCCTCGGCCTGGCGCAGCTTTTCGGCCGTCATGGCGTTGGACACCTCCGGCATGCGGATCGAGAAAAGCCCGCCGAAGCCGCAGCAGCGGTCAGACTCCTCCATCTCCACCACCTGCGCGCCGGCCGCGGCCAGCAGGCGACGCGGCTCCTGGCCCAGGTGCAGCAGCCGCTTCATGTGACAGGAATCGTGGTAGGTGACGCGCAGCCCCGTCGCGCTGGCTTCTGGTTGCCAGCCGGCCACCTGCACCAGGAACTCGCTCAGCTCATAGGTTTTGGCGGCCAGCGCCTCGGCGCGGGCGCGCCACGCCGGCTCATCCTCGAACAGGTGGGGAAATTCCACCCGCACCATGGCCGTGCAGGAGCCGCCGGGCGCCACCACCGTCTCGTAGGGTTCGAAGAGCTCGATCATGCGCCGGGCCAGCGTGCGCGCCTCGGCGCGAAAGCCGCTGTTGAAGAAGGGCTGGCCGCAGCAGGTCTGGCCCTGGGGAAAGTCCACCTGGTAGCCGGCCCGGCGCAGCAGCCGCACGGTGGCCACGCCTAC
>Ga0209096_1001792_pt1 | contig 22220 bp, 30 predicted proteins | sample AD_UKC034_MetaG_FD_184407 | JGI IMG/M metagenome (GOLD analysis project Ga0209096, IMG submission 184407) | Active sludge microbial communities of municipal wastewater-treating anaerobic digesters from USA - AD_UKC034_MetaG (SPAdes) (version 2) | ecosystem: Engineered > Bioreactor > Anaerobic >... | reverse complement strand
AGCTCCTCAAAGTGGCTGGTTTTGAACCCGATCCGACTGGCTGGTTTTACCCGATCCTTGACAGTCAGCAAGACGACGGACCTGGTCAGTGAAATCGCCGCGGCCAGCCAGGAGCAGGCCCAGGGGATCGATCAGGTCAACACCGCCGTCGCCCAGATGGACAAAGTCACGCAGCAGAACGCCGCCAACGCGGAAGAGTCGGCCAGCGCCTCGGAAGAGCTCAGCGCCCAGGCCGAATCGATGCAGGAGATCGTCGGCCAGTTAGTGGCGATGGTCGGCGGCGCCGGGGCCCGGAAGACGAAATCGGAGAGGGCCAACGCGGACACACATCGCGTCCATCCGCACATCGAGCACAAGTTCCATAGCGCGACGAAGCCCCAATCCTCGGCGCGAGCTTTCGGCAAGTCCGATGAGGTGCTCCACAAGATCGCCTCCCGCCCGGAAGAGTCCCAACGCACGGCGGTCAAATCGGCGAGCAAGTCCATCCCTCTGGATTCTTCTGAGGAGGACTTGAGCGAGTTCAACAACTAACCACAGACCTTTCACCTGAGCGCGTCGCCGTCCGACGGAGACGACATCCCGGGCGAGCCCCTTGGCTCGCCTGGGCCTTTTCTATTCGGCCGTGAATACACGATATGAGGAGTTCCTTCCCTACGGCTTCACAAGGACCCGATAGACAACGGGACGTCGTCTGGTGATGAAGGGCCCCATGAACTGCGACTGAATGCGAAAGCCCACGGCATCGATCAGATCACCTGGATACTCCGCCAGCTTCCTCCCAGGGAACCCGACCGGGTACATTTCAAACTCGGCGCATACGTATCTGCCCGCGGGCCTGAGAACTCTGAGAATCTCCCGAAAGGCCGGTTCTTTTTCTGAACTGGCCAAGAGGTGAAACAGCAGACATGAGAAGACCACATCGAACGGCTCATCCGGATATGGCAATCGCGTCACAGTTCCCACCTGGTATTCCACCGAGAGACCACGCCTGTTCCCCCTCTTGCGGGCAACGCAAATCATGCGCGGGCTGATATCCAGCCCGCGGACTATGGGGTTCTCTGAAGTCTCAGCCAGACGCGAACTCAGTATCCCGGTTCCACAGCCCACGTCGAGGATTTCCGTGTTGCCGCGCAGGTCAGCCAATCCGATCAGCGTATCGTGTACCTGCTCAAGATTGCGTCTTGCCCACCAGTCATAGAGGCCGAAGGCGGCACTAAGGCCCAGAATCCGGTTCATCGCAGAAGACATGGCGCATCGCCTCAATGCCGATCCTGCTGCGGCATAGCCATCTGGTCAACTGATTTTCTCAAAAGGCCACATGACGACTCCTCCATCCATCACGCGGACGCTTTGGAAACCGGCCGCCTTGAGGATGAGGGCTGCTTCATAACCTCGCAGCGAGATCTTGCAGAAGGCGACGATCTCCTTGTCCTTTGGCAGTTCTCCGAGGCGGCCTCGCAACGACCCCAGAGGAATCAACGTCGAGCCCGGCAGACGGACCTGCTCGTACTCCTTGGGAGAACGCACATCCAGGAACAGGAAGTCCTGTTTCCGCTGCTGCATCTCGTGGACTTCCTGGACGGAGACGCCCTCCATATAGCCATCCATCTTGTTGCGGAGCACATTGGCGGCGGTGATGATATTGTCCATGGCCGGCGAATACGGCGGCGCGTAGCAGAGATCGGCGTTGGCAAGCTGGTCCACGGTGATCCCTGCGGTCAGGCCCATCGCCGCGACGTCGATCCGCTTGTCGCCTGCGCCGGGGCCGATGGCCTGGGCGCCGAGGAGTTTTCGGCTCTTTCGGTCTGCAATGAGCTTCAAGATCAGAAGCCTCGCCTCGGGCATGAAGTGCGCCTTGTCGGGGGACGGCGCAATGGCGATCACCGGTTCATAGCCTTCTGCCTTGGCAGCCGATTCGCCCAGGCCGGTCCGACCCACGCAGAAGTCGAACACCTTGCACACGGTACTGCCCAGGACGCCCGGGAAGTGGTCATGGCCGCCGCAGATGTTCACGGCTGCGACCCGGCCTTGTTTGTTGGCTGTGGAGCCGAGAGGAACGAAACAGGGCCCATCGGTCATGAGGTCCTTGCACTCGACGCAGTCCCCAGCCGCGAAGATGTCCGGGTCACTGGTCTGCATGCGGTCGTTGACCTTGATCGCGCCGGTGCGGCCGATCTCCAATCCAACGGCCTTCGCCAACGCCACATTCGGTCGCACCCCGATGGCCAGAACGACCATGTCCGCCGGGATCCGTCCGGCACTGGTTACGACGGATTTGACGGCTTCATCGCCTTCGAAGGCTTCGACTTTTGTGCCCGTGAGCACCTTGACGCCATGCGACTCCATGTGCTGTTCCACCAGACAGACCATGTCCGGGTCCAGGATCCGCAATATCTGCGGCATCATTTCCACCATCGTCACCCGACAGCCTCGCTGCACGAGGGCCTCCGTGATCTCCACCCCGATCAGACCCCCTCCGACAATCACCACGTCGCGGGCCTTGTCCTGCGCCAGCAAGGCACGAATCCCCTCAGCATCGTGCACACCTTGCAGAGTGAATATGTTGTCCAGGTCAATCCCCGGGAGGGGCGGGACAACCGCCTTGGCGCCGGTGGCCAGCGCGAGCTTGTCATATTCGAGCCACGATTCCTGCCCATGCACTAAGTCACGCACGCGAAGTCGTTTGCCCGCCCGGTCGATTTCCAGGGCCTCCGTTTCATTGAGGATCTTGACGTTCTTGACGTGCTGGAAGAACACGGGATCGCGCACCGCCCCCGCAGGGGTGGACATGAGGTCCTTCTGCTCCCTGACAGCGCCGGACACGTAGTAGGGAAGCCCGCATCCCGCGTAGGACAGGAACTTCCCTCTCTCTACCACGGTCACCTCCGCCTCCGGACAGAGCCGAATGACCTTCGACGCGATCTTGGGCCCTGCGGCCACGCCTCCGACAATGACGACACGCAGCGTATGATTCACAAGATGGTCCTCCATAGGCTTAGGTAGCTCCTGTTCAACTAACGACATCTGTATGACGATCTCCGCACCGCCCAGATCGGCAGTCCGCGCATATACCCGTCCTCCCGACGCCTTCACAACGGCGCGGACCAGCGCCAGTCCCAGTCCCGTGCCGGGAACCGAGGAATTCCTGGCCTGGCCGGCTCGGACGAACGGCTCGAACACACGTTCTCGCATGTCAGAGGGGATACCGATGCCGGAGTCCGCCACGGCTAACGTGAATCCCCCCTGATCTGCCGTCAATCGCACACGAATCGAACCATGATCGGGCGTGTACTTGAATGCGTTCTCCAGAAGGGTCTGGAGGACCTCGCCGAACAGCGCCTCCGTGCCGCGTACGTGCCCCTCGCAGACGCGACTATCCACGATCATGTCGATCGACCGTTCATGCGCTTGCCCGGCGTACTGTGTGCCGAACTGGTCCACCAGGAAGGCGAGAGTTGACAGGGCCGTGGTGGTTTCCACCTTCTCCCGGCGGAGGCGGGCAATGGTCAACAACTGATGAATGGCCTTCTCAGCTTGCAGACATCGCTGATCGGCCCTTTGCAGCATATCCAACTGCCGCTCGTTGAGCGGACCGGCGTACCCGGCCAAGATGGTATGCAGCAGAGTTCTGGCCGCCACAAGCGGGGATCGCATCTGGTGACTGCCCCAGGAGAGGGCCTCCAAACCATCACCTTCACGATCCATTTTGTTAGACACACGCATGCGTTTCTCAACGCCCCGTCTTGTTTATCGCCGGTCTTTATCAACTCCGTTTAATAATGGTAAACCATCTTGATCCCGAATGCAACCCCCAGGTTGCCGGGCGCTCTATTCGCAGTGATCCACCTGCCTGCAGAAGGCATCACAACGTTGCTTCATAATAGAGGGAGCCCTGTTGCTCTCGGGCTCGAACCTTCTGCTCGGACACCAGTCGCCCGACGCATTTGGCCGCCTCGTGCGGATGAAGATGCAGGCCCGCGGCGATATCCGCGATCGAGCAGGGACGCCTACGCAGCAGATCGAGCACCTCGATACACCCCATGCCGGAACTGTCCTTGTCGTCCAGATGCGAATAGGGGACGATCACCTCTGCTTGGGGGTGCAACTGCGCAGCGATCTGGGCCAACTGATCGCGAGGAACAGGCATCGCATAGCCTTCGGCAGGAGGTCGGGCCACGGTGTTGACCTGGACCTTGTCCGGCGAGATCGTCTCGATGCAATCGCGGAGCGCCTGGACTCGCGACTCCACCGTGGTCACGCCGCTCAGGAGAAACACTTCCAGCCAGTACCGACCGCGGAATGAACGTCGGAATTCCCGCAACCCATTCAACATCTGGTCGAACGGAATATGGGAATGAGGCCGGTTCACGTAGTTGAACATGTCCTCGCTGCCGGCATCGAGCGAAGGCACAACCAGATCGGCGTCCGCCAGCGACTCTCGAACCTCCGGCAGCCATAGCAGAGAGCCGTTCGTAATCACCGCGACCGGAATATCGGTGATCTCCTTGATCGACCGGATCAAATACTCGATCCCTGCATGGAGGGTGGGTTCACCCGAGCCGGCCAGCGTGATGTAGTCCGGTTTCGAGGCCAGTTTCTCCTTGAGCTGAGCCAGGACCTGTTCCGTCGGAACCCATTCCCTCCGCTCCACGGTCTTGTTTGTGGTCCGGCCCAACTGGCAATAGACGCAATCGTATGTGCAGACTTTATAGGGGATCAGATCCACCCCGAGAGAGCGCCCCAATCGCCGGGAGGGAACCGGACCATAGATGTACTGCCTTTGTTTCTCTTCCAGAGCATGATTATCAGGCATTTGCCGGAGTCTCCGTCTTTATTGTGCATGTCAGATCGAACGGATTGTACCGATTCATGCGCCGGCTCAATCCGATCCATCCTTTGATTTCTAAACGCGCATGGCGGACCTGACGGCGATTCTCATATACTACGGTCCGGTTAGTGTAGGTGTAGTAGCCGGGGAGCTCTTTCTGAAGGAATCGCTTTACTTCCTCCACCGGAACATGCGAAGCCCGTATGCCCCTCGCCCGAACCTCGAAAGTCCGGTCTTTGAACCGTTCGACGGTCTCCAGGACTGGGCCCAGCCCTTCCGATTCCATAGACTCAACCACTGTGTGTCTTCTGAGCCGATCCAGCAGGAACATGTTTACGCCTCACCCCAGTGACATTGCTCTCTGACTTTCATTTCAGGACTCGCAGGGACGATGATTGCAGGGCGTCTCCCGGCCGCAGCAAGGTTTTTCCCGATTGCAGGAAGGTCCGTTCGTTCGACCATGGTCCGTCGCACGGGACCTGGAGCCTTTGAACAGGACGGCCGAACCTGCTCCGATCAGCCGCACGACCGGGCCCTTGCACTTCGGGCATGTCGCGATCGGATCGGCCGTCATGGCTTGGAATACCTCGAACACATGGCCGCACTCATTACATCGGTATTCGTAGGTGGGCATAAGAACCTCCCCTATTTGGCTGACAGGGTTAGCCCTGTGTCTGCGATTCCTCGGAACCGATCAAAGAGCCCAGTGGACACAGCGACCACCAGTTCTTCAGGCTGGATGCCGCCGTATTGGCGGGAGTCGGGACAGCCAAAAGACACGCTGATCGCATGACTGACATGAGCCTTCACGACCGCGTTGCCGCATACGGCCATGATGCTGGAGATCTCCGCATGAAGGCTATGGCCCATCGCGGTTTCCCAGAGTCTGATCAGTCGCATCGCGGCCTCGGGCCGGACATATGTGACCAGAACACCCGGGTCTGCGCAATCCCCGATGCGAATGCCGGCGTACGAGTCCGCCAGGACAGGCACCTGTCCAACGAGTTCCCGAGCCCGGGCGGCATTCATGCCGGTCTTCTCACAGAGATGGAGCACTAGTCCTTCCTCCTCGCCCCTTGTCCAACGGAAGGCGCGTTTGGCCCCCTCGCAGCGAATCGTCTCGGGCAACAGATCTGTGTGCCCCTTCCGCGTCTTGCATACTGCCTCGCAGAATCTCACTGGCTCGCGATGAAGGCATCCCCAGTCTGCCGGCAGATGCTTGAGGAATTCGACGCCAACCCAGCGGGTCCCGGTCACCTGCTCCAACCACTGACATGGCGGCAAATGCGTCTCTCTCACTACCTTCATCGGACCATCGACCTTTCTCATAGCGAAATCTGCGTGCCGACATTGCACAGAAAACACTTGTGTGACAGAGCATCCCAGAGTTCTCGCGTTGCGCCGGCGCCGGTGCAATGGGCCGGGCCAATTCGTTGGACGTCGTGCCGACGGAGCGATTCGATCGTATAAGCGATTCGCACCGGCAAGGCCCGCACGAGGTGCATTCCACCCAGGACCATGCGGATGGATCGGTTCGGGAACAGCTCCGCGACATAGTCCAGCGTGTTGACGATCCCGGCATGGGCACAGCCGAGAACCACGGCCAGACCATCGCTGATCTGGAGCACCAACGCCTGATCGTCGAGCAACTCGTCGGGCTCAGTGCAACTCGGGTCCCGGTAGAACGGGCCGCCTGTATTCTCGAAGGGCGATCTCCGAGGGATTTCCCCAGTAGCCCACACGCCAGGGAGAATCTCGACCGGCCCCTCTGTAAAAGAGCCCACGCCCTCTTCGATACGCCGCTCCAGCATCTGTGAGATCTCTGGCTCCATGCCAATCTGCTGGCCATTCCTCCCACGAAGGGCATATTTCGCCTCCAACGCCTGGGGATGAAGATACGTCGGCACAGCCGGGGCAATCTCAAGAACCCTCTGCAGTCCGCCGACATGGTCATAATGGCCGTGGCTCAGTACAATGGCGTCCACTGTGCCCAGATCGATCCCCAGGATGCGAGCGTTGTGGAACAAAATCTCGCTCTGGCCGGTGTCGAAGAGGATTCTCCGAGAGCCGATCTCGATCCAGAATGACAATCCATGCTCGGCCAGCGTTCCTCGTCCGCCCGCCGTGTTCTCGACCAAGACCGTGATTTGTCCCTCCGTCATGGCGCACCTTCCGTTCTCACTCAAGAAGCAGCCCGGCAATGGCGACGACTGTCGTCCACAGGTCTTTCTGTCCTCTGGCCGTCTGCGTGATGTTCGAGGTTCGAATGATCAGGCCGCTGGCCTTATAGACCTGCTCTTTCTCCGACCAGGCCTGGTCCGGGTCCACTTCCAGGCCCAGCGTCGTCCCAAGCATATCCGCCGCAAGATCCTCCGCCATATCCGCTGCCTGCTGGTGGTTCATGCCGTGCCCGTGGACCTCGCTGAGGTAGCCCCATCGAGTGACATCCTTGGGAATCGCGACGCCGATGGCCGAGGCGACGAGCCTGCCGTGTTCGTCCGTGTCGGCCCGGGCCATCACGCAGTAGCAGATCTGGCCGGGCGACAGCATCTTGAGTCCTTCCTTCTCGCTGATGATCGTGCATCTCGGCGGCACGATCGACGACACCTGGACCAGGTTCTGCTGGGCGACGCCCGCGTGCCGGAGGGCTTCCTCAAAGGACTTCAGCCGGTACCGATGTTTGCCAACGCCCCTGGTTAGAAACAGTCTCTTTGGAATCAAGTTGTCAGCCATTGACGTCTCATGCCCTTTCCGTGCCGTATTCCTTGTACATGAATCTTCCCATCGCACGCACTTTCAGTTGTCCGTCCTGGTGGATGCAGGCCTCCAGTTCATACAACGGGTGCGAGGCGCATTTGAGGCGGGCAACCACCGTCGCAGGCACCCCCAAGACGGCCGGATGCCTGAACCGGACATTCAACTCGGCCGTCACGCAGGTCAGGCCGTGGGCGAAGAGCCAGTTGGTCATGGCCCCATCAAGCACGGCCGATGTGATCCCGCCGTGCGGCCAACCCACATACCCCTCGACCGCCGGATCGAATTGGAATTCAGCCACGACCGTATCGTCGGGTCCCGTCACGAATCGCAGGCACAGCCCGCAGGGATGATTCGGGCTGCACACCACGCAGCGTGGATGCAGCCGCGTGCGAAGACGCGCGTATGATCGTCTTCTTGTGTCATCAGCAATCATCTCTACCGATTGATTCTTCATGTGCTGGTTCTGAACACTCCTATGAATTGTCATTGCCCCAGAATGTCACGCATGGCCGATGGATGAACACCGCCGGTAGCGGCGATCTCTCGTATCGCCAAGTCCGGCTCGGCCCGGAAGCCCTTCTCTCGCAGATTCTGAATGGTCTTCTCCAGATCCAGGCTCTGCTGCTGGCAGTATTGCCTCAGTGTCAACTGGCCGATCCCGTAGCCACCTTGCTGGCTCTGCCGATTGGCGCCGCGACCGCCGCCGGGCCGAGGAGTATCACTCTGCCCTGTGGCAAGGGTGTAGATCTGCATCGGCGTCCTGCCGGCCTGCTTGGCAAGGTCTCCGAGGACCACCTCAGGCGATTGGACCTCGATGCCAGCCGCCAGGAGATTCTTGATTATGGATTCCACATCGAGGCCCTGCGTTTTCTCAGCGAGTTCGCTCAACGTGAGCAACTCCGTATGGGGAATCGGCGCCTGGGTTGCGGGTGTTTCCCAACTACGTTTGATTGACTCATTCCAGGTCAGCAGAGAGGAGAACGGCTTGACCTCTGCCAACGTCGCCCATCCCACAATCCCGCACAGAAGCAGGGCAATCGCCCATTCCATCCTCAAGGCGAATGCCCGATGGATCCGGGTGCGGAAGTAGCTCAAGAAAGCCCGCCAGTTCAGGCAGAGATGGAGAACCGCCGCGATCATGAAGATCAGGCTGAACCAGATGTGCAGTCCGCTCCACTGATCCTTTGTCAGCGTCCATATGCTCCAGCCCGTCCAGTGCGCAACACGACCGGGCGGCGTGATGAACAGCACGACGCCGGTTACCGACATTGCCACAAAGGACAACGCGGTAGCAACCGAGATGAAGGCTCGCCAGTTGAACCGACGTCCCTGCTGTCTATCCGGCGTCGGCGGTACCTCCTTCTGCGAACGGGATTCCGTGTCCATCCTTCAACCCTTTCAAACCGCAAGCCTGGGATACATCGGTTGGGACCTCACATCGCGTCTAATGATCGCAGATGTTCCCCCCCGTTTGGAGCGTGCCGTTGAGGTACGCATTCGCCACTTCCTCCGGACTGCCGCCGGCGGCGCCGATGACCACCTTGATGCCATTCTCGGTAAAGAGCGCCTGCGCCCGGCTGCCCATGCCGCCGGCAATGACGACCGTGACGTTGTGCTCGGCCAGCCACTGGGGCAAGACACCGGGCGCATGGGCCGGCGGAGCTTCTCTGTATATCCCGGAGACACAATTCTCCTGGGAGTTCACATCCATGATGGCGAACTCCTCACAATGCCCGAAGTGTTGGCACAACTGACCCTCTGCAAGGGGAATCGCGATCTTCATATGTTTGTTCTCCTTCTGTAGTGGTTCCTTCGTTTACGTTTCATAGCACCAGCATACAAAGCTGGGCTTTCCGTTACCAAATCATGATCCCGAAATAGGCAGTTATGAACTTGATCGATACATAAAGAAAATAGAGTCCGAAAATGAGTTTGATTGTGTTTGGTTTGAACTTTCTGATGATCGCAGCCCCGACATGCGCTCCTAACACCGTACCGGACGCAAGCAGAAGTCCAGCTCCAATAGCCACGTAGCCTTGAGCCAGCTTGATACCGCCGCCCACGACGGCCAGAGGAATCATGGTGGCCAGAGACGTACCCATGGTAATGTAGACAGGCGCGTCAAAAAGATAAATGAGACCCGGCACTAGAGCATAGCCTCCTCCCAATCCCACAATTCCTGTCAACGCCCCAATGATCAAACCAAAAACTGAGAAACCCCATTTGTGTTCCGGGATGGAGTTGCCTTCCTTTCTGGATATCGACCCTCTACCAAGCCCTTCCCAAGTCATGCGTATCGCCGGCCAGAGAAATACAATGCCGAGAATCAATCCCATCACACTAACGCGATTGGCCAGCAGAGTGAATAGCTGTGACCCAAGCAAAACGCCAAGGATACCGAAGCCACCGAGCCAGAGCGTGGCTCGAACATCAAGGTTCTTACGGACAAGATGACTGAACCCACCAGAGATGGCGGTAAAGATCACCGCAAAAAGCGTTGTCCCAACCGCCATTGGCGCAGAGTAGCCCATCCAGAAATGGATGGCGGGAAGCATGACGCTACAACCTCCTGTACCGATAATGCCTCCCAGTAGGCCTGCAATAAGCCCAATGAAAACAAGAGAGACACCATTCGCCGCTGAAACAGGTGGCGTGCTTGCAGTACCGACAAGATTGCATGAGAATGTCACTATCGCCAAAACAACAAGCACGGCTAGCAAGACAATGGTTGGCGCATAATTCAGCCAGGGGTTTGCACTCTGCTTGGTGTTCATTTCTTCACCTCTGGCTCATATGGCTGGTCTTTCCGGTTATTCGCCTCATTGTGTTCACTGTTCGAACCGACCAAGAGCGTGACGGCCTCACGGAAGGCCAGGGCGGCCTGGCTCTGCCGGTACTTATCCACATACGGCTGCCCGGAATCGCACGCTTCAACAATCTGTGGATCGATGGGGATACGCCCCAGGAACGGCACGCTCATGGCCAGAGCCATGTTCTCGCCGCCGCCCGACTTGAAGATGTTGGTTACCTCGCCGCACTTCGGGCACACAAACCCGCTCATGTTCTCCAGCACGCCGAGCACGGGAAGATTCAGGCTGCGACAGAAGGTGATGCTTCTACGCACATCCGACAGAGCCACCTCTTGGGGAGTCGTCACCACGACGGCGCCATCCGCATTCTCCAGGAGCTGAATGATCGAGAGCGGCTCATCCCCTGTGCCTGGCGGGGAGTCGATGATCAGGTAATCCAATTCGGCCCACTCCACGTCCTTGAGGAACTGCTTGATCATCTGGTACTTCATGGGACCTCGCCAGATCACCGCGTCATCCTGAGATGCCAGGAAGAACGCAATGGACATCACCTTGAGATTGGCCCCGACTTCAATGGGCAGAATCGCATCAAACCCCGACTGGGCCTTGCGGCCTTCCAGATTCAGAATCTTCGGGATACTGGGGCCGTGGATATCGATGTCCAGGAGCCCGGTTCGCTTGCCGGCAAGCGACAGCGAGATGGCCAGATTCACCGCGACGGTGCTCTTGCCGACACCGCCCTTGCCCGAAAGGACAACGATTTTGTGTTTGATCTGCGACATCCGGTGACGGACTTGGGCCTGCTCGGCCTCCATTTGTCTTTGGTACTCTTGATCTTGTTGTCTGTGGGCCATGTTGTCGGCCATATTCAGTCCACCCTTTCTGTTTCTGCACATTCCTGTTCCCTGGTATCAGGACAGGTATTGGAGATGGTCAAATCCATCACAACTGCATTTTCTCGAGCCAACACTTCAAAACCTTCTTTCAAGGCATCGAACAATCTGTCCGATTCACCGACGACAAAAGTACTCATGGATCGTGTCTCAACGTGCAACCCGCGAGACCGAAGCACCTGACAGAACTCCCTCACGGGACCGAACAACCTCCTGGACCTCAGCGGGTACAAACTGACTTCAGCCTGCACTTTCACAGCGTCACCTTCGCGGCAAGAAAGGCCCCACGTTGATTTCCGGTCAAGCCACCGGCCCATTCGAGCACCGGGGACAACCCGATCAGAAGATCGCATCGTGGTACAAACCCGGTCACGAGAACCGTGGGCTCACCGAACGGCGACAACAAGTTCCTTAGATCGGCAGGGGAAAACAGATTCGCAGAGGCATACATACTGGCCGCCTTGCGTTTCTTGCCCCGGTTGTAGGCCGACAAGCGGTTCAGCACTCCCACGATCAGCATCCCACCTGCCTTCTTCACACAACGAACCATCTCGGCGACCACTCCAGCGGGATCGGCCGTGAACTCCAGTGAGGTAATCGCGGCCGCCGCATCGAAGCTGCCATCGCCAAAGGGCAACGTCGCTGCGTCAGACACATCGAATATCGCATGGCTCACCTTTTTCTGCCTCGCTATCGCAATCATCTGCTCGGAGACATCGATACCCGTGACATCGAACCCCTTGTTGCTGAAGTACTCGCTCCAGTGTCCGGTTCCACAGCCAATCTCCAAGAGCCTGCCACCGTTGGGAACACACGGCAGCAGCCTATCTATGGCCCTCGTTTCCAGACGATCGTACATGGCCCCCCGCGGAGTCCGGTACCACGCATCGTAGCGATGCGCGATTCTTCCAAAGTTAAAACGAGATGCCGAGGACTCATTCACAAGACACCCATTATCAGCCGAGTGCATACATGACCTGCCGCCACAGGGCTTTAATTCGCTCTGTAATCTCCCCGCCCGTATACTCGGGAACCGTCGCTTTCATGATCTGCGCCTTGGTAAAGGCGTCGTCATAGGGGATTTCGCCCACCACCGTGATCCCCCGTTTGCGGGCCTCCTCACCGATCTGAGCCGTCATCTGGGGATTGATGTCCGCTTTGTTGATGCACAGCAGGGTCTTGATGCCGAAATTGGCGGCCAGATCGGCGACGCGCCCCAGATCGTGCCGTCCGGACAGGGTCGGCTCGGTCACGATCAGCACCAGGTCGGCCCCTGCGATGGAAGCGATCACCGGACACCCGATTCCCGGCGAGCCGTCGACGATCACCAGACCGAGCTTCCGCTCTTCGGCAATCTCCTTGGCCTTGCGACGAATCAAGGTCACGAGTTTGCCGCTGTTTTCCTCCGCGATCCCCAGCTTTGCGTGGACCATCGGCCCGAACCGCGTGTCCGACAGGAACCACTGGCCGTTGACGGCTTCGTTGAACTCGATGGCCTTGACGGGGCAGAACTCCACGCAGACCTTGCACCCCTCGCAGGCTACCGGATCGACCGCATAGGTCTTCTGAATCACGCCGTTGCCGGGCCCATTCAGGTGAATCGCCTCGAACCGGCACATCGCGGCGCACCGGCCGCAGCCGATGCACTTGGCCGGATCGATGGCTGCTTGCCTGCCGCCGGAGAAGTCGGATGTCTGCTTCACACTCGGCGAAAGCACGATGTGCAGGTCCGCAGCGTCCACGTCGCAGTCCGCCAGAACCGCATCGCGCGTCAGGGCGGCAAACGCCGCGGTGATGCTCGTCTTGCCCGTCCCACCCTTGCCACTGATGACAACCAGTTCCTTCATGGAATCTCATTCCTCACTGAGTGCAACACGTAAATGGTAGTGGACCGGGCAGGACAGCGATCGCGACACGAGGCAATGTCTCTCCGCCAGCCCAGCCAACTCGCGAAGCTTCTCCGCAACGGCCTGGTCCCTGACAGTCGCCGTGGCATTGACTGCGACCTCTACGAATCGCAGGCCGTCACCGTCTTTCCGGACTTGCCCGTTGGCATCGGCCTGATACGCTGCGATCTCGATCTTCGACCGCTGCAGGAAGTAGGAGAGGGTCATCAGCAAGCAGCTATTGATCGCCGCCACAAACAGCTCCTCCGGATTCAGAGACTCCGGGCCGCCGCCGAATTCCGGGGCCGGACCGATGGCCAATTCGCCAGGCCCGCTGAAGAGTACCGTAGCGCTCCCGTTCATCTCCTTGCGAACCGTATTCCGATACATGTATGTGCGTTCCTGTTTCATTCTCGATCCTCATCGCCGACGCAACGGCAGGCTGATCATGTTAGAACACCTTCTCATACTCCCCTTCACCCAGTCTTTTGAGCTTGTGCATTCCCTTGGCTTTGGCCCTGCTGTCAAGGCTCGTCTCGGAAAGACCCAAATGGAAGGTCGATATCGCCTTCTGCACGGGCCTTCCGCACTTTGGACAATTCGTCACAGGCGGCTCGTCCATCCTTTGCAGCACTTCCACCCCGTCTTTGCAGCAGTCACAATCGCATTTTCTCCGGCTCGATCTGTAAACGTACACCGGCATGATCAATCACCCGTGAACACATTTCGATCCGTATTGGTTCTTCATTTCTTCACCAGGATATGATGGCACGATCAGGATTCGAAGAACTTCTCCCGCCACCAGCAGAAGTGGCCCCAGGAGTTGTCGAGTCTGTACTTGTCGTCTTCAGGGACATTCCGCCACGATTCCATTTCGGCCAGCAGCAGGTCGCAGGGCTTACCCAAGACCAGGAACTCGTAAGCACATCGGATCAGGGCGAACTTCCGGTTCGCTTCCGTAGTGTTTTCGTTGTGATCCGGATGGCATTGAATTGCGGCGGTCCGGTAGGCTTTCTTGAGCTGTTCTTCGTCCGCGTCTTCCGGCACATTGAGAATCGCGCAAGCCGCCTTTCGGGCCGCCAGTTCGTGGTTGATTCGCGTCATGAAATCCGGGTCGTCTTTCATCAGACTTCGACCCTCTGATCGATGCGGGTGTAGAGTCTGTAGAATTGGCCTGTATACTCCGGCAGGACATCGACCATCATCCGACCCCGGGAATAGGCCTCGGCGATCCGTCGGTTATTGGGGATTTCCATGGCGACATCGATTCCCTCCCGGCGACAGTACTGCACCACACCTTCGTCGCCCATGTCGCATCGATTGATGATAACGGCAAACGGCAGCTTCAGGGTCCTGACCATTCCGACGGCCAGTTCGAGATCGTTCAAGCCGAACGGCGTTGGCTCCGTCACCAGCAGGACGAAGTCCACACCCTTGACCGCCTCGATGACCGGGCAGGAGGTCCCCGGCGGAGCGTCCAGGATCACGATGGCGTCGTCCTTCGCATGACGCTTGACGTGGCGAATCAACGCCGGAGTCTGGATGGCCCCAATGTCCAGCTTGCCGTGACCGAAGGCCACGCCGTCGGCGGCGCCGTATTCGGCGACTCCGATCCTTCGCTGTTTTTCCGCAATCGCGGATTCCGGGCAGATCGCCATGCATCCGCCGCACGAGTGACAGAGCGGCTCAAAGGTCAAGATATGCTTCTGGATACAGACGATTGCGCTGTATTGGCAGAGCTGCCCGCAGCGGCCGCATCCGCTGCACCTGGCCTCGTCGACCTCGGGAACACTCACAGTCACCTCTTGCACGCAATCGATCCGCGGCTTCAGGAAGATGTGCCCGTTCGGCTCTTCCACGTCGCAATCGAGGTACTGAACCGCTTGGCCTGCCCGAGCCAACGATACGGCCAGGTTCGTGGCGATGGTCGTCTTGCCAGTTCCCCCTTTGCCGCTTGCCACCGCGATTTTCATCCAACGTTCTCCATCGAATCCTTGCTCCAATCGAACTTGTCCTTTCTGATCCAGCCTTTTTCCGGAAGACTGTGGAAGCACACCGGCGTCGGATGGACCCAATGGTTGCCGGAAAGGACCTCCCACTTCGTGTAGCGGTTCATCGCAGAGGCGGTCTTGTCAATCCGATAGCCATCCGGGTGAAATCCCACATCGATCTCCGTCGCTTGGGAATATGTCTCCGTCATAACCCAACCTTGTCGCAAATCAACACGCCATCCAAGTGATCGATCTCATGCTGCATGACTCTTGCCCATAAACCCTCGACACAGTACGCCCGCCTGCGACCCCGCGCATCGAAACCCTGCACTTCGATCTGCCAGGGCCTTTGGACGTCCACCTGAATGTCAGGAAGGCTCAGGCACCCCTCGGTCATCAGGTCGCAGCCGTCGCGGGCCGTGATGACCGGGTTGATCAAACCAAGGGAGCGTCTTTTGATCTTCGCGACGAAGAGCCGTTGGGATATCCCCACCTGCGGCCCGGCCAAGCCGATGCCGCCACTGGTCTGCATCAAGGCGAGCATCTCAGCAACGACGTCAGCCAGCCAGGTGTCGAACCGCTCAATCGGATGACACACCGTTCGCAGCACGGCGTCTGGGTAAAACCTGAGGTGCAGCCCTGTCCCTGCATCCGCACGGTCTCCGGATCGTTCTATGGGAGGGTTCTTCATCTCACGCAGTTCTCTGCAGTCGGGCAGAATCTCTTGGTCCAGGATTCGTGCCGGTGGCATTCTGTTACGCCTGCTTATAGAAAAGACGACAGAAACAGTGGCCATCTTTCTCAATTTCGGTCTTCCAGGTCGGACAGGGGCAAGTTATGTCCTTGTCCCGGTCAAGCGGGTGGGTCTGTTTGCAGGGACAAAACCTCTGTCCGGCGGCCACCAGGTTCTCCGTCATCAAGCCCACCACCTTCTCGACCCTCTCGTGATCCGGATTGAGGGTGTATCCATTGCTTTCCGCCATCCGACGGAGGTGCCCCAGGAGGTTTTCATACTCGACGCGGTGAGTGGTCCATTGGTTCATCTTCCTTGCTCCCATGTTTGTAGTGCAATCGCAATTGTCTACAGACCCCAGCCCCGCCGACCTTCCAGATCGGTGAGGCTGGCGTCGGAAGGACAGGCATCCGTTCTACTTCACCTCGCCGGTGGTTTCGATGTCACGGATTCGCCTGTTGATCGAGTCCAGTTCGGATTGCAGCACATCCGCCCGGCCTTGGAGCGCTTGCTTTTCCAGTTGCTGGTTGGGTTGCTGCTGTAGCGGCGTGTACCCGCCGAACCTGGCCCAAAACGGCAGACCCGTCGCACGGAACCAGTTTCGTCGGCCCCAGCCGCCGCCTCGACCCCGGCCCCAGAATCCTCTGCCGCCGCCGCCGGCCATATGGCCCGGCGTCGGATACCCGGCGCAATAACCCGCCCCCCGACCTGTCATCGGTCCCATCCCGACCGGACCTGTTCCATCTCCACCTGGCATAATCCACCCCTTTCTGTGAAGAAATCAACGTCTTGTCATAGGACTGCCGCACTTGGGACAGCTCGCCTGATTGCACGGCTGGCCCGCCATGTGCGGCGCCCTGTATCCACAACTCGGACAGACACAATCGCCGCCGGGACCGGCGGCAAACGGACCGCCCATGCGGCCTCTGCCTTGTCCTCGTCCCAAGCCGCGTCCTGTTCCCGACCCCTGTCCTGCAGGGCCTGTTCCATCTCCTCTGGGCATGATGCAACTCCTTGGGTCAATCTACCCCAATCACCATTGACATCGGAAACGCCCTCGACCGCGGCCGCAGCCCCGGCCAGAACCGACTAAGCCGCCAAACGGGGCCCGCCAAAAACCGCGACTCCACCAGGACCGGCGGTATGTGTATGGCGCTGGCTGGTACAACCCCAGCGGCGGCACCGTGCCCATCAAGAGCGGATTGGCATTCCCCCACCCGGGATACGAAACCGGGCGGCAAACCATCGGCCGAGAGATCATTGGTCCAACCCGGTTCTCCAACGGCATGTCAACCACTTCCTTTCCTTCTGGAATCTTCACAGGTGTGCCTTGAACACCTGCGAAACCTTGCATATGGATCGGTTCATCCTTGGATTCCCGCAAAACGCAGTATCCGCGTGCCCGTCCCGTCAGTGGGCCTCTTCCCTGCGGGCCTGTCCCGTCAAAGCCTGGCATCGGTCTGCTCCTTCCTGCCGCGAGGAACGACGCGGCCGGTTGTGTGGCTCCTTCGTAGAATCATCTGCCCTATCTCGCAGCCCAGGTCCGCCGCGAGCACGGGGCATTTGGCCTTGAGGATGAAGAACGCATCCTGATTGACGCCGCTCAAGGACTCGTAGTTGGCCTGCCCCTTCGCGAGGATCAGGTCGCTTTGCTCGAAACGACGGCGGAACTCGGCCGAACAATCGTCCAGAATCGTGCCGGGCGCATCGGAACCGTTGTCAATGACCTCCACAAGGTTGGTCAGACCGGCCACCTCAGCGTCTTCTCTCGTCGCATCGTTGATGACAGGCGACCCCTTGACCACATAGGTCACCTTCTCATGCGGCAATTCCTCGATCAGGAGTCGATCAAATACAATCTCCCCGGCATTATCCCCGATGAATAGGATGTCGCGAGCGTCATTCACCGCCTGAGCAAACTCATCGAGAAGGTCGGCATTCCATTCGTCTGCCAAGGCATTCTCGATCGCTTCCGGCAAAGCCACCGCATCAAGAGAATGGCAAATGCCGAAGTCTATGACATTGCCGGCAATCGCCAGGCGCACGGCTGTTTCGAGCGGAGTCGCCGAGCCCCGGATCTCATCTTTCAACTGCGGATACAGCCTCAAAGCGAGTCGATTCGAACTTCGTTTCTTCTGTCGGTAAGGGTCAGGATTTCCCGTCATCTGTCGGATCAGACGGTGGATCTGCTGTCCAATCGCCGGCGGCGTCTGACGAGCATCCGTACCACGCAGCAGTCCAAGCACCTGGTCCACTACTTGGGCGTGAATCGTCTCGTCATCGGTCACGAATCGTGCCGCAGCCAGCGTCTGTCGCAAAAAGCATGGAAAACAGTCAAGATACACGCGCATGAGAATCTGTCCGTAAGAGCACCGCCGAACAGGCGACGCTCATGTTTCTGTGAAGGCAATTACACCCAATGACCTTCGACGTTAGCCTGTTGTACATCCTGGAGTCTGCCATCTTTGAACGCGGCTACCGCCTGTTCCACCGTCTGCTGGGCGGCCAGGAAGATCTTGATGTTGGCCGCATTGAGCACTCGAAAGGCATTGGGCCCGACATTGCCCGTGATCACGGCCTCAACGCCGAGATTGGCGACGTTCTGCCCCGTCTGGATGCCCGCCCCCTGGGGCGCATTCAAGTGCACGGTGTTGTCATGCGCCTGATACTCTCCGGTCTCGGTGTCCACAACGAGAATCCACCTGGCCCGACCGAACCTCAAGTCGATCATGCTGGAGAACTCCTGCCCCTGTGCCGTGATCGCTACTTTCATTGAATCTCCTTTCAGACTCCGTCCCCGTCGGCAGTGCTGTGCCGAGGGGCCTTGAAACTTCTTGGTTGCCGTCCTGCCCCGCGCCGCCCGTGGCACCGGCAACCTCCACGGCCGAAACCGCGACGTGCCCCCGGCCACCAGCCCGGCAGCCTGAACTGCGGCAGGTCCAGTTGTCCCGCTTGGTATGCCTTCAGCACATCATCCACCTTGCCGGTCACGTACGGCAGCAACCGGATGCCACTGCCTGTGAAGGCCGCAGCCAGCGGTTGCGAGACGGCCCCGCAGATCAGAACGTCAATGCCGAGTTCCCGCATTTGGGCCAGCCTCGCAAGAGCACCTTGCTCCAAGAGGGCGATCTGGACCGGGCCCGTTTCACCCCCATCGTTCAACTCCACGACAAATAGTCGCTGCGAGAAGTCTAGCACACTCGAAACACAGTCTTCCCAAACGGCTATGGCCACTTTCATCTGGTCACCTCGATTCCAGGATTGCAAGAAACGTGCCATGAAAGGCTGGGAGGGTATACGCGTAATTGCTAAGCACAGCAATTAGAGGACTTTACGAAGATATGAGAAATGGAGAGGATTGACTCTGTGAAGCCAAGAGGATTGCAGAATGCAATGATAGACTCGCCCAGGAGCGTTGCATAATGCAAGTAGATACGGGGCACATCTCTCCTTGCATTGATACGGCGACAAGAGTCTACAAGTCTAACCCCAAGGTCTTGAGCTTGCGAAACAGGGTGCTTGCGTCGATATCCAGTTCACGGGCCGCTGCGGCCCGGTTGCCGTCGTGCCGACGCAGGGCCTGCTCGATCATCATCGCCTCCATTTGCCTGAGGGTCCGGAATTCGCCGCTTTCCCCCTTGCTCGAAGTCCCGCCTGTCCGGAACACCTCCGGCAAGTCCTTCTTCTCGATCACCCGGCCCTGGCAGAGCACGAAGCTGTGTTCGATCACGTTCTCGAGTTCACGGACGTTCCCGGGAAAACCATGATTCATCAGTCCCGCCATCACCTCGTTGCTGACGCAGCAGATGTCCTTGCCGTATCGCGAATTGAATCGCTGGATGAAGTGATCTACCAGCAGCGGAATATCCTCTCTCCGCTCGCGCAGGGCTGGCAGGTGGAACCGGACCACATTGATTCGATAGAACAGGTCCTTTCGAAAGAGCCCCTTGTCCACCAACTCCTGGAGGTTCTTGTTCGTGGCGGTGATCACGCGGGCATCCGTCTTCACACTGGCGACGCCTCCGACTGGCTCATATGTCTTCTCCTGCAGGACTCGAAGCAATCGCACCTGCACCGCCGGAGAGACATCGCCGATCTCATCCAGAAAGATGGTCCCACCCTGGGCCAGCGCGAAACGGCCGGGCTTGTCCTTCTTGGCATCCGTAAACGCACCGGCCTTGTAGCCGAACAACTCCGATTCCAGCAGGGTATCCGGCAAAGCGCCGCAGTTGACCGCGACGAAGGGCTCGCCTTTGCGCCGGCCCAGACTGTGAACCGCGCGGGCGAATAGTTCCTTACCCGTGCCGGTCTCCCCCTCGATGAGCACCGTGCAATCGCTCTCGGCCACCCGGGGCAGCACATCAAAGAGCTGCTGGACTTTTGGGCTCCTGCTGATGATGTCCTCGCAGGAGTACTGTCTCTGGACCTGTTTTCGAAGCTCCTCCACAAGCGTCATATCACGAAACGTCTCGACCCCGCCGACAACCTGCCCCTTCTCATTTCTCAGAAGGGCAGTTGAGATGGTGATGGGTTTGCGCCGGCCGTGGGCATCGATGATGTCGACAGGCTTGCTGATGATGGGTTGGCCCGTCTCCATCGTCTGACGCAACGCACAGCCGGTTTCACAGACATCGGCCTTGAGGATCTCTCGGCAGGGCCGGCCGATGGCGTCCTGGCGGGACACGCCGGTAATCTGCTCGGCCGCTCGATTGAAGGACGTGATCCGCCAGTCTCTGTTGACGGTGAACACGCCATCGGCGATGCTGTCGAGAACAGTGTCTTTTTCTTCGTGCGACTGGAAATCCATGTGGCTACCAATACCTGTTACATTCCCGATTGCTTCTTTCTGTTCCTTATATCCGCGATGCAGGTCTGAGGCAACGCATAGAAATGCCTGATTGGCTGTCGGACACATGGTCGGATGGATTTCGCGGTGTGGGTCAACCGTTCTTACGCAGCGGCCTGTTTGGCTTGCCATGCCTATCCATCAGATTCGAAAACCCCGCCGCTAGCAACATGTCGCGACAATCGGCGGTGGTGATCTCATTACTGCGCCGCCACAGCGCAGTCGTGAATCCTTCCGCCGAGGCCGGTCCTGCCTGCGGGGACTCGTTCACTTGGGGTTCGCTTGCTTCGGGGAAGAAGGCGTTGGCGCCGCTGAACAATCCGACGATATTGGATGCATTCACAGCGATACTGGTCATTTCCTTTTTGTGGGAGGTGGCCAGTGCGAGGACGGCAACGATCTGGCCGAGTTTCGCCAAGGAAATTTGCCCCTTCGCATAGAGCGGCGAGCCCGGGACGGGAAACCGCTGCATGGCCCCGTGTTGGCGGCAGGGCAGGTCTACTCCGAGCCACATTTGTTCCGCCAGTTCCTGTGCCGTGTGCTCCGGGCCAATGGGCTCGCAGAGCGTGTACCAGGCCATGCCGGACTCGATGATGCGTTCAATGGTGGTCCGGCGCTGCGCGGGGTCCATGCAGGAGTCAGTTCCTTCCCTCAGGCGACAGACGTGATAGGCCCCGGTAACGCCGGCATCGCGCATCTCTTTCAATTGCGAGAGGTTCACGTCCCCCACGTTCGCGAGGATCTCCAGGTGGGCTGGGATGGACTTCCGTAAGATCGCGCAGAGGTCGCGAAACCACTCGAAGCCGAACCGGTGCATCGTCATGAGAACCCCCCCCTGCGCCCCACCGGCAGCAAACTGATATAATACTCCCGGTTTTTTGGACCAGTGGATAAGGTAGTGTTGCTGTGGTATGGTGGCGTCCAACAGGAGGTTGTCATGACACAGCGTCGGCACCATGGCGGTGCATTCAAGGCTCGGGTCGCGATCGAGGCGATTGCCGGTCACAAGACAGTCAACAAGATTGCCAGCGCGTACGAGATCCATCCCTCGCAGGTGGCCAAGTGGAAGGCCGAGGCCCTGGCGGGTCTTCCGGAAGTGCTTTCGGATGGTCGGCAGGCGAAGGCCCCGGCGGATTCGCAAATCGAAGGGCGGCTCTATCAGGAGATCGGGCGGCTGACGATGGAAGTGGAGTATTTGAAAAAAAAGCTCGGGCTGTGCCGCTCGAGCAGCGTCGGGGACTGATCGAGATGGCGGGTTGTGACCTGAGCGTGCGGGAGCAATGTCGGCTGCTGGATGTGCCGCGGAGCACGGTGTACTACGAGCCCTGTGGCCCGAAGGCGTCGGCCGTGGCCCTGATGCGGCGGCTGGACGAGCAGTACACGGCGACGCCGTTCTACGGGGTCGAGCGGATGACGGCAGTCCTGCGACGGGAAGGGCTGGTCGTGGGTCACAATCGGGTACGTCGGTTGCTGCGG
>Ga0209096_1001785_pt1 | contig 22261 bp, 16 predicted proteins | sample AD_UKC034_MetaG_FD_184407 | JGI IMG/M metagenome (GOLD analysis project Ga0209096, IMG submission 184407) | Active sludge microbial communities of municipal wastewater-treating anaerobic digesters from USA - AD_UKC034_MetaG (SPAdes) (version 2) | ecosystem: Engineered > Bioreactor > Anaerobic >... | reverse complement strand
CTCCCCGAGGCCGACCAGAATCAGAAAAATGGCGGCAACGATCAACGCCGAACCGATTTCGCTCTCCCAGTGAACCATCCTTTTACCGCCACAAATGACTTTCAGTAGATTCTAATCAGGGTGGTCACTAAATGCAAGGTTTGACTTTGCTGCACTCTGCCAGATCATGTGATATAATTTCTGCATGCGTATCGAAGCTAAACTGATGACGTATCTGTTTATCGGCGTGCTGGCCTTGTTTTCGGCTGGCCAGGCCATTGCCGCTGACGCTTCAGCAGAAGCCAGGCTCAGCTCGATAGTCATAACTTTCGATGCACCGATAGTTAACGGATGTAATCAGGCGGGCGAATTTTATAACCTGCTGGTCAGCACCATAAAATCTCCTGCCAATGGCATCACCGAACAAATCAGAAAAAGCGGGGCTCTGTGGTCGGCCAGTCACAGCCTGTGCGGCATTCAACTCGCTCTTTACCATTTCAATGATCCGGGCCACGCTGTGCAGATATGTAAAGATATTCTCGTCAATCTCGGGCACGCGCTGCGCAACAAGTTCACTGAAAAAAGCAGCAGCGATTTTGCTGACTTCATTCATTCACTGCCTGCTCCGGACGGCTTCATATCGGCCTTTCAACACAAGCCTGTAACCATCAGTCTTTCGGAAAACATGCTCTCTTATGCAGGCGAACTCACTGCCGCCGATGAACTCGGGTATTTTTTGGCACAGACATCGCGAACTGAGAGCGACTACAAAGTTCTGCCCGGAGTTGAGCCAACTGCATACACGGTATTCTGCTGGCCTGAAAACAGCTCAGAGGCTTTCTTCACAGCTAAGTATCTCGGAGAAAAATTCATCAGAGAAGCCAGTCTCGACAATCTGCTCAAATACGAGATCGTCTTTGGAGATGCTGCTCTCAGCCTGGTCGTCTATCTTTCCGGCAGCGAAGAACTGCTGGCCGAACATATGTCCAGATTCAATCAGATCAATAAATACCGCCTCGGCAAAGAAACACCGACAGACTGGCTGCAGTTCAGCCGCTCTCTCAGTGAGATTATCGGCGATGATCTGCGTGATGTCTCAAAACGGGCATTGTTTGACGCCTGGCAGAAACACTGGCACGGAACTTTTACAAGCCTGCAGGTCGATCTTCCAGTTGCGCCGAAGTATCAATATACCGGTATCTGCATGCCAGAAGCACACCAGCATCTGACCAGCTTTTCCAATGAAGTTTTTCCGACTTTTGCAGCAGCCTGCCATGCGAATGGTGGCAACGCCTGTGATATAACCATTGCCATCGGCGGCGGTAACCTGAGACTTATCGATGAAATTCACGACAATCTGACAAACTCAGCCACGGCGATTTCGTTGACTCTTGTTCGTGATGCCGGAATGCTGAAAATCATTTTTCATTGCAACAGCGACGAAGTCAGCGGCAATCTCGCGCGCATCCGCAATCATATTTACAACAATCTCGTCGAAAAAGGCCTCATCAGCGAACCGGTCGATGTACTTAGAATTGGCATTGCCGGAGTCAGCGGCTTACCACCTTTTGAATTACGCGGCTTAATGCAGAAGGGTTGGGTACCAGTAACACACCAGCGCCAGACAACTCCACTCTCTGACCTCACCAGGGTGCTGCGGGTAGACAATTCCTCGCCTGCAAGCCTGCACCAGCGCTGGCAGCTGTATCTTGCCTCAAACCGTGGCCGTTCTGAACTTCTGGCGATGATTGCCGCAGCTGGACACAGCATAAAAGATTTCGCTCAACCCTGATATTTTTTTCAATGCGGCCCTGATATAACACAGCAGTTCCCGGTGAACTGCAAAACAAGCATCAAATGAGATCATGATATCGAGGCATCGCTTTTTTGTTCGTCATTAAAAACAACTCACCTGCCGATAATTTATCTGTGCTGCATCTGCCGGAAAACTCAGGAGTTGTAAAGATGGAAAATCGCTCTGGCATAAGAGAACTACAGATCGCCCGCGGCCTGATAACGCTGCGCTGGGCGAGCATTCCAATAATTTTTGGTTTCAGCCTTCTCAGTCTGAAGCTTCTCGGAATGAGCTTCAGAATCGAGCCAATTTACGTACTTTGCTGCCTGCTGGCGGTGATGAATGTCTTCTACACACTTCATTTTTCACTGCTTTCACGCCAGATGATGGTAACTCATGGCATGAACAGTCTCAAAAAGCTGATGCTCAAGGTTATTTCGAGTACCTTCAGCGGCGTCAGAAGCCGCGGTATTATCGGGCTCCTGCAACTCCCGGCAGCTGTTCCGCGAATTTTCGCAGTTCTTTATCTGATGATGCTCGAGGCATTCAAGGATGTTTCGTTCAACATCTTTTCGATCAACAACGTCATGCACTCTCAGGTAATCGGCGACATCATGGTTATCATGCTGTTGACCAGATACACCGGCACGACCGAAAGCCCGATGATGTTTCTCAGTGTCGTTCCGATAACTGTTGCGGGTGCAGTAATGGGGTTCAAGACCGGCGCAGTCTACTCTCTTCTGACAATTTCGACATGGTCTCTTACCAGTGTTCTGGTCAAATATCAGGTTATACCGCACATCAAGTTTTACCCTCCCCTCTATGGCGATCTCAGCCAGAATTCGGGCTGGATAATTTCCAACGCGCTTGTTGTCAGCGCCGGCCTGGGTTCAGCCGCGTATCTTGCCCACAAGCTTACCCTCGTCTTCAAAGAGAGAATATTTTTTCTCAACGATCTCCTTTACAAAAGCAATACAAGAGCAATTTCATCGACCATGGCAGCCGAACAGACGAGCTGCGCATGGCTGGTCGCCGATGCTTCCGGCCGGGTCGAAAAAGTCAAGGTCGACAAGAGCGGCATATTTTCGGCAGATCTCGTCGACAAAAACCTCATGCAGGCTTTTCCTGAACTTGAACAGTATGGCATGGCCTATGTCATTCAGGCAGTGATAACCAGCGGCAGCCGCCGCTCTCTCGAAAAGATCAAGATCCGCTCGCGTGAAGGAACCGAGCACATCTTCAACGCCAGATTGAGTTCGTTCAAGGATTGCGACAACCAGACCCGTATCATGGCGATGTTCGAAGACAGAACTGAAGAGATTTTCATCAAGACCCACCTTGAAGCCATCAAGAAAGAACTCGCCGAACTGCAAACCAGCTTTGAAAAAGTATCGCTCGAAAATCGCGAAAATCACCGGATGTTCGAAGAAATGCAGAAACTGGCAAATGATCGCGCCGTAGAAATCGAGCTGCTCAGCCACAAGATCAAAGCCCTGAAAGCCGAAGAAAGTAACGCCAGCAATCAGATTGCCAGCCTGATGAACGAACTGGCCGCGCTCAAATCAACCAATGACCAGCTTACTTCCGAGCTTGAATACAAGCAGATAATCCTCGACGAGATTTCTGAACTGGTGAATGTCTGCACTGAACTGGATGCACTTACCACTCTGATCGAAAAGAAAGCCCAGGAACTGTTCAAGCTCGACAATACCTGCCTGCACATCTTCAAGACAGAAGACAGCCAGAATCGCCGCAACGAAATTCTCGACATCAGAACCGCCTCACCGCGGCTTCTCGATATACCCCGCAATAACCCGGAAGCTCTCAATCCAGTGCTCAACGAAGGCCGGCCGGTAATGATCAACGCCCAGATAACCCCTGAAAAGTCAGCCTCGATGGAAATCACCAATGGTTCGATGCATCGCCTTACCGCTTATATTCCGGTGCGGCATCAGGGCAAGGTTCTTGGCATGATGATGCTCGAAAAATTTGGCAGAGAAGAAAGCTCAGAAACGACCATCAACATGGTCAGCTACTATCTCAAACATGCCTCTGCCGCCATCAAAAACGCTGTCTCATTTCGCGAATCGCAAAACAAGAATGACCGCATGCACAAAAGCATTACCCGGCTGTATACGCAGCTCGACAGTATCAAAGCAATGGTGTTTTCGCGGCCGAATGAAGAAGAACAGCCATTTTTCAAGTTTCTTTGCGAATTTGCCAAGATCACTCAGGCAAAAGACATCATGATGGTGCGCTTCAGCAACGATGGCAGCAGCGAAACCTGCTCCCGCGTCGATCGTTCACGCCAGCTCGGCCTCAATCAGCATGAACTGGAACTCGCCCAGACCATTCAAAAGAACCCGCGGCACAAAGCCACACTGGAAATGGCCGAAGACGAAACTGTCTGCGCCGCCTACCCGCTGCAACACGAAAACCGGCTGTTCGGAGTGGTAATGTTATATCATGCCAGCGAAGCCAGCATGCCCGACGAAACCATTATCGAATTCTGTGTCAGACTTCTGCGTGACCGACTGGCGCTCTTCACCCTCAACGAAGAAAAAGAAATCTGGGAAACCTTTTACCACGACAATCTGTCAGCCTGATAATCAGGCTGTCGCCGTATAAAACCAGATAGATAAGGTCGCTGAGACCGGTCAGACTTTGTAGTAGCCTCTGTACCAGTCGATGAACCTCGACACTCCGATCTCAAGAGAGGTGTTCGGGGCGAATCCGATGTCGCGCATCAGATCTTCGACATCGGCGCAGGTGGCCGGCACGTCACCGGGCTGCATCGGCAGCATTTCCATAACCGCCTTTTTGCCGACCTTCTTTTCGATGATTTCGATGAATTTCAGCAATTCTACCGGCTTGTGGTTGCCGATGTTGTAAAGGCGATAAGGCGAACGGCTGCTGGCCGGATCAGGTGCATCGCCATTCCAGTTTTCATCTGGTGTCGCAACCCGGTCACAGACTCTGACAACACCTTCGACGATGTCATCGATATAGGTAAAGTCGCGCTGCATCTTGCCGTTATTGAACACCTTGATCGGCTGTCCCTCGATAATCGCTTTGGTAAACATGAACAGAGCCATGTCGGGTCGGCCCCAGGGACCATATACCGTGAAAAAGCGCAACCCGGTCACCGGCAGGCCATAGAGATGTGAATATGTATGGGCCATCAGCTCGTTTGCCTTTTTGGTAGCAGCATAGAGCGACACCGGGTGGTCGACGTTGTGATGAACCGAGAACGGCATGCGGGTGTTCGAGCCATAAACCGAGCTCGATGAGGCATAAACCAGGTGCTCGACCCTGTTGTGGCGGCAGGCTTCGAGAATGTTCATGAAGCCGGCAATATTGGCATCGATGTAGGCGCGCGGGTTTTCGATACTGTATCTGACACCGGCCTGGGCAGCGAGGTTGATCACGCGATCGAAACGATGTTCGGCAAAAGCCTTTTCGACAGCAGCGCGGTCGCTAAGATCGGCCTTGATAAAAACGAAGTTCTGGTGGTTACGCAATATGTCGAGGCGGTCGGTCTTCAGCTTTACATCATAGTAGTCTTGAGATTGTCGAGGCCAACAACGTCGTCACCGCGTTTAAGAAGGTAAATACTGAGATGAAAACCGATAAAACCGGCGGCACCCGTGACCAGAATCTTCATGTTAACTGCTCCTGCGTTTTTTTTTTGATAGTATCTTCTTTTTGCCTGCGCTGCAAGTTCGATTCTGATTTTTATGCTATACTTCCGGCAAGCAGAAATTACCGAAAAGGAGACAGGAATGATGCAATCATCAAACCGGGCATTTCTCTCAGGAAATGCTGCTATCGCCCGTGGGGCCTGGGAAGCCGGCGTCAGATTCGCCTCAGCTTATCCGGGTACCCCGTCGACCGAAATTCTCGAGTATTGTGGTACATACAACGAGATAGACGCCCAGTGGGCAGTTAACGAGAAGACGGCCATGGAAACGGTCATCGGGGCCTGCTATGGCGGGGCAAGATCGCTGTGTGCCCAGAAGCACGTCGGCCTAAACGTGGCGGCCGACCCGTTTTTTACCGTCGGTTATACCGGGGTAAACGCCGGACTCGTCATAGTTTCTGCCGATGATCCCGGCATGCACAGTTCGCAGAACGAGCAGGACAACCGCTACTACGCAATGATGGCCAAGATTCCGATGTTCGAGCCTTCCAACAGCCAGGAAGCGAAAGACATGACCAAAGCCGCCATCAAAATGTCAGAAGAATACGACACGCCGGTCATGCTGCGAACGACGACGCGAATCTCGCATTCAGAAAGCATCGTTACCCTCGGCGAACGCGAAACGGCGCCGGAGCGTGAGTTCGTGCGTGATATGGCCAAATACTGCGTGCTGCCCAACAATGCCAGACGACTGCATGTAAAGGTCGAAGAACGCCTCAAAAAGGTCGCTGAATACGGTAACAATTGCGAATTCAACCGCATCGAAGCAGGCGACACCAGGATCGGCATCATTTCTTCGGGTATCAGCTACTGTCATGCGCGCGAAATCTTCCCCAGCGCATCATACCTCAAGCTTGGCCTGACTTTCCCAATGCCGACCGGTCTGCTCAAAAAGTTTGCCGAAAGCGTTGAAACCCTGATCGTCATCGAAGAAAACGAACCTTTCATCGAAACTGCAGTTCGCGCACTCGGTATAAACTGTATCGGCAAAGACCGCCTGCCGGTCTGCGGCGAATTCAACCCCGATATAATTCACGAGTCGCTGAAAGAATTCGTCGAAAAGCCAATGCCGCAACTGACAAAAATGCCAGACGTCGAAATTCCCGTGCGACCGCCGGTTCTCTGCCCTGGTTGCCCGCATCGCGGCATTTTCTTCATACTGCGCAAGCTCGACTGCACTGTCACCGGCGATATCGGCTGCTACAGCCTTGGCGCCTTCGCACCGCACAATGCCATGCATACCATAGTCTGCATGGGCGCCTCGATCACCAATTCGCTTGGCATCGAAAAAGCCATGAAAGACAAAATCCATGGCAAGCTCGTCGCCGTACTCGGGGAATCGACCTTCATGCACTCCGGGATTACCGGCCTCATCGATACCGTTTACAACAAAGGCCGACACGTAACCATCATTCTCGACAACTCGATCACTGCCATGACCGGGCATCAGGAAAACCCGGCCAGCGGGCATACGCTCAAAGGCGAACCGGCAAAAGTTCTCGATTTCGAAGCGATCTGCCATGCCTGCGGCGTCACCAATGTTCATAGCGTCGATCCTTTCGACCTCAAAGCCGTTGAATCGACGATGAAAACCGCACTTGCCGACAGCGAGCCCTCGGTTATCATCGCGCGCCGCCCCTGCTTTCTGCTCAAGAGTTACAAACCCAAAGTGCGCCTGGTATCGATCAACCGCGACAAATGCGTTAAATGCGGCATCTGCTGGAAACTCGGCTGCCCGGCAATCGAAGTCAACCAGCAGGACGGCAAAACTCAGATCAATAAAGCCCTCTGCGTACATTGCGGGCTTTGCGCGGCAGTCTGCCGCCCCGGTGCCATTACCCAGGCGAAAGAGGAGGCATAAACTATGGCCAGAAATATTCTACTCTGTGGCGTCGGCGGTCAGGGAACCCTTCTCGCCAGCAACCTGCTGGCTGAATGTGCCATGGAAGCAGGCTTTGATGTCAAAAAATCAGAAATTCACGGAATGGCACAGCGTGGTGGCAGCGTAGTCAGTCACGTTCGTTTCGGCGAGCGCATCTGCTCACCGATCATCCGAAAAGGCGAATGCGACATTCTGCTGGCCTTCGAAGAACTCGAAGCCCTGCGCTGGACCGAATTCCTCAAACCCGGCGGACTCGTTATCAGCAACGCGCAGAATATTCTGCCCATGTCGGTATCAGCCGGTAACGCCAGATATCCACAGCATATCACCGAAACTCTCGCCAAAATTTCTGCCGATGTTATCTCGGTCGATGCAATTGGCAAAGCCCGCGAACTCGGCAATCAGAAGTGTCTCAACGTGGTTCTGCTTGGCGTGCTCGCCCGCCGCATCACCGAGATTAAACCTGAAGTCTGGCCCGAAATGATCAAGAAAATGGTGCCGCAGCGCCTGCAGGAACTCAACCTGAAGGCCTTCAGAACCGGCTGGGAACTCGCCTGATTTTTGCAAAAAAAGAGCCGGCAGTCAGCCGGCTCTTTTTTATATGCTTACAAACTCAGTTGCTGCGACGATTTTTGATGTTGGTAATCGCGGTTTCAAGCATTTTTTTGCCCTGTTCCGGGACATTCAAATTACGCAGATTGGCAAAAACCTGTTCTGCGTCTTTCGTTTTATTCTGCATCCAGAATACTTCCGACAACAACAGGGCAAATACCGGTTTCTGTTGATCACCAACCCGGTAAACCATTTCACCGCAGACGATTTCTGCGCGGTTATGCTGCCCCTCTTGCACGAGTCTCTGAACGTCGCCGATAATGCGACGTTCGTGCTCATTGAGATTCAACGGGAGCTTAAAGGGATCTATAGTCAACAGAGTGTTTCCGGTGCCATGAGGAATCGGGGAAGGTGGATTCATACCCGGCGTGGGCGGATGCGCCGAGGGCATTGGATCCGGGAAAGCCTGAGGATGACCGGGCGGCAGCTGGTTGGTTCCAGGCGCAGCACCCTGCTGAGAACCAGGCGGAACCGGCAGAATCGGCTGATGTGGGTCATGCGAAACCACCGGTGGAGTCGGCTGCGGTTGCACCGACTGGCGATTGCGCCGCGCACCGATAAAATAACCGGCTACCAGAGTGAAGAAAATCAGCCCGACAACAACACCGCCAGCAATAAGCTTTTTATGGGTATCAGAAAGAGTTGTTTCTGCCCTGGCAACCGTCGGCTTTTTGGCTGCAGGCAGGGTGACACCCGGAGAACCATTCTTGAGCACCTTGTAAATTTTGATTTCACGCGTCGCGTTTTTGAGTTCCTGTGCTCCGAGATCGACAGCGCCGAATTCGTTGCGGTTCATCGCCAGATAAGTGGATTCAGAGATAAAAACATCATTGGTATCGGCAAAAGTCTGTATGCGCGCCGCAATATTGACCGGGTCACCAAAAAGATCGCCGTTTTCATCTATACCAACTTCACCAGTGTTTATACCAATTCTGAAGCGAACGATGCTGTCCGGGTTCATCATCTGGGCATTGCGCCCCTCAAGCTTGCGCTGAATCTCGATACCGGTCTGCACAGCGCTGGTTGGCGAATCGAAACGCACCATGAAACCATCGCCCATGGTTTTGACCATCACGCCGCCGCGCCTCTCCACGATGTCTGAAACGAATTTGAACATCTGATCGTGAAAAAGCTTCATTTCTTCGATAGTCTGCGAAGCCGAGCGCTTGGTATAGCCCTGCATATCGATGAAAACGATTGTCATCAGCCGGTTTTCCATAACAGCTCCTTGATCGTCGTCACACCTTCAATCGCTCGAGCAGGTCGCGAAGATTCTTCAAGCCGGGCGAATTCTCGGGAACTTCGTTGAGCGAACGCTGCAGCAGCTGAATTGCCTCTGCCTGCTTTCCGCTCTTGACCAGTATCAACGCGAGGTTGTAATAAATTCCGGCATCACGGCCGTCGAGTTCGAGAGCCCGTGTGTATGCCTGGGCCGCCTTCTCGAAATCACCATTCTTCTGGCAGGCAAATGCCAGATTGGTGAGGTTGCGGGCATTTGGCTCCTGATATTTGAAACCCTCTTCGAACTGTCTGATTGCGTCTTCCCAGCGGTTGGCCTTGAGATACAGACTGGCCAGGTTGAACCTGATTACCGAAAGGTCGGGCTTGAGCTGCAGCGCCTTTTTAAAATAATCGATCGCTTCCTGTATCTTGCCACAACGATAATACGCTATGCCAAGATTGCTGTGTGCCTGCACATGAAAGGGGTCGAGCTCGATCACCTTGATGAAATGAGCAATCGCTTCTTCGCTGCGATTCAGCTGAAAATTCAGGTTACCGGCAAAAAATACCGCCATCAGATCATGCGGAAACTTCTTGAGAAAGTCGCTGACACCCTCAAGCGCTTCTTCCAAACGGCTTCCCTGAAAGTGATCGAGAAACCTTCGCCGCAATGATTCTTTGTCTTCCGGGAGGGGCTTCTCTTGAGGCGGGGAAGCTGGCGGCACAACTGCTGCTGGTTCCGGGGCGGGTGCTTCCACCTGGGCTGCCTTTCTTTCCAGGGCAGCCAAAGCTTCAGCCTCAGGATTTTTAACCTGCGCCAGGCTGTTCTTAAGTGGTGATAACAGCGGAGATGTCTCGATTTCACGCAACGCCAGACCAATCTGACCTAAAACATATGCAGCTGAAATACGGGTGGCGATCTCGCTGCCCGTCAGCATTTTTTCCAGCTCCTGCAGGACTTCGACGTCGCCAAGCCGAAAAAGGGCCTTGGCAGCATTCGATCGCGTACGATTATCGCTGTCGCGCAGCATTGGTCGAAGAACATTGATACCAGATTCGCCCAGCACCTCTTCGAGACTTTCGACGGCATTGGCGCGAACACGTGAATCGCGGTCACGTAGTGCGTTCTGCAGGGTAGGAATTCCGGACCGGTCACCGATTCGCCCCAGACTGGTGATTACCGCCGATCTGATCTTGAAATTGCGGTCGGTCTTGAGCATTTTGACCAGCCATGGCACCGCCGAAACGATACGCAGACGCCCCAGCGTAATGACCGCCTGCAGCTTTACAAAAGGTATCTTGTCAGAAAGCATGCGAACCAGAAGCTCTGTCTGTGCTTCCCTCGCGCGATTGGCAAGGGCCAGAGCGGCGTTCTTGCGCACATCGGCATCGTCATCCTTGAGCAGATCAACGCTCATTTCAAGCGCCTGATCATGGTCTATCACCGACAGCACATAACCCAGAGTTGCACGAATCCATTTATCAGGATCTTCGAGCATGCTGCGCATTATCGGGGTCAGATCGACACTGCCAAGACTGGCCGCGGCAACCATGGCGTTACCACGCACGCGGTTGTTGGGGTGCTTCAAAAATGGTTGAATCAATACCAGAGCTTTTTCAGCCGGCAGACCAAGACGGGCGAGGCTTTCGACGGCATTGGCCTTGACGCGGTCGTCGGTGTCACGCAATGCCTTGGTCAGCGTCGGAACCGAGGTCAGATCACCAATTGCACCGAGCGCGGTAATAATCGCCGAACGCTTGCGCTCATTTCTTTCCTTCAGATAGAAGGCGACCAGCGGATTGGTAGCGCGGTGCGCTCCCAGACGGGCGAGTGCGTCGACGACATTCAGAAAAATCCATTCGTTGTTCTCGCCCAGACAGCCGAGCAGATGCGAAACCGCCGAACTGTCCTTCAACTTGCCAAGCGCACTGATACTGCAGAAACGAACGTTGGGATCGAGATCGCTCAGGCCCTCAATAAGCGCATCAACCGCCTTGCGGTCATGAAATGCGCCGAGAGCGAGAGCGATATTCGGCCTGACTTCGCGATCAGCCTCCTTGAAGGCATCGAGCAGAGGCTGCAAAGCCTCCGGGTCGCCGATTTCGGCCAGAGCCAGCGGCATCTGTTCATCCTGACGTTCCTGCAGCAAGGCTGCGATCAAAGGTTTGACCGCTTCCGGGTCGCCGATCTTGCCAAGAGAACGCGCGCCCTCACCACGCAGACGCGAATCCTGGTGCGACAAAAATCCGATAAGCTTTCTGGTGCACGGCTTCAAAAGCCAGAAGCCGTTCTGTCTTAAACTGTGGTTTCCCAACTTTGCGTCCTCGTTCTACCAGATTCTTCTTAAAAAAAGACCCGGCCTAACCGGGTCTTCTTTTAGCTGGATCTATTTTATCAACCCATCCGCAGGTTTTTTACTCCAACCTTTTCGAAAGCAACCTTCATTTTGTTGATTCCGTCGTCGGTGGTCCCTGTTTCGATAACTTCTCCGGTGTCATCCCATATTTTGTGATACACAATGTCACCTTTTGCGAATGTAGCGGTCATCGAATACTCGCGAGCCTCGCCTGAAGTGGTTTTGCCCTTTTTCTTGGGCGTAATTTCTTCACTGGCTGCACCAGCTTTTTTGATCGTCTTTGCACGTGCCATAACTCTACCCTCCCTTCAAGGAAGTTTGAGAATAAATTACCATAGACTATCCACCAAGTCAAATATTTACTGTGGAAAAAACTTAGATCTGATAACAGTCCGAAATTTTACGGTGCGTAATTGACACTCTCTGTACAGAACCGTATAATTAAAGTGCTTAGTCAGCGCTGGAGGAAAAGTGTGGATAATACAAGTATAAGAACCTCGACAGCTTTAATCATCGCAATACTGCTTTTTGCAGCGGTTTCTCCTGCCTTTTCAGCATCACAACCGGCCGAAAAGGAATGGACCTTCATGATTTTCATGGCGGCCGACAACAATCTTGAAGCCGCTACTTCACTCGACATTAACGAAATCGAGAAATACGGCTCGACCGACCAGATCAATTTCGTCGCGCAGATCGACCGTAATGGCGGTTATTCGAACAATTCCGAACTCAAATGGGCTGGTGCCCGACGCTTTTTCATAACCAAAGATAAAGAGCCCGATAAAATGAGCTCTGAGATGGTCGAAGATCTCGGCGATGTCGATATGGCCGATCCCACTGCTCTGACTGACTTTGTCGAATGGGTCAAAGAAAATTATCCGGCCCGCCGTTACGCGCTCATCCTCTGGAACCACGGCACCGGCTGGAAAGAAATTCAACCCGGCGCCATGGACCCCGAAGTCGGCGAAATTGGCCTGCCTTCCGGGATGCAATCAGCAATCAACAACATTTCCTACAACATCTCCTACGACGATACCTCCAAATCATCAATGAGCATACCAGTGCTCGGCGAAACTCTTGGCCAGATCAAGAGTATTCTCGGCCAGCCCATCGATCTTCTCGGTTTCGACGCCTGCCTTATGCAGATGGTCGAAGTAACCTGGACTTCCGCTCCCCATGCCCTGTTTCAGGTTGGCTCACCAGACCTCGAACCCGAACGTGGCTGGCCTTATGACCTGATAGCTGCCGCCCTTACCAAAAAACCGGCCATGGAAGCAAAAGAGCTCGCCGAAGCGATAGTCACTCTCTACAACAAATCTTACGTCGGCGGTTCGCAGGGCAATACTGCAGTAGTTCTGTCGGCTGTCGACTCCAGTAAAAGTGAAGCTTTCAAAAACGCTCTCAATGAATTCTGCAATTCAGCCCGTCGCAATATCAACGAAATCGACAAATATGAGAACGCCAGAAACGAGGCGCTCAAATACTCATTCGGCGACTACGTCGACCTTGGCCATTTCCTCGAACTCCTGATCAAGAGCAAAGGCAACGCAGAAACCTGCTCGGCAGCTGCAGCACTGTTAAAAACCATACGCGGCGACAGGCGCAAAACTGGTTATATAAGCAAAATGGCAAGCAACGGCGATAAATTCGCCAGCAGCACCGGCATGTCGATCTTTTTCCCGACCCGCCAGGGCTTCAAAACTTACCACAAGCGCTATAAGGTGCACACCCTCGCCCAGGAAACCGAATGGTTCAACTTTCTCAGCGAGCTGACCACACCCAACATGGCTTATCTCAAGCTTGAAGACGTAATTCTGGAAGATAAAAACAAAGATGGCCGCATCGCCGCCGGCGAAGAAGTAGCGGTTCTTCTTTCGGTGCGAAATCTGGGGCGCAAACCCCTTGCCAGTGCCGAAATCACCTGCCGGTCAGACAGCAATCTCATCGACACCGCTGAGCTGTCCACCACCCTTACCCGCCTGCCGGCACCCGGCAAGGTCGAGTTAATTCAGGGCTTCAAATTCACAGTATCTGAAGACGCACCTGTTCACAGTGAGATCACCATCAACCTGACGCTTTCTGGTCAGGGACTGCCTGACTCAACCATCAAAACGACTTTTTATATCAAAGAGCCTTTTGCCTCGACCGGTCACGCTCTGCTCGTCATCACCGACCACTTTTCACCGGCCAGCCCGGTACTACAGCAGATGCTGCAGGGGGCCGGTGTAAAATTCGACACCTGGGATCGCGTATTCGATGGCGAAGTGCGCCCGGAGGTGCTCAAGCGCTATCTCGATGGCTGGGTACTGGTTGCATCTCAGGATTCAACTCCCGAACAGTCGCTCAGCGAAGAAGAACTCTCTGCTCTCGACAGCTTCCTCAAATCTGGCGGGCGCCTCGTTCTTAACGGACAGGATCTCGCCTTCACCCTGCGTGAAAGCGACTTTCTGCGCACCCGTTGTAAGGCGCGCTTCGTTCAGGACGACGTCAACGTACACGTAGTCTCAGGCGCCAACGGCTTTGCCGGCGGCCAGAGCTTTCAGATATTCGGCGGCGATGGCGCCAACAACCAGAAATGGCCTGATGAAATCGACCCGCTCAGCGGCGCCGAGCCAATCATAAAGTACGAAGATGGCGCACGCGACAAAGCTGACGACAGAGATATGAACGGCCCCAGCCACAAACCGGGCTCGGTATCGCGTGGCATAAAATCGAGCGGCGTTGCCGGCATCAAGCTGGTCGATGGTTACCGGCTGATGCTCTTCACCTTCGGCATCGAAGCGGTCAACAGCAACAGTCAGAGAATCGCACTGATGAAAGAGATTGCATACTTCATGCAGCCCGACTCGGCAAGCGAACTGCAAAACCTTGCCAGTGCCGCTTCCCGCCGCATACCAGCCGGCCAGGCAAGCGAACGCGTAATTCTCGAACGCGCCGACCTGCTCTCAAGCGTTGAAGACAGACTTCTCAACCAGATCAGAGAAGAATTCAACAAAAACCCGCAGGCTCGCGACCGTGTGCTCAACGAAATCCGCTCGCTGCCGTCCCAGGAACGCCGCGCTCTGAACCGTCTCGAAAAAAATGTTCAATCACTATTGGATTTTAGTGAAGAGCATGGTACTCTGAGGCAACGCTGACATCCACCACCTGTGGCAGCAGGCATGAAGACCTGAAACTGCCGACCAGCAGCTCTCTGATGAATGTTCAGCTGTTTGTCATGTACTTTGAGTCAAAACCGGATATCTCAGATTGAACAAGCCAAAAGTTCTTATAAACCAACCATCTGCCGAGATCAACGGCCGCAGCAACGGCCGCGAAGAATCGCAGCCGGCGGCGCTGCGCAACCGCTGGCACATCATCAGGCTTTACCTGACAGCCATTCTTCTGCTTGGCGCCATGTTCACCGTCTATGTGTGGCAATCGACCAAGATGGTCGAGATAAAACTCAGAATCAAAGCAGTCGAAGGTGATATCGACACGCTTGAAAATGCCAATGCCGATCTGCGCGGAGAAATCTCAAAGCTGCAGTCTCTGACTCGCATCGAAGCCGTTGCCAAAAGCGATCTTGGCATGGTCGAGCCGACCCGTCTGGTTTATATAACCATGCCGGAAAAATGGAATTCCCGGCCATGAATCATTTTCATCACATTCCGGTTCTGGTCGATGCCGTCATCAAATATGCATTGCCGCAGCACGCCAGGGTTTTCGCCGACTGCACCTTCGGTCTCGGCGGACACAGCAAAGCCATTCTCGAAAACTACCCGCAGATTGAAACTCTGATTGCCATCGATCGCGATCGCCAGATTCTCGATCATTCATGCACGGTTTACGATGATTCCCGCATTCAGCGAGTTCACGCACGCGCTTCCGAACTGCCAATGGCTCTGCGACAGCTGCATCTGGCTGGAGCAGACGGAATCCTGCTCGATCTCGGCGTTTCTTCCTACCAGCTCGAAGCGCCGGAGCGCGGCTTTTCCTTTACAAAACCGGGACCGCTCGATATGCGCATGGACAAAGAGAACCAGACCAGTGCAGAAGACCTGGTAAACAGCCTTGAACGCAATGAGCTCATCAAAATCTTTCGCGACTATGGCGAAGAAAAGTTCAGCCCGCGCATCGCAGATGCCATAGTTCGCAACCGCCAGAGTAATCGGATAACCCGCACTGATCAGCTGGCAGCCATTATCGCCGGGGCGGTGCCCGCCGCCAGCCGCCGCGAAAGCCACATTCACCCGGCAACTCGTGTATTCCAGGCAATTCGAATAGCCGTCAACAAAGAGCTCGAAGAACTCGAAGCCTTTCTGGCAGTCGCTCTCGGCTGCCTTAGACCAGGTGGGCATCTGAGCATCATTTCATTTCATTCGCTCGAAGACCGGATCGTCAAGAACTTTATGCAGGAACGTGCGCGTGGATGCGTATGCCCGCCGCGATTTCCCATATGCGTCTGCGGCAAAAAGCCTGAAATAGAGATACTGACCCGTAAACCTGTTTTTGCCGAAGAGAGTGAGACTTCGCTCAACCCGCGGTCAAGATCGGCCCGGCTGCGTAGTTGCCGCAAATGCAGCGACAGGAAGGCTTTAAAAGAATGAAGCGCCGCGCCATGCATCCGAGAATATTCAGAACCGCCATTCTTCTGGTAGGATTTGCCATTCTGCTGTCGATCTTCGCCCTGCGTCTGGTGCATCTGCAAATAGTGCAGCACCGCGAATGGGCCCAGCGTTCAACCAGAAACCACGTCAGCAAAAGAGTTCTCGACATGAAACGCGGTAACATTTACGATCGCAATGGCGTAGAACTCGCGATTTCAGTCGATACCTGGTCAGTCTATATATTTACCCGTGAAATCAAATCACTGCCGGAAGCTGCGAATCTGCTGGCAACCGTGTTGCCGATGACTCGTGAAGAAATCATCAGCAAGGTCGGTGACCGTTCCGGCTATATTCTAATCTACAAAGACCTCGAACCCAACCTTGCGGTCAAGATACAGCGACTGGGCATTCCCGGGGTTAACCTCGAAAGTCACTATCGTCGATATTATCCGCAGAAACAGATCGCTTCAAATCTGATCGGCTTTACCGGCGCCGAAAAAAAAGGCCTCGAAGGGCTCGAACTACTTTTTGACAAAACTCTGCGCGGCTATCCCGGTCTGGCTGTACAGGAAGACATCAGCCTCAGCGACAGTGGCCCGGCCAAGATGCGCGTTATAACGCCGCCCATGGGTGGCAGCAACATTCACCTTTCAATCGACACTTTCATTCAACACACACTTGAATCAGAACTGGCGCAGCTGATGAAAGACTACGACCCGATCGACGCAACCGCAATCGTCATGGATCCACACAGCGGCGAAATACTTGGACTCGCCTGCCTGCCCGGTTACGACATCAACAACTTCTCTGAAGTCAAGCCAGAAAACCGTAGAAATAGACCAGCCACCGACATCTTCGAGCCAGGCTCCTGCATAAAGATTTTTGCAGTAGCGAGCGCACTCGAAAACAAGAAAGCCGACAGCGGCACCCGATTTTACTGCCGTGGTTTCGCAGAAATCAACGGGCGGCGCGTGCGCTGCCATGGGGCACATGGCCTCGTAAATATCGATCAAGCCATCGCCGAATCCTGCAACGCAGCCATGGTACAAATATCTCAGATGGTCGAGCCTTCGATGCTTTACCGCACCTACAAGAACTTTGGCTTCGGAGATCCAACTGGAGTCGAAGTGGTAGCCGAGAGTAACGGCATTTTCAAGCCGCCTTCGCGCTGGTCGGGATTCTCGGCAACTTCGCTGAGCATTGGCCAGGAAATGGCAGTCACCGGTCTGCAGCTGGTGCAGGCATATTCGGCCATAGCCAATGGCGGCACCCTGGTAAAACCCAGGCTGCTGCGACGCATCAGTTCCCCCGATTCCGATATCAGTCAGGAATTCACCCGCGAAGAGTTGCGTAGAGTTCTGCCGGAAGATACTGCCAGATGGCTACGCCGCATGCTCATGGGAGTAGTTGAGGGAGGTTCCGGAAAACTTGCGCTGCTCGAGAATTACACTGTTGGCGGCAAAACCAGTACCGCTCAGAAAGCCAATCCCAAAGGCGGCTATTTTAATGACAAGCTTGTCGTCTCGTTTATCGGCATGGCTCCGGCGCTTGATCCGAGAATAGTTCTCTTCGTTGCCTGTAACGAGCCTAAAGGCGATGAACGCACGCTTTATGGCGGCAAGGTTACTGCGCCATCATTCGCCCGCATCGCTGACCGCATACTGAAACATCTGAAAGTGCCACCGGACAGATCGCTTACCGCCGCTGCCCGCGAGCAGCAACTGCTCAAACTTCAGCGCAGCGTCGTGAAGAAAGAGATAATCAAACTGCCAGATCTGCTGAGCACACCTGCAGGCAGCAGCACTGAAGCAATACCGCCCACAGAAAAGCATGTTTCAGGACCGAACAGCGTACCAGATCTGCGCGGAAAATCGCTGCGACAAGCCATGAAGATGGTTAACGACCTGGAGCTCAAAGCCATTTTCGAAGGCGAAGGAATCGTTGTCGGCCAGGTTCCCGCGCCCGGCAAGCCTGTTCCCGAAACAAAAATTCTCAAAATAACTCTTTCGCTCGAACCTTATAACTGAAAAAAACTGTTTTAACCAGCATAAAAAACTGATAGAATCCTGTAATTCTGACATTGAAAGTGCAAATCTGGAGTCTTCAATGAAAACACTGCGTTGCATTCTGCCATCTAACACATTATCTACAACCGGGGCGCTCGATATCGAAATCGGCGGTATTGCATTCGATTCAAGACATGTGCGCAAAGGCGATCTTTTTGTCGCGCTTTCCGGTCAGCACATCGATGGAAGCGCCTTTATCTTCGATGCGCTCGAACGTGGCGCCGCCGCAGTGGTCACTGAATCTTCGCGCAAGAACATCGAAGTGCCAGTAGTCAAGGTTAAAGATGCCAGACAGGCTCTGTCAGAGATTTCCGACAAGTTTTACGACCAGCCCTCACAGAAGGTCAAACTGGTCGGAATTACCGGTACCAAAGGCAAAACGACAATAACCTATCTTACCCAGGCCATACTCAAGAAGGCTTTTGCTCACGCCTTTCGCATGGGCACAGTTGAATACGATATGGAATTCGAGAAAATTCCCGCTACCAACACAACACCCGAGTCACAGGTGCTGCATTCGCTCATCGATCAGGCGCTTAAAAACGGCATCAGACACGGCGTTATCGAAGTCAGCTCCCATGCCCTTAAAACCTGGCGGGTCGAGCATCTGAGTTTTGCCGTAGCCGGTTTCACCAACCTTTCGATCGAGCATACCGAATTTCACCCCGACATGAACGACTATTTCAATGCGAAAAAGCGCCTGTTCACTGAACTGGCAGCCCGCGACAAAGTCTGTGTCGTAAGTATCGACGATGATTACGGCAAAAGAATGGCTGATGAATGCAAAGCCGCCGGCCTTAATGTCAAAACCCTCTCTCTAAACGACAGTGGCGCTGATTTTTACTGCGAAAATCTCAAAATGTCGGGCACCGGCAGCGATTTCAACTTCTGTCATGGCCAGGCAAAACATCCCTGCCACATCAATCTTCCAGGCGAATACAATGTTTTCAACGCGCTGATGGCAGGAGCCATGAGCATAGCCGTTGGAGCCGACCTTGCTGCCGTCAGCAGCGGCATAGGCGCCATTAAAAATGTGCCGGGCCGACTTGAAGCCATACACAACGATCAGGGTATCAACGTCGTCGTCGATTATGCTCACAGCCCGGCTGCGCTCGAAAACGTTCTCAAAGCCATGCGACCGGTGACGAAAAACCGCCTGATCACCGTATTTGGCTGCGGTGGCAATCGTTCGCATGAAAAACGGCCGATCATGGGCAAAGTAGCGGTCAAATACTCAGACGTGGTCATCGTAACCAGCGACAATCCGCGCAAGGAGCAGCCGGAGGCAATCATCGAACAGATCATGCACGGTATCAGCGAGGCTGGAATCGAGGTCGGCAAGAAGGTAATACAGGATGCAGACCGCAAATCCGCAATATTCAAAGCTCTGACTGCCGCCCAGGCTGGAGATACGGTAGTGATAGCCGGGAAAGGCCACGAAACCGGTCAGTATTTCGCCGATCGCACGATCCCCTTTGACGATCGCGAAGTGGCACGCAGTTTTTTCCGGAAGCCAGACGATGACAGATAACTGGACAGCTACCCAGATTTCGCGGGCCTGCGAAGGGCAATTGATTCAGAACAGCACCCGACCGATAACCGGTTTCAGCATAGATACACGCTCTCTGCAGCCTGGAGACCTGTTCGTGGCTCTCAAAGGCGAGAACCAGGATGGCCATCTTTATGTCGCGAAGGCCGCCGAGAAAGGCGCAGCCGGGCTTCTGATTTCTGATCTATCCTCAGTTGCCGGCTTTTCTGACCAAATTGCCATTATCAGCGTTCCCGACACTCTGGCTGGCCTGCAGAAAATTGCGCAGGACAGGCGAAGTCGCCTGCAGTCAAAGGTTATCGGCGTCACCGGCAGCAATGGCAAAACCACGACGCGCGCCATGCTGCAGCATCTGCTCGGCAGCGTTGGCCGTTGCAGTGCTACCAGCGGCAACCTCAACAATCATATTGGCCTGCCGCTGACAATTCTCGGAATCGCTGCCGATGCCGACCATGCTGTGCTCGAAATGGGCATGAATCATCAGGGTGAAATCAGAGAACTCTGCCGAATTTCTCGACCAGACGCGGCTGTGATCAGCAATATCGGGCCAGCCCACATTGGCATTCTCGGCAGTCTCGAGAACATCGCCCGGGCCAAGGCCGAGATTCTCGAAAATCTGACTGAAAGCCAGATTGCAGTAGTCCCCGGAGACACCGAATTCAGCGCACTTCTACGCCAGGCTGCCAGAGCCCGACTGTTTTTCTTTGGTGAAGGCGCCAACAACGATTATCGTATCAGCAACCTGCAGATGACAGTCGAAGGCATCAGCTTCAAAGTTAACCTGCGCGACCAGGATTGCGACTGCAAATTGTCGCTGGCCGGCCGCCACAATGCATTCAATGCCACAGCCGCACTGGCCATGTTCCATCAGCTCGGCCATGACCTGCAGAAAGGCTGCCAGCTTCTCGAAAGCTTCAGACCGGTTGGTGCCCGCATGGAAAGAGTTACGATCGACGGCATCAACATTCTGCTCGACTGTTACAACGCCAACCCGGGCTCGATGAGCGAAGCTCTCAGATTTCTTGAAGTCTGCCCTGCCCCGCGCATTGCCGTTCTCGGCGATATGCGCGAACTTGGCGACATGGCTGTGCCGATGCATCGCCAGCTTGGCGAGCAGGCCGCCGCCAACGCCCCGGAACTGCTGATCTGCGTCGGCAACGATGCCGCGCATATAGCTGCAGCGGCGCGGGAGAATGGCATGGCCGAATCTTCAGTAATAGCGCTAAGCTCTAACGCCGAGGCAGCCGAAATATTGAAAGACAGATTGATAAGGGGCTCGACCGTTCTTTTCAAGGCGAGCCGGGGCATGCATTTCGAAACCATAGTGCGCAGCCTCTGGCCGGACCTCGGCAAAGATCTGCACTGAGCCGTTAAATAAGGAGTTTTTGCTTGTTCAGCTCTATTTTCGAGCCACTATCGATCCGTATCATTTTTTCAATAGTCACATCTTTTCTGCTGTCAATGATCATCGCGCCACGGGTCATCTTTAACCTCAAATCGCGCCAGATCGGCCAGACCGTGCGCGAAGAAGGCGTCAAGGAACACCTTAAAAAGAGCGGTATTCCGACCATGGGCGGCATAATCATTCTGATACCACTGATGATCACCACCATACTCTGGTGCAAGCTCAACCCGTTCGTGGTAATTGCCCTGCTGGTGACCGCCATAATGGGCCTGATCGGCTTTTTTGACGACATCACCAAAGTAGTCAGAGCAAGATCACTTGGCCTCACTGCCCGACAGAAATTGTTCGGCCAGATTCTGGCCGGGTTCGGCGCCGCTCTGGCGATCAAGTATTATCCTGGCCTGCGTTTCGAACTGACCATGCCCGGCAAAGAAATTCTCGAACTGACACCAACCTGCACACAGCTGCCGGTGTTTGGTGCGCTCGATCTTGGCTGGCTTTACATTCCTTTTGCCATCGCAGTTATAGTTGGCGCAACCAATGCCGTGAACCTGACCGACGGACTCGACGGCCTGGCCGCCGGGACTGTCGTGGTGGCAGCAACTCCTTTCATGGTATTTTCCTATGTATGCGGACATATAATTTTTGCCCGTCATATTGGCGTGGTTTACATTGCCGGAGTTGGCGAGCTGGCAGTAATGAGCGCGGCAATCGGCGGCGGCTGCCTCGGCTTTTTATGGCATAACGCCCACCCTGCATCTGTATTTATGGGTGACACCGGTTCACTGGCACTTGGCGGCGCTCTCGGCGCCATCGCTCTCTGCAGCAAAACCGAATTTTATCTCGCCATTGTTGGCGGCATATTCGTAATCGAAGCTCTATCAGTCATTCTACAGGTCAGTTATTTCAAAATGACCAAAGGCAAGCGCATCTTCAAGATGAGCCCGATTCACCACCATTTCGAACTCTGTGGCTGGGCCGAAGAGAAGGTGGTCATCAGATTCTGGATGGTCGGCATCATGATGGCACTGGTTGGCCTGACCCTTTTTGCTTCACGCCTCGTCGCAACTGCCGCATAAAAAAAGCTCCCCGGCATCGGGCGCCGG
>Ga0209096_1001757_pt1 | contig 22585 bp, 25 predicted proteins | sample AD_UKC034_MetaG_FD_184407 | JGI IMG/M metagenome (GOLD analysis project Ga0209096, IMG submission 184407) | Active sludge microbial communities of municipal wastewater-treating anaerobic digesters from USA - AD_UKC034_MetaG (SPAdes) (version 2) | ecosystem: Engineered > Bioreactor > Anaerobic >... | reverse complement strand
GGTGCGTCGTCATAGGAGCCGATTACCGCAGCCAGATCCGGTTCCTGTTGGAAAATGGCGATCACTTGTTTAATGGCGTTGGGCTCGATCGTCACATCAGAATCGACGAAAAAAATCAAGTCGCCCAGTGCGGCGTACGCACCGAGATTGCGTGCATGTGCGGGTCCAAATCGTTCGGTGGTCGTCAAGACGACCGCACCTGCCGACTCAGCGGCGTCCCGTGAGTCGTCCGAAGCGACATCTATGACGACAATGATTTCCAGCGGTGCCGGATCGACTTTTAAAAGGCTCGCTAAACATTGTTTGAATTTTTCGCCGCCGTTATGAACAGGTACGATCAAGGAAATCGTCGGTGGTTGATTCATCATCATATCAGCGCCTTAGCTTTTCCAGAAGTATTCTTTGCAGAAAAAAGGCTCCATGGATAGAGAATATTATAACGAAAGGCATAATGGGAAGTCTGTAGCGGTCCGTAAAACTGAAAGGAGCCGAAGCAATGGTAAAGTAAAAAATGATCACCATCAGCAGCACAAATTTAACACGTTCACTTCTATAAAGGGTGAAAAATCCCAAACCAGCGGTCATATAAAGAACAAGCAGATAGACTGTGCAAAAACACAGCCAGGCCAAGCTCCCGACACTGCGATTCCGGGTCAGTACGGTTACTTTTTCCAATAGACCTTTGTTCGTATTGATGTTGGCCAGTCTATAAACGGGAAGATCTAATAGTTCAAGGAGCTTGTTGCTTCCGGGCAGCATGAAAAAATGGATTGCTCCCGATATGTATTTCTTTGTGTCAAGAACGACTGCTTGAGCCATTTTATTTAATAAGGATGTACGGGGATTTAGTTTTTCCATATCATTCATCTTTGTATTGGCATTCAGATCAACGCCAGATGCCAACGGGCGAGGATCTTTCGATGCCTGTAACAAAACGGAGACGTGTTTCATGTTCCATCTAATCACCGCCCTTTGATGATAAGAAATCGTGAACGAATCGGATACGACATAATTGCGAACCATCCATGGCGCAATCGTCAAAAAGAAAACAAAGGCAAACAACGCATACTTTCTCATGCCGATCATCAGATTGCTTCTGAACCGGAAGCAGAAAACGACGATCAAAAAAATGACCAAATAAACGCTCACAGGCCGGCAAAGTGTGGCAAGCCCAAGGAGTATCGCAGCCAGGGTCACGTCCTTATTGTCTTTTGTCGTTATGAACCTTGCCAGAAAAAAAATGCTGGAGCAGAAAATAAAAAGAAACATTGTTTCCGAAAGCAACAGGTTTGTGTGGATGACATTTGTATATTCGAAAGCAAGAAGCCAGCCAGCGGCAACGGCTATTTTTTTATTGAAAAGAGTAGCGGCTATTTTATAGAGGAGAAGGCAGGTAAAAGCTCCGATGATTGTTTGAACAAAAATCGCAATGAAAGGACGCTGCCCCACCATGGCATAGATGACAGCCAGAAAAAAAGGATAGCCTGGCGTTCTGGTCGTGTCGGACTCGTACGGACTCTTGGATGAAGCGGAAAAAGTCTGATGGTCCAACAAATTCACTGCAATGCGGTGATATCCTGCAGCATCACTTACAAGCAGTTTATTTATAACGACTTCGGCTTTCCAGGGACCGATCAGAAGAAACAGACCCATTCGAAGAAGGATGGCCGCTAAAAAAATGAAAAGTAGATGTCTGTGGCTATCGACTATCATGACTCCCCGTATAAAAAAAAGCCTCATCTCACGCCATACCATCGTCAGACAAACTTCCGGCCCCGGTATGCCATATTAACAAAAAATACAGTCATGATCGAAATACGGGTTGGAGATCGATGCCAGCAAAACGATAGTCTTGGTGAAAAACGTGACCGGAACTTTTAGCACTTTTCGATGGAGCTGTGATCTATTCCATGATTTAATTTGAAGATGGAATGGATCTAGCTGTAGCCGGGTCCAAGACCATTTCGGGCCTTTGTTGATCATCGCCCCTTGCTTTTTCTGGATTCAGTTCCTCATGATAGACCATTTCGGTATTAACCATCCACACGTCGTTGGTTTCACCGGTGATGTTGCGTGCGGCAAAAATGCCTGTGAGCATCGAGTGATCCTGATTGTTGTATCGGTGCAGACCATTACGGCCGATTGTTTGTAAATTTAAAAAACTCGCCAAGTACTGTCGTAGAATATTTAAGTTATCTCGATAATTCTCATGATAGACCGGATACGTTTTTCTCATGCGCACCACGGTACTATCGATCACTTCGTGAGGTTCGATAAGACCGATTTTTGTACATTCGCGAATGCCAGTTTCAATCATACGCTCTTCTGGCCAGTTCCATTCTTCATCTTTGTCCCATAAAAAATACTCGAGGCCGAGCAGCGTATGGTTTGGATTGGGCACCATATCCGGGCTCCAATTTTTATAATTTTGTACGCGACCGAGTTTCACATCCGGCGCGTGAATGTAAATCCAATTATCGGGGAATACGTCTTTACGATTGATAATAAGCACAACGGTTAGATAATCGCGATGGTGCAGGCGGTCCGCTGCCTGTAAAATAGTATGCGGCGGCAGAGGATCAAGGGCGTAGATCAATTCTCGTAAGGGCATGCTTGAAATAAAATGCTTACCGTCCAATTCGATGGAAAGACCGTCATCGGTTGTACCATACATACTCTCGATGCGACGATTGCGATGGCGAAGGCGCTCGACGCGTACTCCGCGGAGCGTTTCGCTACCCTGCTGCGCCAGCCGTGATTCGCAACATTCCCACATCATACCCGGGCCAAGGCGGGGATAATGAAACTTTTCGATAAGCGTGGTAATCCGTTTGTCATTGTGGCGGTTTAGAAAAAACGCGTCATGCACGGCATTCCATAGTGAGAGATTATTGATGCGCTGGGCTGCCCAATCCGCGGAAATTTTATCACATGGAATGCCCCAGACTTTTTCCGTGTAGGTTTTGAAAAAAATATCGTATAAACGATAACCAAACCGGTTCGCCACCCACAACTCAAAGTTGTTGTCATCGCCATATGGAAGCACTTTGGCGCGGAAATAACTAAGACCGATGCGAACCGCTTCCAGAGGACCCAATCCCACCAGCGCATTGAGAGGCTTGAGCGGATAATCATAGAAACGGCCGCTATAATAAATACGGGAGAGTCGCGGCCGCAACAGGAAATCATCGCCGATAATTTCCTGCCATAGTTTATTGATGTACGGAATTTTCGAAAAGAAACGATGTCCGCCAATATCGAAACGATAACCTTTATAATTCACAGTACGTGAAATGCCGCCGACCTGTGCATCCGCTTCTACTATTGTCGAGCGCATTCCCAGTTTTGCAAGTTCATAAGCCGCTGTCAAGCCGGCCGGTCCGGCGCCGATCACAAGTGATTCAGACAATGAAGACAAGGCTATGCTTTCTCAATTTCAATTAGCTGCTAATTGCTGGTTCAAAAAGCATGTTATCAAATCACGGAGAGCATTTGCAGTCATCATCTTCCTGGAGGTGCAAATGAGATAAGAGTCCCTGCTACACCTGTTTTTGAGCGACTGGTCCAGCGTATGGCCTTTTCCGCTCCTGACTCGCTGAAAAGGTAGCCAAACATGATCTAAAAAACAAACAAAATCACTGGTGTCCGGTAACCGGACACCAGTGAAACAAAATTATTAATAAATAAAGAAATGCGAATAGAGTCTACGGGAAGAAATGGAAAGTAAAAAAAATGGTTCTCTGCAACATTGAGTGGGTAAAATTGTGGTAATTTTAGTAAATTCCTTTTTGATGAGCAATACAAACAAGACATCAGAAAGGAATAATATGGCAACAGCAGAACTTTTTAGTTTAGCGCCTGGTCTTGAAGAGCCGTGGTAGGTATCGGATGTATAATTTGACCCCAGTAATAGGCAATTGGATCTGACGATTGATTTCAAGCGAGGGTCTCATTTTAGCTGTCCTGAATGTAAAAAATCTGATTGTATTGCATGTGCATCCCGACAGCCTGTGGCGGATCTTGGGACATTATGTTGACCAAGCTGTCCAGCAAGCAGATCACAGCAGCCTGACCGATGTCGGCATAGATGAAGTTGCCAAAAAGAAAGGCCATGAGTATATCACCGTTTTGGGCGATCTGCGCATGTCAAAGGTTGTTTATTTTGCAGATACGCGGGAATCTTCGGCCATTGAAGACTTTGCTGATTATTTAAAATACAAACTCTCGCAAGAGGAAGAAGCAAAACTGGCGTCGCTCAAGCGACTTAACTTGAAAACAGCACGAGCCCATGCCATCGTAGAATCTCTACGGGAAATATGGAATGCAACAGATAAAAGTGAAGCGCGATTCTCTTGCTGAAAAATTGGTACTTCTGGGCTACGCATAGCCGACTTGAGCCCATCAAAGAATTTGCCAAAACCGTCCGAAACCATTGGGAAGGTATTCCCAATGTGTTCGATGGCTATATCACTAACGGCCTTATTGAGGGTCTTGATAACCAGATCAAAACAGCGATGAAAAGAGCCTATGGTTTTAAATCTTTCGCGTATTTGCGCACAATAATTTTTCTGGTCGCTGGTAAATTGGCTTTACCCACACTATCCTGACGAGAACCATTTAACAAGAGTCCTATCAAAAGTGATCGGTTGACATAGGATCGGGTGATATGAGCGAACGTTTCGCAGCAGAAGATTCTTACCTGTCTTTCTTTGCCGTCGAGCATCGGCTAAGGTCGATGGTTCCGTGTTGCCGCAAAAGCATTTTGTGTTATCCCGAGCTCCCCAAAGAGTGGCATGTTATACATAAGATGATATACCTGTTGGGCTATCAGGTTACGAATGATTATAAGGGTAAGTTTGATCTGGCAATTAACTGGGAAGACACAACGGTTCGCTCTCATTGCGCCGAACTTTTTGGCATAGCCAGGAGGCTGGCGGTTATTAATTTGCAGTGCAGCGATATAAGCAAGACCCGGGTTGACCGAGTTTTACGGGAAGTATTCGGCTATGGGTTGGCTGTGAATCCTTTATCGTTTGATGGACTGTGTGTCCGAAAATCGGAAAAGAATTTTGCCCATGATGGACGGGTTATTCAATGCCCCGTTCTTTTTATGGAGAAAGGGTATGTGTATCAACGGGTGGTTGATAACACAGTCGAGCAGAGCTTTGTTAAGGACATCCGGATTCCCGTTATTGGAGACAAGATACCTTTTGTGTACCTTAAATACAGGGCTATAGACCAAAGATTTAGCGCGATCAATACCCGGGTTTGCGTGGTCGGGTCCAGAAAGGTTTTGACAAAGATGGAGCAGGAGAACATAATTTTATTTTCACGCCGGATGGGATTGGATTACGGAGAGCTCGATGCCGCCCGGGACAACAAGGACGGCCAGCTCTATATTTTTGATGTGAATAATACACCTTCCGGCCCCCCCAATCACATTTCGCGGTGGGGATATGCGCGTGCCTTGAGGTCTCTGTCAACAGCTTTTGAAAAGTCATTTGGAATTCGGAGTCGGACCAAATTAATTTGATATTATATAACAGATTATGCCGCCTTTTTTGCCCAAAAAGGGCCTTAGCGGCTATATTTTAAGCCCCATAATGGCTTCTAAGGAACGACAAAAAGCCTTTCTCAGGCGGCGGCCGCATCCTATTCCCCGGCCGAGCGATGCCGGTCGCGGCGGTGCGCGTAAAATGAGGCGATAAAGGCCGTTGAGGTCTTTGAGACAATATTTCAAAAAAAGTTATTTTATATATTGCACTTTTCGATATTGTCGACTTTATCGACCAGACTTTTTCTCCATCAGAGAATGAGACACTCTTGTTTATGGTCGATGACTCTGATCCCAAAAGGAATGAACGGGTACAAGAATGGGCCCGTGCAATGCAAAAGGCCGGAAAGTTAAGAGTGTTGCCTGTTTTGCACCACAAACAAACCGGTCGAAATGGAGCGGATCTGCCCCCAACCGGGACCCAAAATGGTCAAAAGGTCAACTTGAATGAAGTTTTTAAGGCAGCGGTTTCCGTGCAGGGACACGGCACAGAGTAACAGCATGCATCACCGCGCAAAATTGAGCGGATTTAGAGCTGACCGACACGATGCAAAAATTGTAACAAATTTTTGTTCTGAGAGTGATTGGTGACAGTTGTGTTTGCTTCATTTCATTGCTTTGTTCCGATGCAGTGCCGGCCGGTGATTTTGTTGCAAGACAATAAATACTTTTGAAGAAGGTAAAATATGAAGAATGGGAAATACGTAAAAGGTCTGGCCGTAATTCTGGCAAAATAATCCAACCGACTGCAACAGCCGCTCGCATGGTTTGGTATCCGTGCATTTGCAAACGCTCATCATCTGGTCAGGACGGGAATGATCGATCCGATACCAGAGCCAGGATTCAACCCGGAGCGCGAAGCAATTGCGGCAACAGGTCATGATCGGATACGGCAACGATATCGATGAGGAGGAAAAGAGCACCTTCATCGACCTTACGCGCAAACACCTAGGTGAGGCAGATATCGTACATCCGGATTTTGACAAACAGGTGGATGTCTATCTGACCACCTGTTCTCAAGACAGCGAAGCAATCTGTGAAGCATTCAAAAAGCATGTCTAGGTGCAAGCCATGAAAAACATCTGCTTCATAAATGGAAGCCTTCGAGGAAAAAAAGCTTCCTCGCTGGTTTTCCTGAACTGCATCAGCAGCATGCTGGCCGAGGCTGAATTCAATACCGACATCATCAACGTCAGGGTAAAAGCAAAAGAAAGGTACTCGGAAGAACTTCTCAAGACCATCTCTCGCGCCGATGCGATCATCATGGTATACCCGCTTTTCACCTGCGGTATCCGCGGGTCTCTCATGCGCTTGCTGGAAGACTTTTACCTGTATGCAAAAGGCAAGGCCAACAACAAAGCTGCCATGGTTTATATTGTCGTGAATTGCGGCTTCCCCAGGCCGGAAATCATGGGTGAACTTATCAGGGTCATGAAGAACTTTTGCAGAAGATTGTTGCTCAACTGGAGATTCGCCATATGCATGGGAGGCGGACCGGTTGCCGCCATGACCGTGAAAACGCCCCTGCTGAATATAAAGTATAGAAAGGCCTTTTCGGCAATCGTCGCGGATATTCGGCATGGCGATACAATGCAAAAGGACGATTATTTCATCAAACCTATTATACCTGAACCCATCATGCTATGGATAAAAGCGCAGTATGAAAAGAAAATGCAAACCGCAGCAGCCCGCGAGTAATGCCCGGGTAAAATTGATCTTGATCGGCGTTGCTATAATTCTGATAATTGTTTATACGAATATTTATAGCAAATTCAGGCACGATCTTGCAGCCGGATACACAAAAATAAATGACCTTCAATCGCAACTTTATTCATCCAAAACTGGCGACGTGGAATACCTCTTGGAAGGTCCGGGTCCGACGATATTGATTTCGCATGGAATCACCGGAGGCATCGATCAGGGAATCGGGCTTGCAGACATGTATCTGGGTAAAGGGTATCGACTGCTGGTCCTGTCGAGGTTTGGATACTTGAAATCCTCCATGCCAGACCAACCATCAGCAGAGCTGCAAGCTGAAGCGTATAGCGATCTGTTGGCTTTTCTTCATATCGATCGCGCTTTCATCCTGGGCAATTCAGCCGGCGGTCCATCAGCGATTCATTTTGCGATCGACTATCCGGAGAAATGCAGCGGTTTGATCCTGGTTTCTTCAGCTGTTCCCGGGAACACCAAGGCGTTACCGCCGAAAGCTTTCATGAACGCGGTGTTTGGTTCGGATTTCCTGTATTGGTGTACCATTAAATTGTTCGGGACAAGCATGATGAAAATGTTTGTTCCTGAATCCATTTTGAACACACTCTCTTCACCAGAAAAAAAGAAGTTGATGGATACTGTATTTTTATCCGGATTACCTATCTCGCACTGGACAAAAGGCGTCCTGTTTGATACCTATCTTTCAAATCCTTCAATTGATGAAGACATCCCTTACGAATCCATCACAACACAAACACTGATCTTCCATGCCATCGATGATCCTGCTCCGCCCATCGAAGGGGCACGTCTGATTGCGAAAAAAATACCCCATTGTGAACTCGTCGCCTATGAAACGGGCGGACATCTGATCATGAATCATGAAGATGAGATCAAGCGGACAATCAACCATTTTGTTTGTGATAAATGAATTCTTTATATTGGACGATTAAACTTGGCCTCCTATGGGAAAGCCTGGCCTGTCGCGTTTTGCGTGGTCATGTTGTGATCGGGACTTGACGATGAAAAAACTTTTCAAATATTTCTGCTTATCTCTATTTATAACATTAGCTGTGGGTTCAGTTTGCTATCTGTACTCATTGCACAAGGCCCGGCAATATACCCTCGCGGTGATCGCTGCAGACCTGGAAAAATCGCAGTGGAGAAATCCAGATGGGACGATCCACAAATTTGCGATTTGCAGCCAGAACTTGAGCGAAAAACAAAGAGAGATACTCATCAAAGTCGAAGACCCCGGATTTTATGACCACAACGGCATTGACTTGACGACACCGGGTGCCGGATTGACCACGATCACTCAGGCAATTACAAAAATATTGTATTTCGACCATTTCAAGCCCGGTATGGCCAAAATAAAACAATCTTTGATCGCCAGATTCGTTGTCGATGAAATCGTATCCAAGGATGATCAACTCACACTGTTCATCAACACAATGTCTTTTGGCAGGGTCAAGGGAAAATCGATAGTTGGTCTTGCGTCTGCGGCAAACGCCTACTACCACCAATCCGTGCAAGGATTGACCGAAGATCAGTATATCTCCCTGATCGCCATGCTGGTCATGCCGAGCACTTTTCATCCTGTCGACCACCCTGAGTGGAATCGAGATCGAGTCGATCGAATAAAGGCCTTGATCGCAGGCGAGTACCAACCAGAGGGGTTGATGGACCAGTTCTACGGAGAATTGCCAGAGGAGGTCGTCGATGCGGGTTTGCCGCCTGCCTCCTATTTTGGCAAATCATCCAAAGATATGAATATCAAAGACTGACACCGGACCAGGTCAATTAGCCGACGCAAAAAGAGGCACGGCTGATTTGCAGCGTTAGAAATTCATCACCTACTCCATGGAATGAACTTGTTGCCGATGCAGAACTTCTTTGATGGCAGTCTTTGGTAATGTTGCTCTTTTATGGCCGGTTTTTCTGAAAGAAGTTCCTGATATCATCAAACCCTTCTAAAGCCATGGTCCTGAATTTTTTATCAATAATACTTCACAAATTTCCATCCTGGGCAAGACAGTCAACGGAGACCATACCCTCATCCTTGCTTTCCCCTGTAACTCCGGCAGAGTCTTTTTAACCAGCGCTCATCCGGAATTTGACAGCACGCGCAGAGGTTGGGAATTATTCAGAAATGCAATTGAATGGTGTTCGAAGAACGTGGACTAAAATTCAGGGTTGGACCAAATTATTTCGCTCTTTTTCATCAGATTATGCCGCTTAATTGTAATAAAAGGGCTTTGGCGGCAATTTCTTAAGCTCCAAAATGGCTTCCAGTGCCAGTTTCTCGCGTTTTTCTAAGTTATCCATTGATTTATTAGCAAGATGATTTGGTCCGCCCCCATGACTGGCCTTCTGTGTATCTCTATTGGATTGATTTTCTCTCAGATCCGGTATTGCGCAGGGAATCGCGGTACATTCCTTCCCTTGGCATGTCCTGCACAAACATTTAGATTTATAGAAACAATTTTAAACATGCGTATACCAAGAGTGATGAAAGAGTCTCCTTCTCACATCAGTTTTTTGCTTTTAAAAGAATTTTTAAGAACGCAATGTAAAAATTCCAAGCCGTAGCTAAAAATCTTCACATGGCTTATTTCTTCACCGTAAAAGGTAGGTATTGGAATTTCTTTTATCCGCATCCCTGCTTTATAAAGCTCAATCATCAATTCTATATCAAAGACGAAAGTATTGGAGAATGACATAAAGGGAACTTTTCTTAAGGCATGACACGAATAGGCCCTGTACCCCGAATGATACTCGCTTAATTTCGTCCCTAAAAAAAGATTGCCTAATCCGGTTAATAGCCGGTTTCCTATTATTTTTTCAAAGGGCATCCCTCCCTTTATCACCTCATTGCCCAAAATTCTGGAACCCATAACCATGTCAGCGCTGTTATTTTCTAAAGGTTCAATCATCTCTTGAAGTTTTTCAGGAGCATACTGGCCGTCCCCATGCAAGTTAACAACGATGTCAAACCCCTCACTGATGGCGTACTGATAGGCCCATTTTAAATGTTTCCCGTACCCTTTGTTGGTTTCATGCTTTATTGCTTTCAGACATTTGACATTGTTTATTTTTTTATAATCCAAAACAAGTTGAAAAGTATTATCTGATGAGCCGTCATCTGATACCAAGAGTTCTGCAACCTTATTCTTAAGATCAGTGGGAATTCTATCCAGTACTTTTGTAATTGTTTTACACGCATTATAAGTGGGAATAAAAATCAGGATTTTCTTGCTTTTCATTTACACAACTCCATCAAATGTCTATATTATATCTTTTTCTGAAGAGAGCGCATCCTGCTCTTGTCTCAGCCTGGTAACCAGATTCTTGTCCAAATCGACATCTCTATATGTAATCGGCTGATCCTTATTCACGTCTCTTATTAAAGTTGAGAATTCGGCCAGTCCTATAGGCAATAAATTTTCACTTACCGCAATTGCTGAATTTTCAACTAGTCCATAGTAGTCATAACCTCCGATGACATCCAGCCTTTTTCCTTTTTCCAACTTTCTTTTGGCCAAAGCAATGGTATCCAGGTATTTCCCCTTGGGAGAGATTGTTGCACTTTTTAATAAAACCGCTTCTGCTATACTTGCAGGAGCCTCGACAAATCCCAAATGGTGATCCCGAAAAAAAAGGTAATAAGGTCCGTCACCTTTTTTGAGCCATTTCATATTTTCATTTATTATTTTGTCTTTATTAAAGGCAATAATGAAAACAGGCCCGCCTTGTTTTTTTTCAGTAGATCCAAGCGTATAATCGACATAGCCATTCTCCAGATGGTCGAGACCCACAATTTTATCAAAATTATCAATTATTTCTGATTTCAGGGCCTTGGGCCCGTGTAAACCTCTCTTCAAGGCATGCAATCCAAAAGCATTTCCCAAAACAGTCAACTCGAGAGACTGTTTTGAACCATCTGTATAAGAGCAGGCTTTTATAGAGTCCACATTCGAAGGGATGAACTTTTTTACTCCCTCGGGAGTTTGGTAGATATCTAAAAATTCCTTGCAGCATCCGGCGATAATCGGTGTAAAACCTTGAAAAGAAATTTCATTCAGCATGCGGGCAAGAACGCCTGGCTGATCACCATCTGAATTGGTGTAAATGACTCCTTTTTCGTTGGCCAGACAGGCCAACCTTAACCCTATCGTAGCGTCTAATTCAGAACTCATGGTAACAAAAGGCAGCCCGGCTGCAAAAGAGCTTAACGCCGCCGTCGCCCCGGCAAGAACATTGCCCGTGCACTCATAAACGACATCTATCCCTTTCATCTCCTTGATTAATTCTATATTTGTCGAAACAATATATTTATTTATTTTTGAATAATCTTCTGTGACTGAAATAGCTTCATCCTTTATACCATTTTCATGATACGCACAAATCGCCTTCTCGATTGTTTTTGTAATAATCGCCTTAATGGAGAAATGTTTGGAACTCAATAATTGCCTGACAACCCCTCTGCCCACCCATCCGCATCCTACGATACAGACATTAATTGGTTCTTGTCTCCTTTTTAGCTCGGAGATTATCAGATTGTACATTTGAGTTTTCCAGTGAACCGATAGGAATTTTGATTTTTTCTGTAGGTTTTACCCGTCTCCAAAGTAAGTCAAGGAAGCGGGGTAATCGTTACTCTGAGGGCAAAAGAGTCTGATTTTTTTCGCATTTTGAGGCTATTGGGCCAGATCGGGCTCCCCTTTCAATTGCAATCGATGAAATATTAGCCAAAAAGCACTCGAAAAACAAGAACTATTAAAAAATTCGGAAGAAATTGGCGATGCCCATAGCGGTTATGCGCGAGAAATCAAGACAGGAGAGGCTGCATCAGCCGCCGATGGAACCCTTTCTAAAAAAAGTCATTTTATATATTGCTAATTTCGATATATTTTTCTTTATTATCTCATACCGCCAATTTCTTCAGCATCAAAATCTGGCTGCATCAAGGGTGAGGGTTAAATCGGGGAGTGATGATGAGAGCTCATGAGCAGGGCATTTGGGACTGTTGGTGGGCTTTTTGTGTTTATGCCGGCGATTGTGCGCATTTATTGAATTCCTCGAAAAAATCATTTCGACAAGATGAATCTGCTCTCCCCTCTTCTTGTTTCTATGGGAATTCTGCAACAGCAAGTATTTGTGCCGGTAATAACAGATTTATGGCTTGACAATCAATAGTTGGTCGACTAGATATTCAATATCAGGTCAAATAAAAACTAACGTAATCACAATAATATCAAAGAATATTCAGTATTCAATCAGCGGATTTTCTGGTCAAGATAATGTTGGGCATCAAAAAAAGCGCATGAACACAAAGGCATTACGAGTTTTTCTATTTTTCGGGATCGCTACTGGCGGAATCGTAGCCATCATCGCCGCCCTCGCGTCGCTGCAGTGGCGTTACGTACATGACTCCCCATTGATGATCTACGCCGGATGGTTGGTTTCCCAGGGTGTCGTTCCCTATCGGGACTTTTTCGACATGAACATGCCGGGAACCTACTTGATAATGTGGGGGATGGGAAAGATATTCGGATGGGGTGATGTTGGATTCCGGATTTTTGACATGTGTTGTTTGGCAAGTATATCCACTTCGACTTACTTATGGCTTCGCCCGGCAGGGAAACTTTCAGCGGTCGCGGCGCCAACGGCCTTTGCACTGTGGTATCTCAGCTTTGGCCCGGCCCAGAGTCTTCAAAGGGAGTACCTCGCTTTGGTACCGTTCACAGTAATGCTGGCAACTTCCGCAACTGGCAAAGCACCAATTTCTGTGATACGTATTCTGTTTTCTGGTGCTCTTGCGGGACTGATATTCGCAATCAAGCCTCAGTTGTTGCTATTGTCTTTGCCACTATTTCTTGTCATCGGCAGACAAGATCAGCCGCCAATCAGACCCTGGCTACAACTCGTGATTTTCGGAACGGGAGTCTGCATCACAATCGGCGCTATAGTGTTGTACCTGATCACAACTAACAGCCTCCGGCCGTTCCTAAAAATTGCCTTAAACTACTGGCCACTCTATACGCATCTGACTGGCGGTCATACTCCTATCAGTGGCTTTCAACGTGTCTTGTACATTATAAAGGAGACATGCGGCGGGATCCTTACTTTCTACACTCTGATTGCGATGGTAGGCCTTCTGGTTTTATACGATACAGGAAATAACCAACATCTTCTCAGGTTGCTCGTCGGACTTATCGTTGCAGCGGCAATCTGCCCTGCCATCGCCGGACAGTTTTGGAGATACCACTGGATACCCTTCCACTATCTTGCACTGTGCGCGGCATCAATGAGTGCAATAGCAATGGAAAGGCGCAGTATCGTTGGTATCATCCCCATTGCTCTGCTGACGTTCACCTTAGTCGTTCATTCAGCGAAAATAGCAGATGATTTGGCCTGGCGATGGAAAGGTAACAGACCAGAGGTACGGGTCAAGAATGGTGTTCCTGATGAGATAGCTCAATTCCTTCGTTCGCACCTGAAAGCTGGAGACACCGTACAACCCCTGGATTGGACCGGCGGAGCCGTTCATGGAATGCTGATGGCGCGGGCAACCCTTGCAACAAGGTTCATGTATGACTTCCATTTCTACCACCATATTAACAGTCCTTTTGTCAGCAAACTTCGCCGTGAATTCCTGAACGAACTCGACGTAAAAAAGCCCAGATTCATTATCCAAGTACTTGAAAACAAACCGTGGCCAACCGGAACAAATACGACGCGGGACTTCCCAGAATTGCAGTCATTACTTGATCAATGCTACGAGCCAGCGTACCAGGGTGCCACATATCGCATTCTTGAAATAAGACACAGCATGCCCAACCACCCGGTTCACCCTACTTCGCTCCGCTCGGCGGCTAAACCGGTGCGTTGGGTGAAATAACTATGAGAAAACTAGGACAGCAAATACCCTTTGCAATTTCTGCCGCGGTATTCGTGGCGCTGATGGCATTCCAAGTACAGCAATCCATTCGGACCAATGATGGCCTTCTGATCTACACTGTGGATGATCCATACATTCACATGGCTATGGCAAAGAACCTGGCCGAATACGGGATTTTTGGCGTATCGCGATACTCGTTTAGCTCATCTACATCATCGCCATTATGGACACTCCTTCTAGCTATAGCATACAAGCTCATGGGAGTGTCAGACTGGCTTCCAGGTCTCTTAGCCATAATTTTCGCTCTTGCAGCGCTATACGTGGGGCACTCGCTCTGCAGAATACTTCGCATCGGACCGTTTGCAAGGCTTGTTGTTTGCCTTTCCATCGTGTATTTCACACCGATGGTCCCGCTCGTTTCCACAGGCATGGAACATGCGATGCATGCGTGTCTTGCATTAATCCTGCTGCTCACAGCACTCAAATTTTTATACAATCCGGCAGACCGGACACTTTTCTTCATGTGCATTGCAGGAGTTCTTGCCGTGGCAGCACGCTACGAATCTCTGTTCCTGACGGCCCCTCTATGCGCGTGGTTGATCTGCACAAGGCAGTATAAGGCTGGAATAGCATTGATCATGACATCTTTTTTTCCCGTTTTTCTTTATGGCGTCTTTTCCATGCTGAACGGTTCTTTCTTTCTGCCCAATTCGCTTATGCTTAAGGGCACATTCCCTTCTGTTGGCGGGGTTAAACAGCTCATCCAAACGCTTGGCGGTCGGGGATTTTCCATACTCACCACTTCCGCGCACCTGTTTGTTATAAGCATCCTGCTTTTATTGGGTATTTTACTCTATCGAAAAAAGGACTGCCAGCTTTCAGTAGGTGCCTTATGTCTGGTGTGTTCCATGTTACTGCACCTGCAGTTTGCCAGCACCGGCTGGTTCTATCGCTACGAGGCTTACCTGATAGCCGTCTCTTTGCCAATTCTTGGCGGTCTCTACTCGGGCATTTGGGAAAGCCTATCGCCACGAACGTCATGCAAGTACAAGTGGACAAAATGGGGTGCTCTCTTCCTGTGCAGCCTGCTGCTGCCCTTATGGCCATTGCATCGGCGTGCAAAAAAATCACTGGAGCAAGTGGTTCCCGCAAGCCACCACATATACAGGCAGCAGTACCAGATGGGCCAGTTCTTGCGGCAAATGTATCCCTCCGGAGTGCGCGTTGCTCTCAACGATTTGGGGGCTGTTGCCTACTATTCAGACTCTGATATTCTCGACCTCTTTGGTCTGGGCACGATTGAGGTTGCACGGGCAAAGCTTAAAGGAGAATATAACTCGGAGACACTTCTTCGACTGCTTGAACGTCATCAAACGCAAGTCATCATGATTTACTCGAACTGGTTTACTGGAAAATGGCCTGATCATCTATTTCAAGTCGCTGAGTGGACAACTACGAGGAACTACTTCAACAAGACGGTGACCTTCTATGCGCTCTCGAAGGAAGCTGTTAAAGATACTGAAGAACGGTTGCGCCAATATCAGGAAGCGCTTCCCAAATCCGTCGAAGTGAAATATTTCAACACCAAACCATCGGCTGCTGCGTACGGGCTCCCACATGCCACAGAGCCGTGACGTTTATAAGCAAACCGAAATAATCCACCTCCGCGGTTCACTTCAAAATAAGGAATTTCTTTCCTAGTATATAATGATCGTTCAACACAAGTCGATAAAAGTACAAGCTGCTGGGAAGGTGTCGGCAATTTAAAATGATATCCTGTTTGCCAGGCGGCAAGATGCCGAAGGCTTCCCGATACACCGCTTCACCTTTGATATTGAACACCGACAGGTCAACATCGGCCGGCTGAATAAAATCGAATTCGATCCTGGTCGATCCTTTGAATGGATTTGAAAAACTGATGAGATGATGATAGTATTCAGGCTAGAATTTGGTTTCAGACCAAATTACTTGTATATCATATAATTAATACGATTTATTGGTGCAGCAGCGGAGGTCGGCAGCATAGGGTGGATGGTAAATTCGGGGAGTGATGATGAGAGCTCATGAGCAGGACATTTGGGACTGTTGGTGGGCTTTTTGTCTTTATACCGATAATTATCCGCATATAGTGAATTCATCCAGAATGCATTTCGAAAAGATGAATCTGCTCTCCCCTCCTCTTGTTTTGATGCGAATTCTGCAACTCAGGTTTCGTGAATCCGTTGCTATCGGTTTATGACTGATTATTGCAAAGTTGGTCGACCAAATATTCAATATCAGGGCAGGATATAACAACAAGATTAATAAAAATTTAATTGGCCACCAATTAATAAATCAGTGGATTTTCCGCTGAATAGAAGGTTAGCTGGGTTTATAACAGTGGCAATATTTTTTTTAAAAACAGGTTTTTTTATTGCGGGATATCCGGAGGAAATTTGATATTTTTAAGAGCTTTCAAGATTTTGTCAGCGTCCTTTTTAGCGATGATACGCAAAATAAAAACGATATCGTTTTCAATGCCATAAAATACTCGGAACGAGTCGGAGTCCAGGTCAATCCGCAGGCGATAGCAGGGAAATTTCAGTCCCTGGATGCGTTTGATCTTATTCTTGAACGGAAAAGGATTGTTTTCAAGTTCGATCGTTTGCATAACAATTTGTCTTTGCCGATCGCTTGAAAAGCGCTTTAAATCCTTTACGGCTCTTTTGGTGAATTCGACTTTAAACTTCATCCGGCGATTCGCTTTCGATCTGTTCGAGCAATTCACGCGCGTCTATCGTCTCATCGCTCTCATGCTCTTTTTTCGCTCGTTTAAGCTGTTTTTCAAGATCGAAATGTTTGGCCAAGATAAAATCTTCCACCTCGTCGCCATCGATTTTAGAAATAACAGCGTAAGGTTGGCCATTGCGGGTGACAATCACATCCCCTTCCTCATTGGCACTTTTTATATATTTGGAAGGCGATTTTGACAGTTCTCTGATATTGATGAATTTCATATTGGCTCCGCTATCATGTTCTTGCAATTGTAAGTACAATATACGCTTATTCTAAATATCGCGCAACATATTTTTTATCGATCGATGTTAGGCAGTGACGCCGATAACCAGCTAACCCATGCATTAACCCGATGCAGCTTCCCAACCCACATCCCGGCCACCGCTGCACGGGTTATGCGAAACGTTAGAAATTTAAAAAGTTTGACAAAATTCAAATATCCCTTGCAACGTATCGGGTTACACACTATATTGAAATATGATTAAATCATTCCGGCACAAAGGAATTGAAAAGCTATTTTTTGAGGATGATCGTAGCAAAGTCAACCAAGATCATGTCTCAAAATTGCTTCGTATTCTGGATAGACTCGATGCTTCGACCGGCCCACAAGATATGAACTTGCCAGGTTATCATTTTCATGAATTAAAAGGCAAATATAAAAACATTTGGTCAGTCTGGGTTACCGGGAATTGGCGAGTTACATTTCAATTCGAGGGTCAAAATGTGATAAACGTTGATTATCAAGATTACCATTGAGGGAGTTTCATATGATTTCAAAAAGAAAACCAACTCATCCTGGCGAAATCTTACGTGAGGATGTAATAAAGCCTTTAAATCTGACGGTCACTGAGGCAGCAAAACGATTGGGAATTACAAGAAAAACCTTATCCGCTTTGCTGAACTGCCGCGCAGGAATGAGCCCGGAAATGGCCATCCGGGTTGGTCGAGCTACAGGTACTTCGCCTGAAAGCTGGCTCTTCATGCAAGCAAAGCTAGATCTATGGTATGCTGAAAATGAAAAACTAGTCGTGAGATCACTGCAATTGGAGCCTGTGATATAACACACTTACATTGCGTCTAACCCAAGCGTTAACCAAACGCAGTTCCCGTTCACCCCACCCAATCACCGCTGCGCTGGTTACGCTTATCGTTAGCTGCAAAACCAATAAAAAAAATGCTCTTCAGCTGAACAAAAAAACCCTCACCGAAGCGGATATCCGCATAAAGTTTCATTACCCCTGCGTTGGTCGGCGCCAACAGCGACAAGTGGGACGTGATGACCCAGATACGCGAAGAAGCTTGTTTCCTCGCCGAACAGCGCCGCATCGTAGCCAAGGTGGATCAGCTGATGGCTCTGGTGGACGAATTGGAAGCGCAGCTGGCCGCCTCCCGCGCCGCCGAGGAAAAGCTCCTCGCCGCTCTCGTCGCCTAATTGACCGCCCAAAAGGAATCCCCTGCCGTCACCTGAAACAAATCCTGAGCCAATCATCGACAGGAAAGCTGTAAGCAGCCGCCATCCCTACGGCAACATTTACACGGACAAGCGGTTCGGCAAAGATGCATGATCGACCCAGATAATCCGCCCAGCCAGTTCGCCGGCAGTACATGCCACAATCCAGCAATCAGATAAACTCTTTTTCCGCCTGCCAGATTTGCGCAAAGGAAAACTGTGGGCCGCGGCAGATGAAGAACTGGCGGCCGTTTTCATGCGGCATGGCATAGGGATGGTTCGTGGTCGCCGCCAGTTCGACCTGGGTGAAGCGGCCGGGCCCCTGCAGATCGGCCAGGTTTTCCTCTGTCGTGCGATGGGCGCCCATGATAATGGCCACAGTCATGGGCCGATCGAGACGGCTTTGCCCCCACAGCCAGTAATTGTTGTGCGGACAGAGCGCCGGCGGCAAGCCATGACGGCGGCCGAAGAAATCGATGGCGGCCGCCTGTCCATAATTGCGCACATAGATCACACACCCGGACTGCTCTTCCGGCGTCAATTGCCTGTAAATCGCCGCGACCTGTTCGACCATCTCCTCCCACCCGAACATGTCGGCATAATACTGCGGCAAATCCATCAGCGGCGAATGCTCTTCCGGTTGTGGCGTCATTCCAAGGGCATTCTGGTAAGCGATGAATTTTTCCACCGGCAGCACCGGAACGGCAAAAGGCATGACCAGCACACTCAGAAGGACCAGAGCGATCACGAAAACGGGCCGCACCCCTTTCCAGGAAAATCGCTCCAGCAGCACGGCGCCGGCGGCGAGAAACGGCGCGTAGATGGGGGTCAGATAATAGACCTTGGCATGGGTGAGGATCATCACGGCAAAGATCAGCACATAGGCCCAGGCGAAGAACCGCACTTTTCTGCCGGAAAGATGCAAGCCGAAGAAGGCCAATCCGAGCAGCCAGAGCAGGGATTGGGCGAATCCGGACTGCATAAACTGCCCGAGGAGAAATTCGACGGGCGGCAGGGCGACATTTTTCTCGCCCGCGGCGCGGCGCATGAACTCCAGCGAGGGAAAATCATTGTTCACCTGCCAGAGGATATGGGGCAGGAAGAGCAGAAAGGCGATCAGCGCGCCCAGCCAGAAGCGGCGGTCGAGCAGCTGCCGCCGCTGTGCGGTGAGCAGCAGTCCGGCGCCAAGGCCGGCGATCAGAAAGCCCACCGAATACTTGTTGAGCAAACCCAGTCCGGCGGCCACACCAAACCAGCTCCACCAGTCAGGACGCTCCTGCACGATGATTTTAATCGCGATCCAGGCGAGCAACGCCCAGAAAAAGAGATCAAAGGCGTTGAGGGAGTAATAGCGCGCGGCGTTGCCGAGGATGACGGGCGAGAGGGCGGCCGCGGCGGCGGCCAGGAGCTGCGCGAATCTTTTGCCGCCCAACAGGCGCGCCATCGAAGCGGCCAGCACCACCACACCGGCACCGGCCAGGGCCGGCACGAAACGGATGGCAACCAGCGAATCACCGAACAGCCAGCGCGTCGCAGCAAGGATCAGCGCGCTCAGGGGCGGCTGATCCACGTAGCCCCAGGCGAGATGGTCGCTGCAGGCGATGTAATAGAGTTCATCGCGAAAGTAGCCGTAACGGCCGTGCAAGACCACATTCAACAGCAGCTTCAGCCCCGCGATTCCCCACACCCACACAGCAGCGCTCCTGAACAGCTGTTGCGCGTTAGTTTTAATTCTCATGCTCTTCCTTCCGTTTGGATCGCGTATCCGTGGTGTCCCACCATGACCGATCGCCTGCATGCCGCATCCGCAGGAGAGTTTGTTCCACCTCCACGGCTCATTTCAAAATAAGGAATTTATTTCTCAGTATATAATGATCATTCAAGACGAGTCGAACAAAGTATAGACCGCCGGGAAGGTGTTGGCAATTCAAGATGATATCCTGTTTGCCTGGCGGCAAGATTCCGAAGGCTTCCCAATACACCGCTTCACCCCTGATATTGAATACCGACAAGTCAACATTGGCCGGCCGCATCAAATCGAATTCGATCCGGGTCGATCCGTTGAACGGGTTTGGATAGTTGATGACCTGATCATGGTCGGCAGGACGATCTGGGGAAGGTCCGGATTTGACGCCGACAACACAGTCCACCAGCCTGGCTCTGAAACCGATCGGCCCCGTATGGTGGGTTTCTTGCATACTCCAGTGAACTCTTTTGAACAGGCCGGTTTTATGCCGAAACAACAAGGAATCGCGCGGCCAGGTGAACGGCCAGGTGATAAGCGAATCCTCGAAATGATCGCTGAATCGATAGACCTCTTGCCGATCAAGGAATTGCCAGATTCGTATTTCACGATTCATGCTGACGCTCAGGCTGTCATTCAATTCTTGTGCATCACAGGTGATTTGATGCCGGCCCAATTGGGACTCGGTCAGTTTTAACTGAACGGTGTCCCTGACCATATAGGTGGAGTCGATTCCCCAATCCAGCGCTTGCTTGTTGTATCTTTGGATATCGACAATTTGCGAAATGGACCACTCGACGGTATAGTCATCGACAAGGGATGAATCATCGACTGTATAAACCACCACACCTGAATCGGTCTGGCTGTGATCGAATGTGCCAACCCAATAGGTCGTATCGAATGAGGTATATTCATAAACAAACCTGTTGCCGATGGACAGGGGAAATAAATCGTACGGTTGGCCAGGGATGGGGTTGGCCAACAGCAAAAAAAGAAAAACAAGCAAATCTCTGTGGCGTTTCAACATTCGAGAGTCGCTCCATTTTGCTCAACCAGCAGTTCCCATTCTGCACACCATTGGCGCCGCGCCTTCCGCAGCAAAGCTGGCGTTCGACTGCACAAAAGCCACCAACAGGCCAGGTGAAAGCCGTTGCGGACCGAAGGTCTATTCGAATTTATACTCCCAATACCCCACATCGAGCCATCGGTTGAACTTTTTCCCGATTTCTTCGAATCGCGCCACTTGCCGAAATCCCATCTTTTCGTGCAGCTTTTGACTTTTTTCATTCGGCAGGGTGATTCCTGCTACCAGGACGTGAACACCTGATTCCCGCAGTTCGTCGATCAATTTCGCAATCAAGGCTGTTCCTATCCCTCGGCCGCAGTGATCCTTTTCCACATAGACCGTTGTTTCGACTGAATGCCGATAGGCAGACCTTGCTCGCCATTTTGTTGCGTAACAATATCCGATCGCCTTTCCTGCTTCTGCATAGACCAACCAGGGATAATCGGCGGTGCAGGCCTCGATCCTTTTCCGCATTTCCATGGGGGTTATCGGTTCCTCTTCAAATGTGACAACCGTATTCTCGATGTAATAATTGTAGATGTCGGTTATCTGCTCTGCATCTGCAATCTCAACAGGACGAATCATTCTGACCTCGCAGCAGTGTCCCCGCATTGGACGGGACACCAATGTAAATTTTCCCAACCTATTTTGCGGCAACTTGCCTCGAACCGGTGATCCTGCATTGTCAGGAGTTGCCGGCTCGCTTGTGCCCCACCCGAGCCAATTCATCCCGTTGACAGGCTGATAGGCTGGGGCGCATGGCGACAGGGCCGGGCCGGTCGGTTATCGGAATTTCCGTTGATCATCGGCGTCAAACTCGAGAAATTCCACCGGCGCACCGTTGCACAGCACGAATGCGACAGTCACACCCTCGGAAGGACGGTTGGGCTCGATCAAAACTTGTTGCCCGGCGATTGCCGCGGCCAGGTCGTCCACCTCGAACGCAACATGCGCGACTGTTTTCACCAGCTCGGGAAGCGGGCAGTCAGCCTCGTAACGCATCCACTGAATGCCGAAAGGATTGTCCGCATGATCGGTACAATACATCTTGCAGGCCGCTACATAGGTCTCCCCTTCCCTGGCTAAAGTTGTCGGTATGCCGAGGTGATGGTATCTCATCCGATCCGATCCTTTCATTTCGAGTGGGCCGATATCCGCCTGATCGGCGAAAGGGTTTGTCTCTCCGAGTCCGGTTGCAGCGACTATCGAATCCTTTTGCGGGCGGTCGACCTGGCACGCGCCTCTGTTGCCCTGAACCGGACAATATCCGCGATAAGGTCGAAAGGGATTGGCTTGTCGATAAGAAACTTGACCGAGCCTTTTGCGCTCTCGTAAGGTGCCAGCTCCTCCTTCAACGCCTCAATGCCGGATGGGGTCGGATA
>Ga0209096_1001756_pt1 | contig 22610 bp, 17 predicted proteins | sample AD_UKC034_MetaG_FD_184407 | JGI IMG/M metagenome (GOLD analysis project Ga0209096, IMG submission 184407) | Active sludge microbial communities of municipal wastewater-treating anaerobic digesters from USA - AD_UKC034_MetaG (SPAdes) (version 2) | ecosystem: Engineered > Bioreactor > Anaerobic >... | reverse complement strand
TCGCCCGCAGCCAGCGCATCGAGGCCGATGTCGCGCGATTGCAGGACCTGCTGGAGAAGAATGCCGCCGATGCGCTGACGGCAGATGAGCGTCTGGAGTTGGACGAACAAGTCGCTGAGGCTGATCGCCTTATGCTGCGCAAGGCCCATGCCGCTGCGCTGCTCCAGTGGCGCGGCTATGCTGTCCCACCGTTCGAAAGGTTGTGACGGACGTCATCTTGGATGCTCGCCGCAATTGGGTACGTCTCGGTTGGCAGCCAAACACTGCATGATCTGAGGGCGGCAGCCGATGTCGGACCGGAGCACGAGCGACATCGGCTTGACCGGTGGGACGTTATCGGTACAATCTTTCAAAGTGGGCGTTGGCGAATGAATTCGACCACGTCCGGAGCACAACGGGTCTGCGCATTTCCCAATGTCTGACATGGAGTTGCCATGAGTGAGTTGATCCTATCGATTAGTATAGAGCCGCTGGAAGAAGGCGGTTACCTGGCCACCAGCGATGATCTGCAAGGGTTGGTTGCACAGGGCCGTACCATGGCTGAGGCCATGGAGATCGCACAGGATGTTGCGCGCAAGTTGATCGAGTCATACTTGGAGCACGGCGACCCACTGCCGCCGAACATCGCTGCCAGTTGGCGGCAACCGCAACGTCGTACCAAGATAAAGATCCCTGTGGGCATTGCTCCCGAGGCTGTGGGGGCATGACCCGACTCCCCGAACTAACTTACCGCGAGGTGATCAGTCGCTTGCGTCGGGCTGGGTTCGTCTTTGATCGTCAGGCCAAGGGAAGCCATGAAATCTGGTACAACCCGACGACGCGTCGCCGCACCACCGTGCCGAATCATCCGGGAGCCATCGCTCGTGGCACCCTACGAGCGATCATCAGAGAGGCCGGTCTGTCGGTGGAGGAATTTTTCGAATAGAGCCCACTTCAAGCGCGACGTGTCCAACGTCAATAGCTTGATGGGGGAGCTGGCTGCTCGAAAACGACACCCGGCTGGAGGAAGAGCTGGCCTGAACATCGCCGAGCGGCCGGGCTGTGGTATAATGCCGGCGTCGTTTCATCCGCCGTCCTGTTCAATGCAGAAGAGGAATTCTCATGGCTAACCGTCCGTTCCCCTGGGGTCGCACCTTCATCCTTGGCTTCGGCTTCTTTGGCATCAGCATCATCTGGCCGCTCTTCAACAGCCTGGTCCCGCCCATGTTGGCCGATCTGGGTCTGAGCGCGTTCGTGGTCGGGTTCATTCTGACCTGGGACAACATCATCAATATGTTCCTCCAGCCCTGGGTGGGCAGCCGCTCCGACCGGACGCACACCCGCTTTGGTCGGCGCAAGCCTTGGCTGATGGTGGGCGCGCCCATGGCCGCGCTCTTCTTCATTCTGGTGCCCTTCGTGCGCGAGAATTTCGTGCTGATCGCGCTGGCCATCCTGGGCACTAACCTGGGCATGGCCCTCTTTCGCTCCCCCACCATCGCCTATCTGGGCGACCTGTTCCAGCCCGAAGAGCGCAGCAAGGCCAACGGCGTGATCAACCTGATGGGGGGCGTGGGGGGTGCAATTGCCCTTTTTGCCGGCGGCATGCTCTACAAGATCGGCGTGCCCATTCCCTTCATCTTCGGCGCGGCGGTCATGCTGCTGGCCATCGGCGTGGTGCTCTGGCGGGTCAAGGAGCCGGACCGCTCCCATCTGCCGGTCGAGGAGATCGAGCAGGAGCCCAAGCTGCTGGACAATGTGCGCTATGTGGCCACCAACCCAGACCGCAGCGGACTTTTCCTGCTGGGCGCGATCTTCGCCTGGTTTGTGGGCTGGAACGCCACCGAGGCCTTCTTCACCCTCTACGCGCGCGAGGTGTTGGGCATCCCGGTGGGCACGGGCACCCAGATGCTCACCGCCTTTGCCGCCATGCTGATCCTCTTTGCCATCCCCAGCGGCCTGTTGGCCACCCGCTTCGGCCGCAAGCCGATCATTTTGATTGGCCTGGTTGGCATGACGGCCGGCGTGTTGCTGGCTTTTCTCGTGCGGCAGCCGACGATGCTGCTGGCGTTGCTGGCGGTGATGGGCGGCTTCTGGGCGCTGATCAACATCAACTCGCTGCCCATGGTCTATGACCTGGCCAAGGGGGGCAGCATCGGCGCGTACACCGGCCTCTACTACTTCGCCTCCTCGGCCGCGGCCATTACCGGCCCCATCGTCGGCGGCGCGCTGGTGGACGTGACTAGCTATCAGGCGATCTGGCCGTTCACGGCCCTCTTCCTGCTGCTGGCCGCCGTGCTGATGAGCCGGGTGCGCGTGCAAAAGGCAGCATAGCCAGCCCGCCGCGCTCTGGCCGGTCTCCCGACCGAGCCAGCCCGCCGCGCTCTGGCCGGTCTCCTGACCGAGCCAGCCCCGCCGCGCTCTGGCCGATCCCCCGACCGAGCCAACCCCGCCGCGCTCTGGCCGGTCTCCTGACCGAGCCAGCCCCGCCATGCTCTGGCCGGTCTCCTGACCGAGCCAGCCCGCACTTCATCGCAAGGCCCGAAAAACGTACCCCTGACTGCTCAGCTCCTCCAGAATCGTCTCCAGCGCGTCCACCGTCTGCTGACTGCCGCCGCCGCCGTCGTGCAGCAGGACGATCGCACCCGGAAACGCGTCCTGGATCACGCGCGCCGAAATGGCAGCCGCGCCCGGCCGGCGCCAGTCCTTGGGGTCGATGTCCCAGCCCACCACCTGGTAGCCCAGCGCCGCGGCAAAGGGGCCGGTGTTGGCGTCCACGCCGCCGCCGGGTGGCCGCAGATAGGCGAAGCTGAAGCTGGCCGGCAGCAGGTCGCCCACGGCTGAGCGCACCAGTTCCTCGGCGCCCTGCACCTCCTCGGCGAAGGCCTCGCGACTGCGGCCCACCAGCGATCGGTGGCTGAGCGTGTGGTTGGCGATGACGTGGCCGGCCTCAGCCACCGGGCGCAGCGCAGCCGGCGCGCGGCGCACGTGCTGGCCGATGACGAAAAAGGTCGCCTTCGCGTCGTAGCGTTCGAGGAGTTCCACGATTTGAGGTGTATAGGTCGGGGAGGGGCCATCGTCGATGGTCAGATAGAGAATGGGCTGGCCGGCCGCGGTGCGGGTGGCCAGCCCCAGCGCGGCCGCGCGGTTGCTGACCAGGCGCGCCCGCGTCGTGGCAGCGACCGGCGCAGGCGCGGTGTTGCCAATCGTAATTGGACTGAAGTGCTCGTCGTAGTTGCCATCGCTGCGCACGACGCGCAGGCGCAGGGTGTAGGGGCCATCGGCGTAGCGGGCGCTGTCGAGGTTGACCAGCGGGCTGGCGGTGGGCGCTACGGTCTCGCCGACGGCCAGGAAAATGGCCTGATCTGCATCGCCGGCCGGCAGCAGATCGAGCTGCCATTTGGCAAAGTCCGCGGCTTGGGCCACGGCGGACACGGTCACGACGCCGCGCAGCGCGTCGCCGGCGGCCGGGGTGGTGATGCCGTTGGCGACGGACGCCGCGCCGGCCGGCAAGTTGCTGGCCAGCAGCAACACCAGCCCAATCAACGACCGCCAGAGCGTTCTCCGCCTCATCACTACTGTTCCCCCTCGGCGAAACAAGCGTCCACATCCACGATGAAGCCGGGCAACAAGCGCGACTCGGCTGTGCTGCTACGGTTGTAGATGCCATGCACGGCGTAAACAGACGCATCCTCCGGCAGGGTGAACACTGTGATCGTCTCGTCCAGAGGGTTGACCAGCCAATATTCGGCGATGCCGGCCTGGGCATACTCGCGGCGTTTAGTCTCCAGGTCGCGCAGGGGATCGTCGGGGCTAACCACCTCCATCACCAGATCGGCGCCCTCCCAGTACTGCTGGCGGATACGGTGGCGGTTGCGCTGAAACATGAACAATACGTCAGGCTCCCGGTACTTACCAGCCCATAGTTTGACACGTGTGGGTGCAGTCAGCACAAACCCGGCGCCAGCAACTTGCACGTAACGATACAGCAACCGGTAAAGCAGCAGTGTAATAAACTGGTGCGCCGGGCTTGGCATGGATAACACCTCCACAATCCCATGGGAATACTCCACCAGACGATTGCCTGGCAACAACAGGTAGTCCTCCTCGGCCCATGTGCCTTGCGCGGGAAAGATCTTGGCGATATCCCACGCCGGCTCGACATCCAATACGGGAGGGTGCAGTCGTACACTCATCGACAGTTCCTTCGCCTTGCCACAAGCCTACTTGCTGAAGCGGGCTCGGTCAGAGACCGGCCCGAGCATTGTTTACAGGCTCGGTCAGAGACCGGCCGGAGCGTGATCAGCTTACCACGCCGCGCTGCGCCTGTCAACCAGCGTTCAACCCAGATCAACCTCTGTGCTGAGGGCCATGCGAACGCCCATCTGCTCGAACTCGGCCAGCCGCGCCTCGGCGAGGGCGTGGAAGTCGATCTGCGGGTGCAGCACGGAGGAGGTGCAGTCGCGCAGCAGCGCCAGCTTGCGCAGCATCTCCGGCCGGCCCTCGAAGGTCTCTACCAGGTCCTCCATCGTCTCCAGCACGCAGTGGCTCATGGCCTCGCCGGCTACCACGATCAGATCGGCTCCGGCCAGCTCGTCCAGCAAGGCCTGGTTCCGGCCGTGGTTGACCATGCCGGGCAGCGGCACCTCCGGCTGGATGATGGAGTAGTGTTCGGTGCGCGGTTCGCTGCCCTTGGCCAGCCAGCGCGGCTGGGTCTGGCGCGCCATGGCGTGCCAGACGACGGCCGACCACAGCTCTGGGTCCAGCATGTGGCCGGGGCTGCCGATCAGCACGTGATAGGGCCAGATGGTCAGCAGCTTTTTTGCCTCCTGCTCCAGCCGGGCCACATAGGTGCGTGACCAGTCCGGCTCGCAGCGCGGCTGCCAGCGGCCGCTCTGCACATCCTCTTGGCTGATGATGGTGAAGGGCGCGGGGTGAACACCCTGGGCATCGACCCACCAGTTGGGCGAGAAGATCTGGCTGGGCAGGTGCGAGTCCAGTGAGCAGGTGATCTGCGTGATGTGCGCCGCGTTGCGGTAGATGAACTCGATGGTGCGGCGTAGGTCGCCCAGCGCGCCGGGCACGTAGAGGCTGCCGGCCTCGTGGCAGAAATCGACCTGCATGTCGATCAGCAGCAGGTGAACCTTGTGCGCGTCGGCGCCGGCCGGCGACAGCCCGACCGCGTCCGCCTCGGCTGCGATGCGGGCCATGTCGGGGTGGAACAGCGTACCGATGCGTTGGGGATCGTAGAAGGAGGGGAAGGGAGACATAGAGACACCTCGAACGGTTGCGATCAGCACAGCAGTGCGGGGCGAGATCAGCCAGGCGAAACACGTCCTGGAAGGATCCGTCCGCAATTCTAGCACCGTTCGGCCCCAGCGACAAAGCGCGCCTCCCGCCACGCCCACGCGAATCTGGCTATCAGCTGGACATCCCCAATTCGCCGCTACAACACAGACAGGAACACCTGGTGGTCGAAGGCGATTCCCGCTGGAATGTCCACAATGAGCCCATTGCCCTCAAGCGTCCGGCCCGGCCAGCGCTGGCCGGGCCGGACTGAGATCATTCCACATCGAGTCTGGGCAGGTAGACTCTGTTGTGCAGGTACTTCCACAGCTTGCCGCCGTTGTTGCCGCGGGTGTAAGTTCCGATGTACAGACTACCACGGTACACGACGGCGTGGTTGTCCCAGGCAGTCAATGCAGTATAGCCGGCCCCGAAGCCGCCATCGACGACTTTTTGCCAAGTGCCGATGTCTCCACTGCTGGACCGCCACACTTCCGGGCCGGTGACGAAGTTGCCGACCACGGCAAACAGCTCACCGCGGAAGTTGATCAGATCTGCGATCTGCCTGTTGCTGGTCGTGCCGAAGCCGCCCTGCATGACCGGTTCCCACACGGCGCCATTGGCGGTGCGCCATATCTCGCCGCCGTTGTCATTGCGCGTGCCGGTGTACAGCTTGCCGTCGAAGACTTCCATTGAGGACACATAGGTATCCGCGCCGTTGCCGAACCCATTGGCATTGACCTGGGTCCATTGCACGCCATTGCTGGTGCGCCAGACCTCGCCGCCGTCGACCCAGTTCATAGTTGCAGCGTATAACGCGCCGCCGAAGGCCGTCATCGAGAGGATAGCGGCGTTGTTAGGGTCGTTGTTGAAGCCGTTGCTGACCACACGCGTCCAGCTGTTGTTGTCACCCGTGGCGCTGCGCCAGATTTCCGCGCCGTGTACGCCGGTGTCTCCCACCAAAGTGCCCGCGTACAGGTGATCATTGAACACGGTGAGCGTCATGAACTCGGCGTTGTTGGTGCTGCCCAGGCCGCCATACGCCACCTGGCTCCACGTGCCGGTGTTGCCAGATGGTGTGCGCCAAATCTGCGCGCCGCTGCCGTCCTCGACCCAAGTGCTGGCGTAGAGCTGGCCGTTGAACTCGGTCAACCGGTCGATACCGGCGTTCGAGACGTCGCCAAAGCCGCCGGTTGCCACCCGATCCCAGGCGCCGTTGGGAGCCAGTCGATAGACCTCGGCGCCGGAGGCGTTATTGGCCGTGCTGGCATACAGCCGATCGCCAAAAACGCCCAATGACCAGACGCCCCAGTTGTCGCGCTCGCCAAAGCCGTTGACGTTGACCTGCTTCCAGCCGGGCACACCAGGAGTGTATTTCTGGACACGGTGATTATCATGCTCGGTTACATAGAGGTTGCCGTATTGGTCCACCGCAACGGCTGCGGGAGCGATCATCTGGCCGCTGTTTGCACCATAGCTGCCACCGATTGTGGTGAGATAGGCGCCGCCGGCGTTAAAGACCTGGATGCGAGAGTTCCACATATCGACTACGATGACCCGGCCGTCGCTGCCCACGGCGACTGCGGTGGGCGGGTTCAGGTGTCCGAAGTCGTCGCCGGGCACACCCGTTTCACCGGCAAAGGTTGTGCAAGCATAGTCGTTGGCGGAGAGGGTGCATTTCTGCACCCGGAAGTTGTCGGTGTCCGCAACGAACACCGCGCCGCTGGCGTCCACCGCTGCCCCCTGCGGCCAGTTGAAATGGCGATTGTCTGTTCCCGTTGTGTCCAAAGTCCCCAGTGTCATGCGATAGACCCAGGCGCTGGTATAGACCTGGACGCGCTGGTTGCACTTATCCACCACGAAGATGTCGCCGTTGACCGGGCTGATTGCCACGCCGGTCGGGCAATCAAGTTGATAGTTGCCCGTGCCGTGCTGGCCGAAACTCCTGTAGAACGTCCCGTCGGCGTTGAAGACTTGGATACGGTGGTTGCCGGTGTCGGGCACGTAGACACGGCCGGCGGCGTCGACGGCCAGGTTGCCTTCAGGGCCGGCCCACCAGCTGCCGAAATGGGCGTTGTCGTCGCCGTAGATACCCGGCTCGCCTACCGTCCATTGGGGGACACCTTCGCGGTTGAGCTTGATCAGCCGGTAGCCGATGCTTTCGACGATGTAGGTGCTGCCATCCGGCGCTACGGCCACACCCCAGGGTGCGTTGTAGTGCTGGTTGTCGGTCACGTAGGGTGCCCCATCGACGCCGGCAAAGACACCCAGGGAACTGCCACTGCTGTTGTACTTGCGCACGACGAGGTCGAAGTAGCTGCTGACGAAGATGGCGCCGCTCGTGTCCACTGCTACGTCTGCCGGCCAATTCGCCCCGGTGATCGGAATGCTGCACGCACCGCTTGTGTTGCAGCGTTTGATCCGTCCGTTGTTGCTGTCGGCGATGTAGATAGTGTTGCCGCTGGTATCGCGACCCAAGCCATAAGCCCAGCTCAGTTGGTTTGCCGCGCCGCCGTTCGTGCCAGTGCCGTGGAAGGTCGAGCAGGTCCAGGCGCCGCTGAAGGTACAGCGCTGTACACGGAAGTTCTCCACGTCGGCCACGTAGAGCCGGTCGCTGCTATCGATCACTATCTCAGCCGGGCTGTTGAAGTGGGCGTTGTCGCTGCCCGATTGGCCGGTCACGCCGATAGTCGCTTGGTGGATCAGGTCGTCGCCAGACACGGTGTAGACCTGCACGCGGTGGTTCCAGCGATCGGCCACGAACAAGCGCCCGGCGCTGTCGAAGGCGAGGCCACGCGGTTCGTTGAAGTGGCTGTTGTCGCTGCCGGCATTCCACGGATCATTCTCCGGCAAGGTCCTGATCAGGTTGCCTGCCGCGTCGAACTCCTTGACCGCGTCGCTGATCGTCACCCAGATATTGCCGAAGGCGTCGACCGTTACGCTTTTGGGTGTTGCGAGAAAATCACCCCAGCTAAAGCCCACTCCCGCCTGCCCAATGGTCAAGCCACTGGCGCCGCTCGAGTTGTACTTCACCAGGCGGTGGCCTGCTTCTTCGACCACATAGACCGAGTTGCTGCCATCAATGAACAGGCCGTTGGGACGGTTCAAGTGTTGCTCATCTGCAAGGTATGGCGTCTGGGTTTCACCGAAAGTTTGCTGGTAGCCATAAACCGTTCCAGGCTGGCCGATGGGGACGGCTGGCGTGGTCGCCGCGTCCGGCGCACCGGCGCTGCGGCGCTGCATCCACGGCCGCAGATCTTCTGACCCCAGGGGCAGCGTGGACTGGGGCGATGGAGCAGTGGGCCGGCTGCTCACTGGCGGCTGGGGCGCCTGAGCAGCTGCGCCCAGCACAGAGCTGGCCAGCAGAATCAGGGCCATCAAGAGACTGGAGAGGCGATAGAGATGTTTGCGGTGCATGGAATACCCTCCGAATTGAGATAGTGGTGTCCAGAGGCGCCAGCGGCCGAAGCCGCTGACGCCCTGCTGATACCTGGAGGCCCCCCAGGTCTCCCGGCATAGAGGTAACTCGACCAGCGCTGGGCTGGGCGAGGCATCTCCCGCTTTGTCCCCCTCGGATGGAGCGGCCCGGGCGGCCCGGTCAGCCTTCAGGTATCAGCATGCCCCTACGGTAGCATGAAGTTGTTACGGGAATGTTACCTGACGGCTCGTATGTGAAAAACACGACTGAATATGGCTGAACCGCCACGATCGACGCGTCAGTCCTCCGCGCCCATGCTCTCGATCTCGCGCAACCGTTGCTGCAACTCCGCAGCGCGCTCGGCCGGGCCATGCTCAGCGTAGTGCTGGATCAAGCGTCGCAGGGCCAAGAGGCAACGCTGCCGCAGCCGCTCCCGCTGCGCCTCGATCAACTCCATGGACAGATAGCGCTCGGTCGGCAGGAGCCCCTCGGCCGGGTAGAGCGCGATCGCCTCCTCCCAGCCGGCGATGCTCTCGGCCGTCCGGCCGGCGGCGCGGTGTTTCTCCGCCTGCGTCGCCAACGCCTCGAACTGCCACACGTCCACCCAGATGCCGCTGTCCCGGCGCAGGCGATAGCGACCATCGATCAGCTCCACGTAGCGATCGCTGCCGCGTGGCCCGTCTGGCTCCAGCACATGGCGCAGGGTCGACAGATAGCTGCGCAAGTTCGTCAGGCTTTGCTGCTCGGCCTTGCCCAGCTCCTCGCGGCTCAGGCTCTCGCTCAGCGGCCACAGGGCATCCACGATCTCGACCTGGGTAGCCCCGCGCTCACTGTACAGCGCCAACAACGCCAACAGCGAGCGCGTCTTGGCCGAGCGCCACACATCGGCCGTGTTGGACAGAGTGTCGCCGTTCCGCACCACCTGCATGGGACCGAGCAGACAAAGGCGCAGCGGCTCCTGGCCATGGGAGAGCGGCGCAACAGAAGTCCCGGTGTCGGCGGGGGCTGACGCCAGGGCGGGCGAGGAAGCGCCGCTGGGCTGGGACGTTGCAGCATGGCGCACCAGTGAGTTGACCAGCGTAGCGCTGGTGCCAGCCACGCCCACGGCCAGAACGAGCAGCGTACACACCGGCGCATTGAGCCAGCCCCATGTCAGATCCACCATCATTGCTACAAGTACCAGCACTAACCAGACTATGACACGCCAGCCCAAGATAGGGAAACGAATCTCGGTCTCCACTTCTTCCAGGGCCAGGAAGAGGCGCAGGCCAATCAAGATCGCCAGCAACGTTGCCGGTTGGCCAGTGATCACACCCAGTCCGGACTTGCCAGTCAGGGTAAGAATCTGCAGGCTGGTGCTGCCACCGACGATCAGTGCGGTTGCCCAGACGATATAGCGGCGCAAAATCTGGCGCTTCGGCTCGGCTGCCTGCAGCGCCGTGCTGAAAAACAGCACAGCCACGCAGATGCCGGCGATGGCGTCGGTGATGGACACCCAGCGATCGATCGGGGAACAGCTGATGCGCGGCAACCCGTAGAGACTCAGACACTGGGGCGAGATGGCGGGCCGCAACAAGCTGAATTGCCACATCATGACGATCGCCATGCGCAGCACGATGAAACCGGAAGTGCACCACTCCCAACGCTGAAGCCGCTTATCGCGCAGCCAGAAGTTCAAGAACAGCGCCGACAGAATGGTCAGATTGGCGCCCTGAATTTGGATATACTGCCAGTCAAGTCCCGCATCGAGGGAGAGGCCCGGTCGAAAGAGGACAACATCGGCCAGATAGAAGACAATCAGTCCGCCCATGATGCCGGCAAAGGCCCAGGTAAGCGGCTCACGCGGCCGTCTCGCCATGATGAAAATGATCATGCCGGTCAGCAGAGGCAGGTTCAGCAGCGAGAAGAGGAACGGCGGCGGTTGTGCCATGGGAAGCCAGCGGCGATGACGAGGAGGGTTGGGGGCGTGTGCCGCTACTGTAGCACAACGAACGTTCATCGCCAACTTCGGCGGTGCATCGTGGCTTGTGAGTTCTGGTTTTTGCCGAGATGGTGTAAAATCACCGCATGACCCTCAGTGAATTCTCCGCACACCGCACCTGGAGCACCGACCGCCGCAGCCCCATGCGTTGGCTCTGGTCGCATATCCGGCGCAATTGGATCTGGGTGCTCGGCGTCTTTGCCGGCGCGCTGGCCAACGCTGGGCTGGCCGGTGTGGTGCCGATGCTGGCTGGCCAGGCCTTCAACACGCTGCAAGCTGAGCCCGGCAATCTCCAACCTCTGTTGGGCATTGCCGTTATGATCGCGGTCAGCCAGATCATCCGCGGGTTGACGCAGATCGGCCGCAACTTCTCCAGCGAGGTGCTGGGCCAGCGCCTGGAGCGGGACAGCCGTGACGAGGTCTACGGCAACCTGATGGGCAAGAGCATGTCCTTTCACGACTCGCACGCCACGGGCGATCTGATGGCGCGCGCCACCAACGACGTGCGCGAGATCAATCTGATGTTCAACCCAGGGCTGAACCTGGTGATCGGCTCGGCCAGCTTCCTCATCGTTCCCCTGGTGGCCGCGCCGCGCATTCACCCTGCCCTGCTGATCGCCCCGCTGATCTATCTGCTGCTCTATGTGGTGAGCACCTGGATCTACCTGCGCCAACTGGACCCCACCACGCGCGCGGTGCGGGAGCAGTTCGGCGAGATGAACACGGTGCTGGCCGAGGCCATCGACGGCGTGGAGACGGTCAAGGGTGCGGCCCAGGAGGAACGCGAGACCAATCGCTTCCGCCGCGCCGTAGGCGGCTGGCGCCGGGCCTATATCTGGCAGAGCGACGTGGAGGCGCGCTTTTACCAGCTCTTGCTGCTGGGGCTGGTGCAGACGGCCGCGTTGGCCGGTAGCCTGATCCTCTACCAGGCCGGCGCCATCAACATCGGCGATGTGGTGGCCTACAACAGCCTGATGCTGCTCTTCATGTTTCCCACCAACGTGGGCCAGTTCGCCTATTCGCAGGTGTCGTCTGGCGTCGCCAGTGCGCGCCGCATTCTGGAGATCCTCAACCAGGAGACCAAGCTGGATGAGAACGTCGGCGGCCATGCCGCGCCCATGGCCGGCGCGCTGGTCTTCGACCAGGTCACCTTTGGCTATGGCGACGCGCCGGTGCTGCACGATATCAGCTTCCGCGTCGAGCCGGGCCAGACCGTGGCCATCGTCGGCCAGACCGGCTCGGGCAAGAGCTCAGTGGCCAAGCTGATCAACCGCATCTACGACGTGCAGCAGGGGCGCGTGCTGATCGATGGCGTGGACGTGCGCGACTGGGATCTGGCCAGCCTGCGCCGCCAGATCAGCATCATCGAGCAGGACATCTTTCTCTTCTCGCGCAGCGTGGCCGATAACATCGCCTTCGGCTGCCAGCAGGCCACCCGGCAGGAGGTCGAGGCGGCCGCCGGCAAGGCGCAGGCTCATGATTTCATCCTCGGCTTCCGCGATGGCTACGATACCGAGGTGGGCGAGCGCGGCATGACCCTCTCCGGCGGCCAGCGCCAGCGCATCGCCTTGGCCCGCGCCTTTCTGACCGAGCCGAGCATCTTGATCCTGGACGATTCGACCAGCGCCATCGACAGCGCGACCGAGGATCGCATCCAGCGCGCCATCGAGGAGGCCGCGCGCGGCCGCACCACCATCCTGATCACCCATCGTCTCTCGCAGATCCGCTGGGCCGACCTGATCGTGGTGCTCAAAGGCGGCCGCATCGCCGCCATCGGCAGCCACGAGGAGTTGCTGGAGCAGTCAGAAGCCTATCGGAATATTTTCGCAAGCTACGAGTGAATAGTTAATGTTTTCCGGACTGAACACCGAAGCCTACGACCGGACTTATAGCGACCGCCAGTTGGTGCAGCGCGTGGCGACCTATTTCATGCGCGACCGGCGACGGCTGCTGTGGACGCTGGTCACCATCGCCGTGCTGGCCGGCATCTCCGCCATCCAGCCGCTGATCGTCTCCGAGGGGATCAACCTGCTGGGGCAAAACCCAACAAGCCAGGCGCTGGCCGCGTTGGTGCTCTTCTCGCTGGTCCTGGGCCTCACCTTCTGGGGGGTCAACTGGCTGCGCCGCCGGCTGCTGGCGCGCATCACCGGCATGGTCATGTCCGACCTGCGCGTGGACGCGTTCGAGGCCGTCATCGGCCACGACATGTCTTTCTTTGACCGCTTCCGCTCCGGCCGCATCATCAGCCGCATCACCACGGACACGCAGGAATTCTCGCAGGTGGTGGTGCTGATCGCCGATATCTTCAGCCAGATGCTCTCATTGGTGATCCTGGCGGTGATCCTCTTCAGGATCTCTTGGCAGTTGACCCTGGCCGTGCTCCTCTTCTCGGTGCTTATCGTCCTGGTGGCCTACAGCATGCGCACCCTCGCACGCCGCGTCACCCGCCGCGGCTTCCAGGCCATCGCCGAGGTCAACTCAGCCATCCAGGAGGCGGTGACAGGCATCAGCGTGGCCAAGAATTTCCGCCAGGAGGCCGCGATCTACGGCGAGTTCCAGGATGTCAACCAGCAGTCCTACAGCGTCAACCTGCGCCGCGGCTTTGTGCTCTCCAACGTCTTCCCGGTGCTGAACATGGTGGGCGGCATCGGCACGGCCGCGCTGGTCTATTTCGGCGGCATGGCGGTGACCTCAGGCGCCATTGCCCTGGGCGCCTGGTACCTGTTCATCATCAGCGTGGAGCGCTTCCTCTTCCCCATGTCCCAGCTCTCGGCCTTTTGGAGCCAGGTACAGGCCGGTCTTTCGGCCTCCGAGCGGCTCTTTGCCCTGATCGACGCTGAGCCGACGGTGCGACAGAGCGCAGCCATCGATCCCGGCCGGCTGGCCGGAGCGATCAGCTTCGACGCGGTGGACTTCCACTACAGCAGCCAGGAGCAGGTGCTGACCGGCTTCGACCTGCACATCCAGCCGGGCGAGAACATCGCCCTGGTGGGCCACACCGGCGCGGGCAAGAGCAGCCTGGGCAAGCTGATCGCCCGTTTCTATGAGTTTCAGGGCGGTCGCATCACGATCGACGGCCACGACATTCGCGCGCTGGACCTGCACGCCTACCGGCGCCAGTTGGGCATCGTCTCGCAGGCTCCCTTCCTCTTCGCCGGCACGGTGGCCGACAACATCCGCTATGCTCATCCCGAGGCCACGGACGAGCAGATCCTGGCCATCAGCCGGCAGATCGGCGGCGGCGAGTGGCTGGACACTCTCTCTGACGGCCTGCACACCGAGGTGGGGGAGCGCGGCACGCGGCTGAGCATGGGCCAGCGCCAGTTGGTGGCGCTGATGCGCGTGCTGGTGCAGGAGCCGGCCATCTTCATCCTGGATGAGGCCACCGCCAGTATCGACCCCTTCACCGAACAACAGATCCAACAGGCCATCAACCTGATCCTGGCCCGCAGCACCTCCATCGTCATCGCCCACCGCCTCTCCACCGTGCGCGCGGTGGATCGCATCATCGTGCTGGACCAGGGGCGCATCATCGAGCAGGGCAGCCACAGCGCCCTGATGTCCCAGGGCGGCCACTATGCCGAGCTGTATAACACCTATTTCCGCCACCAATCGCTGGCCTACATCGAGCAGGTCGGGGTGCGGCGCCAGCGCGCCCCGCAGCTTGCGCCCGCCGGCTGACCAGCACTGACAGGAGAACGACCATGACTGTTGACACCCTGCTGATCCACAACGCCATTCTCTGCACCTTCGGCGCTGCCAACCAGGTGATCGAGGGGGGCGCGGCGCTGGTCGAGAAGGGCCAGATCGTCGCACTGGGCCGCAGCGACGAGCTGCTGCGCGCCTATCCTGAGGCGCGACGCGAGGACGCCGGCGGCAAGCTGCTGATGCCCGGCAACATCTGCTCCCATACCCATTTCTACGGGGCGTTCGCGCGCGGGCTCTACATCCCCGGCCCCGCGCCGCGCGATTTTCCTGAGATCCTGCGCCGCCTGTGGTGGACGTTGGACATGGCGCTGGACGATGACGGCGTGCTCTACAGCGCGCTGGTCTGCCTGGTGGACGCGATTCGCAACGGCACGACCACCCTGTTCGACCACCACGCCAGCCCAATGGAGATCGACGGCAGCCTGGATATCATCGCCGGCGCGGTGGAGGCGGCCGGGCTGCGCGCGGTGCTCTGCTATGAGGTGACCGATCGCAACGGGCCGGAGGGCGCGGCGGCGGGCATTGCTGAGAATGTACGCTTCATCAAGGCGCAGCGGGCTCGGTCAGGAGACCGGCCCGAGCAGGGTGGAGAGCAGGGTGGGGTGGATGGGGATCGGGCCGAGCAGGTCTTGTTGAGCGGGCTGTTTGGCCTGCACGCCTCGCTGAGCCTGAGCGATGAGACGTTGGCGCGCTGCGTGGCCGAGGCCGAGACGCTGGGCGAGGTGGGCTTCCACATCCACGCGGCCGAGGGGCCGGCCGATCAGGAGGACAGCCTGGCCAAGTATGGCCTGCGCACCATCGACCGCCTGCGCCAGCGCGGCGTGCTCAACCCGCGCAGCATCGTGGCCCACGTGACGGCCATCGACGGCTGGGAGATGGCCGGGCTGCGCAAAAGCGGCGCCTGGGTGACGCATCAGCCCAGGAGCAACATGAACAACGCGGTGGGCGTGGCCGACGTGCCAGCCATGCTGCGCGGCGAGATGCCGGTGCTGCTGGGCAACGACGGTTTCTCCAACGACATGTTCGCCGAGATGAAGACCGCCTATCTCCTGCACAAGGTCTGGCGCAACGATCCGCGCGCCATGAACGGCAACCAGGTGATCGACATGGCCTATCGCCACAACGCGCGCCTGGCCGGCCAGCACTTTCCCCTGCCGTTGGGCGAGATCAGCGTGGGCGCGGCGGCCGATCTGATCCTGCTGGACTACTGCCCCACGACCCCCATGACCGCCGACAACCTGCCCTGGCACATCCTCTTCGGCATCAGCGGCAGCCACGTGACGCATACCATGGTCGCCGGCCGCTGGCTGATGAAGGAGCGCGCGCTGTTGACCCTGGACGAAGCCGCGATCGCAGCCCACAGCCGGGAAGTGGCCGCGGCGACGTGGAAGCGCTTCTGGGAGCTGAGCGGGTGAGCGCGTCGACACCGGCTCGCCGGCGGAGCAGTTGCGCAATCAGAACAATACAAGATGAGACGCTACTACCCAGGCGTCGGGCGCTTGATACGTACTCACCAAATGAAAGCGCCCGGCGCCGCTGGCTGAGTAGCGACAGAGAAAGACAGCAATGTCAACACAAACTGGTTTCGAGCGCGTGCCGCTGGGCGCGACCGACATTCAGATCAGTCCCCTGGGCATCGGCACATGGGCCTGGGGCGACGCGGTCTTCTGGCAATATGGCCAGGACTACACCGACGCCGACATCGCCTCGGCCTACCAGGCCAGCCTGGCCTATGGCGTCAACTTCTTCGACACGGCCGAGGTCTATGGGTTGGGTCGGGCAGAGCGGCTGTTGGGTCGCAACATCCGTCAGGCCGGCTGGCCGGCGGTGGTCGCGGCCAAGTTCTTCCCCTTTCCCTGGCGTCTGAGCCGCTGCCAGCAGCGGCGCGCCGTGCATAAAAGCCTGGAACGCCTGGGGATGGAGCGCATCGACCTCTATCAGATGCACTGGCCCTTCCCGCCGCGCAGTATCGAGGCCTGGATGGACGGATTGGCCGACGCGGTCGAGGCAGGGTTGATCCGGGCCGTGGGCGTCTCCAACTACAACGCGGCGCAGACGCGACGCGCCCACGCGGCCCTCGCACGCCGCGGCATTCCCCTGGCCTCCAACCAGGTGGACTACAGCCTCTGGCAGCGCAAGCCGGAGACCAGCGGCCTGCTGGAGCTTTGCCGCCAGTTGGGCGTGACGCTCATCGCCTACAGCCCGCTGGCGCAGGGGCTGCTGACTGGCAAATACACGCCGGAAAACCCACCCCCCGGCCTGCGCGGGCGGCGCTATGCCCGCGCGCTGGGCAGGGTGCAGCCGCTGGTGGCCCTGCTGCGTGAGCTGGGCGCGGCTCACGGCGACAAGACCCCGGCCCAGGTCGCGCTCAACTGGGCCATCTGCAAGGGAACGGTGCCCATCCCCGGCGCCAAGAACGCCCGCCAGGCCAGAGACAACGCCGGCGCGCTGGGCTGGCGGCTCAGCCCGGACGAAGTGAGGGCGCTGGACCGCGCCAGCGCGCAGGCGACGAAATCAGCGTGACTGCTCAGGTGAACCGCATGAAAAACTATCTCATCGACATGGACGGCGTGCTGGTCAGCGGCCGCACCATCATCCCCGGCGCTGACCAGTTCATCCAACGCCTGCAGGCCAGCGGCGCTGAGTTTCTGGTGCTCACCAACAACCCGCTTTACACCCCCGGCGACCTGGCCCATCGCTTCAAGCTGATCGGCTTGGACATCCCGTCCGAACGCATCTTCACCTCGGCCATGGCCACGGCGCGCTTTTTGCATTCGCAGCGGCCCCAGGCCACGGCCTTCGTCATCGGCGAGAGCGGGCTGACCTCCCCCATCCACGAGCTGGGCTACGTCATCACCGACATCGAGCCGGACTACGTGGTGTTGGGCGAAACGCACAGCTACAACCTGGAGCAGATCACCACGGCCATCCGCCTGGTGGCCGGCGGCGCCCATTTCCTCGCCACCAACCCCGACCCCTCCGGCCCCGGCGAGGGGGGCATCGTGCCGGCCTGCGGCGCGATGGCCGCGCTGATCGAGCGCGCCACCGGCGTCGCCCCCTTCTTCGTCGGCAAGCCCAACCCGCTGATGATGCGCATGGCGCTGAACTACCTGGACGTGCACTCCGAGGACACGGTGATGGTGGGCGACCGCATGGACACCGACATCATCGGGGGCGTGCAGGCCGGGCTGGAGACGATCCTGGTGCTGACCGGCGTCACGGCCGAGGCGGACGTGCGCCGCTTCCCCTATCAGCCGACGCGCATCGTGCCGTCGGTGGCGGAGATTGAGTTGGCAACAAAATGACAAAGGGTCAGCGCCCGCCATTGAGGAACGGTCGTTACCTCAGGGTATGCTTTGGCTCTCCCCAAGCAGCTGTTTTAGACGCTCGATATTAACGCCAGGTGTATGGGTCGCTGCAAAAGCGATAGCAGCCGTCAATGATTCTTCCGCTAACGTCTGCACAACGGCTGTCGGCTGGGTCATGAAATCGACTTCTCTATGGAAAGGGAACCAACACCACATCACCGCGCTGAAACGCCATAAAGCACTCTCCAGTTGTCATATATGGCGTCGTCGGTGTTGTCCCAGTCTTTCTCGAACGCCGCCAGACTCATTGCATGCCAGTCCATATCATCCTCTGTATCTTCAGACACAACGCTATCCAAGAGCAGTTTGGCCAGAACCAGGCGCTCCTTGGCGGAAAAGCGCTTTGCCAATCCCAGCATTGTAGCGATTTCAGGTTGCACAGATCTCAGTGTCTCAACTACTGTCACTGTCATTGCTCATCACCATCCTCATGAACTGTTGCGAATTCAAGTCTGCGCAACGACTAGTCAGCCGCATCGATGGTTAGCATACCACAGGTTGCGCACTCTGGCAATCGACTGGGCCAGCCCACAGCAATTCCAAATATGACCGCTGCCAACCCGGAGTCGAGCCTTTAGGCGGGTCAACGTGCCCGATTCGCACCGACCAAACCCGGCTAAAGCCTCGACTCCGCGCCATATTTGGAATTGCTGGTCAACCCGGTCAGATATCAGTGCGTTCCAGCGGCGCCGTTGCTGCCGTTCTGTGCGCCATCTTCGCTACCGTTGCCGGCCTCCAACTCGATGATCTTCTGCGCCACCTGCTCGATGGCCACCCGTTGTTTGCGGTAGAGGTCCGACTCGCTCATGGCCAGCCGGTCGGCGATCTCCCGCACCCGCTTGCCCTGGATGAACTTGAGGTCGAGGATGTTGTAGAGCAGCCATTCGGAGGCGGTCATCTGGCGCTGGCCTTCGGGCCGCAAGCCCTCGATGGCCTGGGCCAACACCGAACGCAGGCCCTTGGTGGGGCTGCCCTCCTCCTCCGCGGCCTTGCCCACCACTTTGAGGCGCAGCAGCGGGCTGTCGGTCAGCTTGGGCCCGCCCCAGTAGTGGCTGAGCGCATCCTTGACCCACTTGGTGAATTCCAGTTCGTAGATGATGCTGTCATCTTCGTCCGGCTGCTGAAGGGGCGGCGTGCCGGGGTAGGGCACCACACTGCGCCAGCGCTGCACCCGCTCGATCTGGGGCATGATCTCCATCACAGCCATGAAGACCCCCTGTTGCAACAGGCGATCCTCCAGCGCGGTCTCGGCGCGCTGCACCAGCTCGGCCACCACCTCCTGTTCAGCCGCGGCCGGGCCGGATTGATCTGGCCGCGCGACCACCCCCAACAGCCCCAGGGCGTTTTCGCGGCCGCTGGTGCGCAGCGACCAGACCCAATAGCCGTTGTGCTGGACATTGTCGCCCGCGCCGTGGCCGCGGTCGCGGTCAGTGGCCTGATCCAGCACCACCTGCCAGTCGGGGTAGCGGCGGAACTCATGGATCAGCTCGACCGGCCCGCAGGCTGCCTCCACCAGCAGCTCGTCCCCGGCCTGCACCGCCACGAAGCCGCCCGGCACCCGCAGATATTCGCAGAGGGCCACCAGCACGTTTTCCAGAAACTGGCGCAGGTCGCTGGAGGTCAGCAGCCGGCGGTCCAGCTCGCGGATCGCCATCAGCTCCTCCTGATCATGGCTGTAGATCAGGCGGTCCACCGTGGGCTTGATCAGCTCGATCAACAGTTGCAGCAGCACGATCAGCGCCACCACCGTCAGCAGCACCACCGATTCGCGCGGCAATCCCAGGATGCTCTCCACCTTGGGCACGGTCAGGATCGCGGCGACCACCAGAATGCCCAGCAGCGGCCCGCGGATCAGGAAGACGATCAGCCCCCGTTTGACTACGCGATCAGGGCTGAGCACGCCGTAGTAGGCCACGCTGTAGGTCATGACGATCAGCATGACCGCCACCCCGATGTTGCCGATCAGGGTCAGGATTCCGACGAAGGCCCGCTGGGGGTCCACCGTGAAGCCGGCCAGCACCAGATAGGGGAAGACGCCCATGCCTGGCGCCAGGAAGGAGACCACCAGGTAGGTCATGCGCCGCCGCGAGGCCGGGGTCAAACAGCGCTGCCGGACGCGGTAGGTGTTGTACAGGCCATAGCCGGAGACGAAGAGGAAGTAGACGACGAAGACCGGAAAGAGCGGCCCGGGATCCAGGTAGTAGAGGTTGTTGGCGCTGCTGGCCGGCTGCACGATCCAGTCCGTGAACAGGGCCAGCAGAACGATCGCGCCGCTGATCACATAGCTCCCCATCACCAGGCGGGTGCGTCGCCGGGAGATGGCGTTGGTGGTGCGCAGCAGCGCGTCGGAGAGATCGAAGTAGGCGGCCGGCACCAGGGGAATGCCCAGCCATTGCAGGCGCAGCCACAGCTCGGTCTGCTCCGGCGCCACCAGGTAGAGCAACACGTCGCCGGTGTAGACGATCATCACGCAGGCCAAGAGGATGGCAAAGGCGCGCCCCACCCGGTTGCGCACGTTGTAGGCCACCACATAGGCCAGCAGCGAAAAGGCCAGAATCGCCACCGTGGCCGAAAGCAGCAGGTTGGCCAGATCGAGGATATCGGCCCAGGAGGGAAGTGTGAAGCCGAACATGGTGGCGGGGGGGGGACTGGATGAGTGATCGAGCGCTTGGTCACTGCCGCGGCTGGCCGGCCTGCGGAGCTGTCGCCCTGGCATCTCCTGATCCCGGCATCCCGCAGCCTGTCTCTTTGAGAACTAGCGCAGCTCGCGTCCGAAGAAGAGCGCCACGCTGCCGTTGCTGAAATAGCGGTCGTTGAAGCCGCAGAAGGCGAAGCCGTGACGCTGGAGAAAGCGGATGCCAGGGTCGTTTTGAGTTTGCAGTGGGGCCATCAGGCGACGCAATTGGTGATCGCCGCTCCATTGCAGCGCGGCGCGCAACAACATGCCGCCCACTCCCTGACGCCGATGGTCGCGCTGCACCACCAGATGCCACAGCCAGCCGGTTTGCAGGTCAGGCTCCGGCCCCACGTCCACGTAGCCGACGACGCCCGCGCCCAGCCAGTCCTCGGCTACCAGGATGCAATAGCCCCGCTGCCAGTGCATCAGCAGGGCGCTGTGAGGCGAGGGATAGTCCAGGCGCAGCTCGCGCGGCAGGGGGGTGGTGCGCAGTTGGGCCGAGACCTGCTGACGGCTCTCGCGCAGATCCAACTGCCAGACGCGGCGGGTATCGAAGGCGGCATCCAGTTGCAGACAGGTTTCAAGGTCGTTGGGCGTAGCGAAGCGCACGTGCATGGCCCGATTGTAGCACCGCGCCAATGAAAAAGCAAAGGGTCGGCGGCCCGGCGGCGCATTGCTGCGCTGCACGAAGGAATGTTCACAAAATGACAGCTTGACATTTGTTGTCTGAGTGCCTATAATCTGGCGGTGTGACATTCCTGGTGATGTCGATTGGAACTCCCCGTGGCGCTGTATCAGTCTTGTCATCGTTGGAAAGCCGGCGACGGCCTGCGCTCCACTGGTGGCCTTCTGTATCTGCGTAAAGGCAAGGGCGCTTGTGCAACCGGACAACGACTGGTCCATCCACCTTCAAAGTCCCCACTGGCTTTCTTGGATGCACCGTTGGTGATGGCCGTTCTGGCCCTGTTTTGGCGCGCCCGCTGTTCTTGATGCACACGGATAGCTCAGCTCGACAGATCCGCGGCAATGTCATTTGCCAGTCAGGCCTTGCACCTGGCGGCAGTCAACTATCGGTAGGTTCTGGCCGGTAAGGGCCAGTATCTTCATAATACGTTACGGTTCCACTTAGGAGGAGAACCATGTATCGACGAAATTGGTCTATCGTGATTGCGCTGCTGGTGGTGGCATCCATCCTGCTGGCAGCCTGTGGCGGCGGTGCGACGCCGACGACTGCGCCTGCCGCGACCGAAGCCCCTGCGGCTGCAGCTCCGACCGAGGCCCCTGCGGCCACCGAGGCCCCCGCGGCCACCGAGGCGCCTGCGGCCACCGAGGCGCCGACCGCGGCTGCTGCCAGCGGCGAATGTCCCGCCGGTTCACCCACGCTGCTGATTTGGGCTGACGACACACGCACCCCCGTTCTGCTGGAACTCAAGGACAAGGTGCTGGCCGAAACCGGCGTCTGCCTCAGCGTTCAGCAGCTCGCTTTTGGCGACATCCGCACCCAGGTGAGCCTGGCCGCTCCGGCCGGCGAGGGCCCCGACATCTTCGTCGGCGCTCACGACTGGCTGGGCGAGCTGACGGCCAATGGCGTCGTGGCGCCTCAGGATCTGGGCGGCAAGGCGGCTGACTTCGACCCGGTGTCGGTCGATGCCTTCTCCTACGGCGGCACGCTCTACGGCCTGCCCTACGCGGTGGAGTCGGTCGGCTTCTTCTGCAACGCGGACATCGTGGACGCTGCGCCCGCGACCTACGACGAAATTCAGGCTGCTTCGCAGGAAGCCAAGGATTCCGGCGCTCTGACCCAGTACTTCGCCTTGCAGACCGCTGACCCCTACCACAACGAGCCGGTCAACACCGCCTTCGGCGGCTACATCTTCGGCACCAGCGACGCGGGCTACGAGGCCTGTGATGTCGGCCTGGACAGCGAAGGCGCGATCGCCTACCTGACCTGGCTGGACACCATGGTCAAGGCCGGCCTGCTGGATCCCAACGTGGACGGTGCGACCGCTGAGACGCTGTTCAAAGAGGGCAAGGCTGCCTGCATCATCACCGGCCCGTGGAATGTCGGTCCCTTCACCGATGCCGGCGTCAACTTCACCATGAGCCCCTTCCCGACCGCGGCGCAGGACGGCTCCCCCTTCGTGGGCGTCCAGGGCTTCATGATCAACTCCTTCAGCCCCAACAAGGTGTTGGCTC
>Ga0209096_1001751_pt1 | contig 22672 bp, 17 predicted proteins | sample AD_UKC034_MetaG_FD_184407 | JGI IMG/M metagenome (GOLD analysis project Ga0209096, IMG submission 184407) | Active sludge microbial communities of municipal wastewater-treating anaerobic digesters from USA - AD_UKC034_MetaG (SPAdes) (version 2) | ecosystem: Engineered > Bioreactor > Anaerobic >... | reverse complement strand
CGGCCGGCCGCGTGCCCACAGAAGAGGGCTACCGCTATTTCGTTCAGCACCTCCTGCCCGACCAGCCGCTGACGCTGGATGATCAGTTCACCATCCAACACCTTTTTCACCAGGTGGGCCGCGAGACCGACCAGTGGGCGCAGTTGGCGGCCGCGGTGCTGGCCCATGCCGCCCAGATGGGCGCGCTGGCCACGCCGCTGCGCTCCGACCGCTGCCGCTTCAAGCATATCGAGCTGGTCGAGGTGCGTCACGGGCTAGTTCTGCTGGTGCTGGTGTTGCACCAGGGCATCGTCCGCCAGCAGATGCTCAGCCTGGACTTTCGCGTCAGCCAGGAGGAGCTGAGCCAGCTCTCCAACCTGCTCAACGACCTGCTGGCCGGGCTGACGGCCGGAGAAATCGAGGCCCGCGGGTTGGCGTTGACCGAATTTGGCCAGCAGGTGGTTTCGATGATCCAGAGCGTGATGGAGCGCGAGGACAACCCCCACAACGAGCAGATCTACCGCGAGGGGCTGTCGCACATCCTGACGCAGCCGGAGTTCCTGCTGGCCGAGGACGCCCAACAACTGGTCTCGGTGCTGGAGCAGCCGCCGCTGCTGGGCTCGATCTTCGAGAACGTGCGCCAGCGGGATGGCGTGCAGATCCTGATCGGCGGCGATGGCCGCTACGAGCCGCTGCGCTCGCTCAGCCTGGTGCTCTCGCGCTACGGCGCGCCCGACGGCGCCAGCGGCGTGCTGGGCATCGTCGGCCCGGTGCGCATGCACTACGGCCGCACCATCCCGCTGGTGCGCTACGTTTCGCAGATGCTGAGCGCCCTGGTGGAGCAGTGGTACGGCGCATGAGCGCGAGGAAGTCGGATTTCGCAGAGAAATCCACATCTGGCCATGCCAGGCCGCAACCAGACAGACAAAAGACACGTAAAGACACACGGTAAGACAAAGGAACAGACTATGCGCGATCAAGATGAGCTTTTTTTCGATCAGAATCTACCCGCCGATGCGGGAGTGGCCGGCGCCGAGGGTGACCTGCCGGCCGACGAGCCGCTGGCCCAGGAAGAAGGAATGAGCTGGCAGGAGCTGGTGGAGTCGTTCGACGAACAGGCCACGGCCGATGACCCCATCGTCCAGTTGGTGCAGGAGTACAAAGAGGCGATCAAGGCACGCGACGAGGCCGAGGACAAGTACCTGCGCGCCGCGGCCGAATTCGCCAACGCACGGCGGCGGGCCGAGCTGCGGGCCGATCACGAGGTGCGCGCGGCCAAGGAGTCGATCCTGGGCGGCTTCCTGTCGGTGGTCGATGACCTGGACCGCGCCCTGCTGGCTGCCGGCGCGGCCGGCGACGCCAACTCCTGGCTGGAAGGCTTCGCCCTGATCCAGCGCAAGCTGATCGGCGTCCTGGAACGCCAGGGGGTCACGTCCATCGTCGCCGAAGGACAGCCCTTCGACCCCGCCCTGCACCAGGCAGTGATCATGGAAGCGGCCGACGGCGTCCCCTCCGGCGTGGTGGTGCAGGAGCTGCAAAAGGGCTATCTGCTGGATGGTCGGGTGCTGCGCCCCTCCATGGTCAAAGTAGCGCAATAGTCGCGCACCCGTAGGTCCGGCCAGCAGCCGGGCCAGATCGGAGGTCCGGCGGTAAACCGGATCATCCAACGAGAGACAAAACAGGCAGAAGAGGAGTCAACCAACTATGGGTAAAATTATCGGCATCGATCTGGGCACCACCAACTCGGTGGTGTCGGTGATGGAACAAGGCGAACCGGTGGTCATCCCCTCCTCCGAGGGCGCACGGCTGATCCCCTCGGTGGTGGCGGTCAACCCCAAGACCGGCGAGCGGCTGGTGGGCCAGGTGGCGCGCCGCCAGGCCGTCACCAACCCCGACAACACGATTTTCTCGGTCAAGCGTCTGATGGGCCGCAAGTTCAATGACCCCGAGGTGCAGAAGGCCATCAAGGTGCTGCCCTACAAGATCGTCGAGCGCCCCAACGGCGACGCGGCCGTGGTCATGGGGGGCAAGGACTACTCCCCGCCGGAGATCTCGGCCATGATCCTGCAGAAGATCAAGCACGACGCCGAGCAGTATCTGGGCGAGCCGGTGACGCAGGCCGTGATCACCGTGCCGGCCTACTTCAACGACAGCCAGCGCCAGGCCACCAAGGACGCCGGCCGCATCGCCGGGCTGGAGGTGCTGCGCATCATCAACGAACCCACCGCCTCGGCCCTGGCCTATGGCCTGGACAAGAACGTCGAGAAGCGCATCGCGGTCTACGACCTGGGCGGCGGCACCTTCGACGTGTCGATTCTGGACGTGGGCGAGGGGGTGTTCGAGGTCAAGTCTACCAACGGCGACACCTTCCTGGGCGGCGACGACTTCGACCAGCGCGTCATCAACTGGGTGGCCGATGAGTTCAAGAAGGATCAGGGCATCGACCTGCGCCAGGATCGCATGGCCTTGCAGCGCCTGAAGGAAGCGGCCGAAAAGGCCAAGATCGAGCTCTCCACGGTGATGCAGACCGAGATCAACCTGCCCTTCATCACCGCGGACGCCGGCGGCCCCAAGCACTTGCAGATGAACCTGAGCCGCAGCAAGCTGGAGCAGCTCACGGCCGACCTGGTGGAGCGCACCATGGGCCCCTGCCGCCAGGCCATCGAGGATGCCAACCTCAAGCCGGCCGACATCGCCGAGGCCGTGCTGGTGGGTGGACAGACCCGCATGCCGGCCGTGCAGGAGGCGGTGCGCAAGTTCTTTGGCCGCGAGCCGCACAAGGGGGTCAACCCCGACGAGGTGGTGGCCGTGGGCGCGGCCATCCAGGCGGGCGTGCTGGGCGGCGAGGTGCGCGATGTGCTGCTGCTGGACGTGACGCCGCTGACCCTGGGCATCGAAACCCTGGGCGGCGTGGCCACGCCCATCATCGAGCGCAACACCACCATCCCCACCCACAAGAGCCAGGTCTTCTCCACCGCGGCCAACAACCAGACCAGCGTCGAGATCAAGGTGGTGCAAGGGGAGCGCCCCATGGCCGCCGACAACAAGCTGTTGGGCAACTTCATCCTGGACGGCATCCCGCCGGCCCCGCGCGGCATGCCGCAGATCGAGGTCGCCTTCGACCTGGACGCGGACGGCATTCTGCACGTCAACGCCAAGGACAAGGCCACCGGCCGTGAGCAGAGCATCCGCATCACCGCCTCCAGCGGCCTGAGCAAGAGCGAGATCGACCGCATGGTCAAGGACGCGGCCGCGCACAAGGCCGAGGACGAGCGCCGCCGCGACGAGGTGGAGGCCCGCAACCAGGCTGACAGCGCGGTCTTCCAGGTGGAGAAGTTCGTGGCCGACACCCCCAACCTGACGGCCGAGGCCAAGTCAGAGCTGGAGGGCAAGATCGCGGCCGTGCGTTCGGCCATGCAGGACACCGATCCGGCCCGCATGAGGAGCACCACCGACGAGCTGATGAACGCCTGGCAAAACGTCGGTGCGCAGATGCACCAGGCCTACCAGCAACAGCAGCCCGACGACAGCCAGACCCCGCCCCCGCCGCCCCCCGGCGCCGATGACGACGTGGTGGAAGGCGAGTTCCGCGAGGCCTAGACCCCTCGAGGCATGCTGAATCAAAATCCCGCACCGGGTTCGGTGCGGGATTTTTTTACTGCGGGGCTTGTCCAGAGTCAACCTGGCGCTGTGGCCGGTCTCCCACCGAGCCATGCCGGGCTATGCTTGGGCGTGCATTCAGGAGCTATTGCTTGCGTTGGGTTTGACGGAAGCGGCTTGTTTTTTTCGCGTGCCCCCGAACCCTCTCTACATGGAAATCGACCCCTTGCGGAAGTCGCTGCGGCCCAGAATGGCGTTGACCAGCGCCGGCCGGCCGGCGGCCGCGGCCTGGCGCGCCTGCTGAAGGAGCTCGCCGGCCAGCTCAGGATCGTCCAACCGGAAGCCGGCGCCGCCAAAGCCCTCGGCCACGCGGTGGTAGTCGGCGTGGGTCAGGCCGGTGGCCACGTCGTCGCCGAAGATCTCCACCTGCTCGCGCGCGATCTGCGACCAGCCGGCGTCGTTGCCGACCAGCGCGATCACCGGCAGGCCGTGGCGCACGAAGGTGTCGAACTCCGCCAGGCTGTAGCCGGCCGAGCCGTCGCCGTAGATGATCCAAACCTCAGCGTCGGGCCGGCAGAGCTTGGCGCCCAGGGCGAAGCCCGCGCCCACTCCCAGCGTGCCGAAGGGGCCGGGGTCCAGCCAGGTCAGCGGACCCGGGGGCTGCACGGTGTAGGCGGCCGAGCCGACGAAGTCGCCGCCGTCGGCCACCAGGATGGCCTGCGGGCCGATCTGCTGATCCAGCTCGCGCAGCAGGTGCAAGGGGTTGACGTGGCCGGCCGGCTGGGCGGCCTGGCCGGCAATCTCGGCGTTGCGCGCGTCGTCGCGCTGGCGGAGCTGGGCGAGCCACTGCGGCCAGGGGGAATCCTGGCTCGGTCGGAGACCGGCCAGAGCGGGGGTGGCGGTGGAGTCCTGGCTCGGTCGGAGACCGGCCAGAGCGGGGGCGGCGGTGGAGTCCTGGCTCGGTCGGGGACCGGCCAGAGCGGAGGCGGCGGTGGAGTCCTGGCTCGGTCGGAGACCGGCCAGAGCGGGGGTACTTCTTTCAGGGCTCTGGCCGGTCTCTGACCGAGCCAGTTCTTCAGAGCTCTGGCCGGTCTCTGACCGAGCCAGCTCATCGGCCAGCGCCCGGAGGAAGAGCCCCGGATCGCCCAGGACGCCCAGGTCTGGCTTGCGGTTCTTGGTCAGGTCCTTGCGGCTACGGTTGACGGAGAGATAGAACGCGCTGCCGCGGATGGTGCGGCCATAGTCCAGGCGAAAGTCGCAAGGCACGCCGGCCAGGAGCACGAAATCAGCCTCTTTCAGCGCCTCACGCCGTTTGTGGCGCAGCTGCAGCGGATGATCGCGGCCCAGCAGCCCGCGCGCCATGCCCGACAGGTAGACCGGCGCGCCGATGCGCGCCAACGCCCCGGCCACCTCAGCGACGCGCGGCGCATCCAGCGTGGCCTGGCTGCCGACGATCAACACCGGCCGCTGGGCCCGCCGCAGCCGCTCGGCTGCCTGGCGCACCTGGGCCGCGTTGGGGGCAGATGGCGTCGCCGCGCTGGCCGGCCCGGCCTGCTGACCGGCAGCGCCGGCGAAGAGGCGATCCACGTGCCAGCGCAGGTAGGCGTTGGTAACCCGCTGCCCCAGCGTCTTGCCTGCGCGCGCCGCGCCGTAGAGCTGGCGCACCATGGCCTCGTCGTAGAGCAGATCCACCGGGCATTCCACGAAGACGGGGCCGGGCACACCGCTCTGCGCCTGGCGAAAGGCCTCTTCCAGCGTGGGAACCAGATCCCGCACCCGCCGCACCGCCCGGGACCACTTGACCACCGACGTGAAGAGCGACAGTTGGTCGATGTCCTGCAATGCGCCGCGGCCTTGCAGCGCGGTAGGCGCGGCCCCGCCGATCAACACCACCGGCGACTGCGCCATCTGGGCGTTCTTGACCGCGGTCAGGGTGTTGGTGACGCCCGGCCCAGCTGTCACCGCGGCCACGCCCGGCCGGCCGGTGAGGCGCGCGGTGGCGTCGGCGGCGAAAACGGCCGTGGCCTCGTGGCGGGTGTCCACAATGCGGATGCCGGCGGCCTTGGCGGCCACCAGAATGGGCGAGATGTGCCCGCCGACCAGGGTATACAGGAATTCCACGCCCTGCGCGTGCAGGACTGCTGCGACCAACTCGCCGCCGTTCATGGCAACCTCCAATCAGGTTCGAGGCTTCGTGGTTTTGGCTCACGCAAAGGCGCAAAGATCGCAAAGGGCGGAGTTCTTGGCGGCCTTGGCGTGCGATGATGGGCAACTACGATTCGAGACTTCGTGGTTTTGGCTCACGCAAAGGCGCAAAGATCGCAAAGGGCGGAGTTCTTGGCGGCTTGGCGTGCGATGATGGGCAACTGAGCGTAGTACAAGTTGGCGTAAATAACTCTTCAGTTCACCTGCTCCCGGCGGATCCGTGATCCGTCGGGTTTGCGCCCACAACGCCGCCGGTTCACGGAACCGGCTTGAGCAGTGAGTGAAGACCGATTTTGGCGACGTGTAGTAACTGCTTCCATTTTAGCCTCACCTGCTCCCGGCGGATCCGTGATCCGTCGGGTTTGCGCCCACAACGCCGCCGGTTCACGGAACCGGCTTGAGCAGTGAGTGAAGACCGATTTTGGCGACGTGTAGTAACTGCTTCCATTTTAGCCTCACCTGCTCCCGGCGGATCCGTGATCCGTCGGGTTTGCGCCCACAACGCCGCCGGTTCACGGAACCGGCTTGAGCAGTGAGTGAAGACCGATTTTGGCGACGTGTAGTAACTGCTTCCATTTTAGCCAGAGATGGAATTTTGGGTAGAATTCATCCAGCCATGAACCGCCAAACCTCTCTCCTCTCCCTGCTGATGGGCGCCGCCGCGGCGGCCGGGCTGGCCTGGCTGGTGATGAACCGCCCGCCGACTAACCCCAACCTGGCCACGGCGCTGCTGCTGCTGGCGCTGGCCGTAACCGGGCTGCTGGCGCCGCTGTTGAGCTGGCTGCACCGTCGCATCCCCTTCGGCGGCCGGCCGCCCAGCGGCCGCGCCGCGCTGCGCCAGGCCTTGCTGCTGGGGCTGACCGCGGTCTTGCTGGCCATCCTGCAGCTGCGCGGCCTGCTGGATGGCACACTGGTCCTGGGCGTCCTGGCGCTGGCCGCGTTGATCGAGGTCTTCGCCCAGAGCCGCCGGGCGCAGCCATGAGCGACGACCGGCCGCGGCTGCGCTGGGAAACGACCCTGCCCGATGGCCGCCTGGCCAGCCTGCTGGCGCGGCCCAACGCGCTCAACCTGCTGCTGGACGGGGAACAGCCCTCCTTCACCTTTGACCCGCTGGGCCGGCTGCACGGCGCGTTCTACGAGGGGCGCAACTACCGCCGCAGCCTGGACAACCGCGTGCTGGCCAAGTGGACGGCCAGCGAGGATGGCCAGAAGCGGCGCCAACGCCGCTGGCTGAGGCAGGATGAAGCGCGCCGCCTGGTGCAGGTCGCGCATGAACTGGTCTGCCAGATGGCGGCGGCAGCCGGCGCTGCGCCGCCGGCCGTGCAGGCTGCCCTGGCCAGCCTGGCGCGCTGGGATTGGGACGGCCTGGAGCGTGACCGCCAACGCTTCCAACAGATCTACACCCCGGTGGGCATCCTGCCGCCCGATCAATATCTGGCGCTGGTCTTGCAGGCCACCCACGGCTGCTCGCACAACGCCTGCACCTTCTGCACCTTCTACCAGGGGACCCCCTTTCGCATCAAGACGCCGGAGCAGTTTCGCCAGCACATGGCCGATGTGCTGGATTTCTTCGGCCCGGCCGCGGCCATGCGCCAGTCCATCTTCCTGGCCGACGCCAACGCGCTGGTGGCGCCGATGCCGCGGCTGCTGGCGCTGTTGAAGGTGGTGCGGGACTGGTCGCGGGGGGCAGAGGGCGGGGCGCATGCTGGCGCTGCGGGTCGTCGATCGGAAGATGCCGCGGCGCCGGCGGCCAGCATGACAGCGCCTGGCGACCTGCCGCTCTTCGCCTTCATCGACGCCTTCCACGTGGAGCGCAAAAGCGTGGCCGATTGGCAAGAGCTGCGGGCGCACGGGCTGGCGCGGGTCTACATCGGCATGGAGAGCGGGCACGACCCGCTGCTGCGCTGGCTGAACAAGCCGGGGGACGCGGCCGACGTGCTGGACGCGACGACGACCCTCAAGGCGGCCGGCCTGCAGGCCAGCGTGATCATCCTGCTGGGCGCGGGCGGCGATCGCTACGCGCATGGGCATGTGCGCGACACCGTCGCCCTGCTCAACGCCATGCCGCTGGGCCGCGGGGACCTGATCTACTTTTCCGATTTTGTCGTCCATGCCGATGCACCCTATGCCGCGCTGGCGGCCGCGGCCGGCATCGAGCCGCGGCCGCCGGCGGCGCTGCGGGCGCAGGAGCTGGCGATCCGCGCCGCCTTTGTGGCGCAGGATGCGCAGCAGCCGCCGCAGTTTGCCCGCTACGATATCGGGGAATTCGTGTACTGATCCGGCGCGCGGCAACGATTCCGAATGGGTCGACGGGCAAATCCCGCGACGGCGCCCGGCTAAAGCCTCGACTCCGGAGTCCAGGCGTCCGGCTGAAGCCTCGACTCCGGAGTCTATGATGGTGCCCGGCTGAAGCCTCGACTCCGGAGTCTGGGCGACGGCGCCCGGCTGAAGCCTCGACTCCGAAACGGCGGGGGTGTTCATGCCACGATGGCCGGCCGTTTTGACAGTGAGCGCAAAGAGTGGTATCCTGCAAAGGTCAGACGATTGCCGTTTGTTGCCGGTTCGATCTGGCGACGCTGGTTGCTCGTTTGCCCCGCCTCCAGCCTCGCCGCCCAGCCAGACCCATAGCCACGAAGGATCGCACACCATGTTGGTGGAACGACGCCGTTCCGTAGCCAGCCAGGCCACAACCATCCTTGCCGAGCGCATCAGGAGCCAGATCTACGCGCCGGGTAGTCGCCTGCCCTCGGAAAGCGAGCTGGCGGCCGAGCTGGGGGTCAGCCGGGCGTCGGTTCGCAGCGCGCTGGCCCGGCTGGCGGCCGAGGGGATGGTGCTGCGCAAGCAGGGCGACGGCACCTACGTCAACGCCCGCCTGGAGAACCTGCCCACCACTCTGGACGGACTGTGGAATTTCCTGCGCCTGATCGAGTTCAGCGGCCGCGCGCCGTCGATCCGGGTGCTGTCGCGCACGGTGCGCCCGGCCACCGAGAGCGAGGTCGAGGCGCTGGCGCTGGAGGAGGAGGAGCCGGTCTTCTTCTTGCAGCGCGTTTTTTATGCCGACAACACGCCGGCCATCCTGGCCGGCAACGCCATCCCGTTGGCCGCGCTGCGGCTGCCGCCGGAACAGTGCGACGGGCAACTGCCCATCGACGAGCTGATTGCGACCTGTTGCGGCGCGCAGATCGCCTATGACATCTTCGACATCGGCGCGGTGCTGCCCGACGCTGAGACGCGCGCCGTGCTGGAGCTGGCCGAGGCGCGCCCGCTGCTGCACCTGCGCCAGGTTTTCTACGACCGGCAGAACGAGCCGCTGCTCTGCGGCAGCAGCCATTATGACGACAAGCTGCTGGGCCTGCGCCTGGTGCAAAGCTGGACCTGACCCCCCTCCACGTCGACCCGTCTTCAACCTTCCTGACCGCAACAAGAGGATCTGACCATGACCAAAACTGCCCTGGTGGCCGTCGGCGGCAACTCCCTCATCACCCACAAGGATCATCCTGACGTGCCGCATCAGTGGGACGCGGTGCGCGAGACCTGCCGCCATCTGGCGGACATGGTGATGGCCGGCTGGCGGCTGGTGATCACCCACGGCAACGGGCCGCAGGTGGGCTACATCCTGCGCCGCAACGAGCTGGCCGCGCACGAGGTGCATACCACGCCGTTGGACCTGATCGTCGCCGACACTCAGGGCGCGATCGGCTACATGCTGCAACAGGCGCTGCGCAACGAGCTGTTCAGCCGCGGCCAGGAGACGCCGGTGGTCTCGCTGGTGACGCAGGTGCTGGTGGATCGCAACGACCCGGCCTTCCAGAAGCCCAGCAAGCCCATCGGCAGCTTCATGGACGAGGAGCGCGCCCGCGCCTTCGAGAAGGAGGGGTGGCAGGTGATCGAGGATGCCGGCCGCGGCTGGCGCCGGGTGGTGGCCTCCCCCAGGCCGTTGGAGGTAATCGAGGAGGGCTCGGTGCGCGTGCTGCTGGCGGCCGACAACGTGGTGGTGGCGGCCGGCGGCGGCGGCATCCCGGTGGTGCAAAACACCAGCGGCGAGCTGCGCCAACTGGAAGGCATCTACGCCGTCATCGACAAGGACCTGGCCAGCGGCCTGCTGGCGCAGCAGTTGGACGCCGACCTGCTGCTGATCTCCACCGGTGTGCCGCAGATCGCGATCAACTTCAACACGCCGCAGCAGCAGAACCTGGACGAGGTGACGGTAGACGCGCTGGAGGGCTATCTGCACGAGGGGCATTTTGCCCCCGGCAGCATGAAGCCCAAGGTGGAGGCGGCCATCGCCTTCGTGCGCGCCACCGGCAAGCCAGCGCTGATCACCGCGCCGTCAGAGATCAGCAAAGCCCTGGCGCGCCAAAGCGGCACGTGGATTGTCGCAACGGATGGCGCGCGTTGAGGTTTTTTTTCGCAAGCGGTCGCAGCACTGGCTGGCACGTAATGCGTAACGAGTAATGCGTAACCGGCAGACGATGGACGTTGGGTTCGAGCATGAGACCAGGCCCCTCGAGAACCACAGCCAACCCACGCCATTCCGGATTACGCATTACGCATCACGCATTACGTGTCCCCGGCCAGCGGCCGCAGCACTGCACAACAGTCACATCAACAACCAAGAGAGAGTCCCATGAAAAACACAATCGATTCCCTGAACCAGCGGGTGGCGGCGGCGCATGATGACATCATCGCCTTTCTGCGCGCGATCGTCGCCATTCCCAGCATGAACAACGACATCGAGGCGGTCGGCCAGCGCATCGGCGAGGAGATGCGCAAGCTGGGCTTCGACCAGGTCTACGTGGACCGCTACGGCAGCATCGTGGGCCGCATCGGCCACGGGCCGACGATCCTGCTCTACGACAGCCACATCGACACGGTGGGCATCGGCGACCGGGCGCAGTGGCCGTGGGACCCCTTCCAGGGCAAGATCGAGGATGGCATGTTCTACGCCCGCGGCGCGCTGGACGAGAAGGGCAGCACCCCCGGCATGATCTACGGCCTGGCCATGGCACGCGATCTGGGCCTGCTGGAGGGCTACACGGCCTACTACCTGGGCAACATCGAGGAATGGTGCGACGGCGTGGGCTGCAACGCCTTCGTCGAGTGGGAAGGGGTGCGCCCCGACTTCGTGGTCATCGGCGAGCCGACCAAGATGAACGTCTACCGCGGCCACAAGGGCCGGCTGGAGCTGGAGGTGGTCTGCAAGGGGCGCAGCGCGCACGCGGCCAGCAACTTCCTGGGCGACAACGCGATCTACAAGATGCTGCCGGTGATCGATGCCATCGACAAGATGGATGCCACGCTGCGCAGCCATGACTTTCTGGGCCAGGGTCGCATCACGGTGACGCGCATCAGCAGCGTCAGCCCCAGCGACAACGCGGTGCCCGACGAATGCCGCATCTTCATCGACCGCCGCGTCACCTTTGGCGACACGGTGGAAAGCGTCATCGCCGAGATCGAGGCCATCCTCCCGCCTCACCAGCGCGATGATTTCCGCATCGAGCAACTGGTCTGGACCGAGCCCAGCCACACCGGCGAGGTGTTCCGCTACGAGAAGTACTTCCCGGCCTGGGCGCTGGAGGAGAACGATCCCTTCGTGCTGGCCGGGCAGGCGACCATGGAGGCGCTCTGGGGCCGCCGCGAGCCGGCCGGCAAGTGGGACTTCTCCACCAACGGCAACTACTGGCGCGGCAAGGCCGGCATCCCCAGCATCGGCTTCGGCCCCGGCGACGAGATCTACGCCCACGCGGTCAACGAACACGTGCCGCTGGAGGATGTGGTCGAGGCGACGAAGTTTTATGCGTTGTTGCCGGCGATGTTGCGTAACTCGTAACTCGTAACTCGTAACCGGAATGGCGGACGTTGGCTTTGATTCATGTGGAGCGTAATGCGTAACGAGTAATGCGTAACCGGAATGGCGGACGTTGGCTTTGATTCATGTGGTGCGTAATGCGTAACGAGTGATGCGTAACCGGAATGGCGGACTTTGGCTTTGATTCATGTGGTGCGTAATGCGTAACGAGTGATGCGTAACCGGAATGGCGGACTTTGGCTTTGATTCATGTGGTGCGTAATGCGTAACGAGTAATGCGTAACCGGATCACATATGCGAAGTGTTTCCGGGTTACGGGTTACGTGTTACGAGTTACGCTCCCGCCACCCAAACCCAACTCCCACCCACTCCGGGTTACGCATTACGCATTACTCGTTACGCTCCCGCCACCCACACCCAACTCCCACCCACTCCGGGTTACGCATTACGCATTACTCGTTACGCTCCCGCCACCCACACCCAACTTCCACCCACTCCGGGTTACGCATTACGCATTACTCGTTACGCTCCCGCCACCCACACCCAACTCCCACCCACTCCGGGTTACGCATTACGCATTACTCGTTACGCTCCCACCACCCAACTCCCACCAAACACAAACCAACCTTTCCCCCAGGAGAACCCAATGCAAACACATCTGCGCGGTCGTGACATGATCACGACTCAGGAATGGACCAAGGACGAAATCGATACCGTGATGGAGGTCGCCCTGCATCTGAAGCGGCAGCGGGCCATGGGCGTGCCGCACGCTTATCTGCGCGACAAGGTGCTGGCTATGCTCTTCTTCTTCAGCAGCACCCGCACCCGCTCCAGCTTCGAGGCGGGCATCGCCCAACTGGGCGGCCACGGCGCCTTCATCGACTCCGACACCACCCAGATCAGCCACGGCGACACCGCCAAGGAGATCGGCGAGATCTATGGCCGCTACTACGACGGCATCGCCATCCGCCAGTGCGACTGGGGCGTCGGCAACAAGTACATCCGCGAGGTGGCCGCGGCCAGCCGCGTGCCGGTGCTGAACATGCAGTGCGACGTCTATCACCCCTTCCAGATCCTGGCCGACCTGATGACCATCATCGAGAAGAAGGGCGACCCGCGCGGCAAGACCATCGCGGTCAGCTATGCCTACGCCAAGAGCTACCAAAAGCCGCTCAGCGTGCCCCAGAGCCTGATCCTGCTGATGACCCGCTACGGCATGAACGTGCGGCTGGTGCATCCGCCCGAGTTCAAGCTGATGCCCGACATCGTGCAGCAGGCCGCGGACAACGCCCGCTATGCCGGCGGCAGCTTCGAGATCATGCATGACATGGACGAGGGCTTCAAGGGCGCGGACGTGGTCTACCCCAAGAGCTGGGGCTGCTGGGTCACCACCGAAGACCAGGCGGAAAGCGTCGAGATCGGCAAGAAATACACCGACTGGATCGCCGACGAGCGCCGCATGAGCCTGGCCCAGCGCGACGCGATCTACATGCACTGCCTGCCGGCTGACCGCAACATCGAGGTCACCGATGGCGTCATCGACGGGCCGCAGAGCGTGGTCTACGACGAGGCCGAAAACCGCCTGCACGTGCAGAAGGCGGTCATGGCCCTGACCATGTCGTGACCATGGACCACGTCTCCGGCCTGCGCTGCCTGATCTGCGGCAAGCTCTATCAGCCCGACGAGGTGGCCTACGTCTGCCCGGAGCATGGGCGCGAGGGCATTCTCGACGTGGAATATGACTACGGGCTGATCAGCCTGCGCTTCAGCCCGCAGAGCCTGGCCGCGCAGCGCGACCACAGCATCTGGCGCTACCGGCCCTTGCTGCCGGTCGCGGCGGACGCGGTCGCGCCGCCGCTGACCGTGGGCTGGACGCCGCTCTACGAAACCCCGCGGCTGGCCGCGGCGCTGGGGCTGCATCGGCTGTGGGTCAAGGACGACGGCCGCCAGCCCACCGCCTCCTTCAAGGACCGCGCCAGCGCGCTGGCAGTGGTCAAGGCGCGGGAGGCGGGCGCGGCCATCGTCGCCACCGCCAGCACCGGCAACGCCGCGGCCGCGCTGGCCGGCCTCTGCGCCAGCGTGCAGCAGCCCACCGTCATCTTCGTGCCCGAAAGCGCGCCGCCGGCCAAGGTTGCCCAACTGCTGGCCTACGGCGCGACGGTGCTGCTGGTGGCGGGAAGCTACGGCGACGCCTTCGATCTTTGCATGCAGGCGGCTGAGCACTACGGCTGGTACAACCGTAACACCGGCTTCAACCCCTACATGACCGAGGGAAAGAAGACGGTGAGCTACGAGATCTGTGAACAGCTCGGCTGGCAGGCGCCGGACGCGGTCTTCGTCAGCGTGGGCGATGGCTGCATCATCGGCGGGGTACACAAGGGCTTCGCCGACCTGGCCGCGCTGGGCTGGATCGACCGCGTGCCGCGCCTCTACGGCGTGCAGGCGGCCGGCAGCAACTTCATGGCCGAGGCCTGGCAGGCCGGGCTGCACGGCCTGCGGGTGCTGGAGAAGCCGCCCATCGCCGCGCGCACCGTGGCCGACAGCATCAGCGCCGGCCTGCCGCGGGACCGCATCAAGGCCATGGCCGCGGTGGTGGAAAGCGGCGGCGCGTTCATCACCGTCAGCGACGAGGAGATCCTGGCCGCCATTCCGGCCCTGGCGCGCGGCAGCGGCGTCTTCGCCGAGCCGGCCGGCGCGGCCAGCTATGCCGGCCTGGCCAAGGCCGCGGCGCAGGGCCTCGTCAGCCCCGCCGAGCGCATCGTCATCATCAACACCGGCAACGGCCTGAAAGACATCAAAAGCGCCATGACCGCCGTCCAGCAGGCCGGCATCCACCCGCACCCCGTGGCGCCCGACCTGGCCGACGTGCAACGCGTGATGAAATCGGTGAACGGTGAACGGTAAACGGTAAGCGGTATACGGTATACGGTAAGCGGTATACGGTATACGGTAAGCGGTAAGCGGTATACGGTGTACGGTATACGGTATACGATGGCCCGACGGCTGTTCCCCATTAACCATTCACCGTTAACCGTTCACCGACCACCGTTCACCGTTTACCGTTTACCGTTCACCGTTCACCGCCCACCGCCCAAAGGACATTACCCATCATGATCGACCTGACCATCTACGAAGACCGTCTCGAGCGCACGGTGCAGCGGGCGCGCGAGCGCAACATTATCATCCCCACCTTCAAGCAGATGCGCCGCCCGGAGCTGATCCCCGACTCCATCACGCGCCAACTGAACGATGTGGGGCTGTGGGACCTGAACCCCCTCAACCTCTTCCGCATCACCTGGCGCAACCAGCCGATGGAGCGTGGCGGCGGCTTCGGCGGCGTCAACTACCTGGAGCTGCCCCCGGCGCTGACCGGCGTCCGCGCCCGCATCTTCCTCCTGGTGGGCAAGTGGTTCCCCACCGGCGCGCACAAGGTCGGCGCAGCCTTCAGTTGCCTCGTCCCGCGGCTGGTCACCGGCCAGTTCGACCCGACGACGCAGAAGGCAGTCTGGCCCAGCACCGGCAACTACTGCCGCGGCGGCGCCTATGACTCCCACCTGCTGGCCTGCGAGTCCATCGCCATCCTGCCGGAGGGAATGAGCCAGGAGCGCTTCGACTGGCTGGCCAGCGTGGCCGGCGAGACCATCAAAACCGCCGGCTCCGAGAGCAACGTCAAGGAAATCTTCGACAAGTGTTGGGAGCTGCGCCGCTCCGGCCAGGACTTGATGATCTTCAACCAGTTCGACGAGTTCGGCAACTACCTCTGGCACCACCAGGTCACCGGCCCGGCCATCGAGGATGTCTTCCGCCAGATCGCCGGCCCCAACGACCGCTTCCGCGGCGTGGCGCTGACCACCGGCTCGGCGGGCACCATCGCCAGCGGCGACTACCTCAAGCAGCAGTTCCCCCACAGCAAGACCGTGGCCAGCGAGGCCTTGCAGTGCCCCACCCTGCTCAGCAACGGCTTCGGCGCGCACCGCATCGAGGGGATCGGCGACAAACACGTGCCCTGGGTCCACAACGTCAAGGCCACCGACATGGTGGTAGCCATCGACGACGCAGCCTCCATGGCGCTGATCCGGCTGTTCAACGAGCCGGCCGGCGCCGAGTATCTGGTGCAGCAGGGAGTGTCCAGCCAGGTGGTGAGCCAGTTGCCGCTGCTGGGCATCTCCGGCGCGGCCAACCTGCTGTCGGCCATCAAGTTCGCCAAATACTACGAGCTGACCGAGAACGACGTGGTGGCCACCGTCGCCACCGACTCCATCGACCTCTACCGCAGCCGGCTGCGCGAGCTGGAAGAGAGCGAAGGCCCCTTCGGCCCGGTCGAGGCGGCCGTGACCTATCACCGCTACCTGCTGGGGGAAAGCACCGACAACCTGCTGGAGCTCTCCTACCAGGACCGCAAGCGCATCCACAACCTGAAGTACTACACCTGGGTCGAACAGCAGGGCAAGAGCTATGAGGAAATCCAGGCCCAGTGGTACGACGACGATTACTGGACCAACATCCCTGCGCAGGTGGACGAGATCGATCGCCTGATCGAGGCGTTCAACGCGCGGGTTGGGCTGTTGGCATAACAGTGACAGGCGAAAGTAGAATCACCATGAGAATCGCAATTCTTGGCGGCACCGGGCCGGAGGGCAGCGGTCTCGGCCTGCGCTGGGCGCTGGCCGGCCATCAGGTGGTCATCGGCTCGCGCCAGGCGGAGAAGGGCCAACAGGCGGCGGCGGAGATGCAAACGCGGGCGCCGGCCGCGGCCGCCAACCTCAGCGGCATGGACAACCTGTCGGCCCTGGATGGCGCCGACGTCGCGGTGCTGGCCGTGCCCTATGGCGGCCAGGAGCGCACGCTGGCCGGGCTGCAGGACGCGCTGGCCGGCAAGCTGCTGCTGACCATCGTCGTGCCGCTGGGCGAGAAGGCGGCGCGCGTCTGGCGTCCCCCCAGCGGCCTGGCCGCGGCCGAAGAGGCCGCCCGGCAGTTGGGCGAAGGCGCACGGGTCGTGGCCGCCTTCCAGAACATCGCGGCCCATCATCTGGCCGATCCCAATCATCTCATCGACTGCGACGTGCTGGTCTGCGGCGACGACAAGGCCGACAAGCAGACGGTGATTGAGCTGTGCGCGGCCGCGGGCATGCGCGGCATCGACGCTGGCCCGCTGCAAAACGCCGGCGTGGTCGAAGGTCTGACCGCCCTGCTGATCGGCGTCAACATCCGGCACAAGGTCAAGAACGCCGGGCTGCGCATCACCGGCATCTGACCCGGGCGGCAGTTTGGACCGGCGGCGCGTGGCTGGATGGGCCAGCTTTGTGGTCATGCTCTCTTGCGCAGCTCTGATCTCTGAGGTACACTCTGGAGCATGATCGACCCTCACCCTGCCTCATCTGTCCCGACCGACCAAGCTGCGCCCCGCGCGCCCGGCCCGCCTGTGCTGGCGCTGGCGGCTGACCTTTTCTTTGCCACCCGCCTCGCCGATGTGATCCGTTGGCAAGGGGGGGAGCCGGTTCTGGCAGCCACAGCCGGCGAGTTTCGCCAGGGCCTGGAGCGTTGGCCGGTGTTGATCCTGCTGGACCTGCACGCCATTCCCGCTGAGGAGGCGCTGGCGGAGGTGCGCCGGGCCAAGTTGCTGCCGCAGTTGAAACGCATCCCCCTCTACGCGTTCGGCAGCCACCTGGCCGCGGACCTGCTCAAGGCCGCGCGCCAGGCCGGCTGCGACCATGTCTGGGCCCGCTCGCGCTTTGTCAACGAGCTGCCGCAGGTGGTGGCCGCGGCCATCGATCCGCCGCCGATCTATCCCGCGGGCTGGGACGATCCCCCGTCGGCCGCGTTCCTGCACGGGGTGGCGCTTTTCAACGCCGGCCAGTTCTATCAGCAGCACGATGTCTTCGAGCAGCAGTGGCGGGAAGAGCCGCGGCCGATTCGCCAGCTCTACCAGGGGGTGTTGCAGATCGGCGTGGCGCTGCACCAGGTGGAGAAGGGCAACTACCGCGGCGCGGTCAAGATGTTGCGCCGCGGCCTGCCGCGCCTGCGCAACCTGCCCCCGGTCTGTCAGACGCTGGATGTGGCCACGCTGCGCCGCTCAGCCCGCGCCGTCCACGACCAACTGGTCGCGCTGGGGCCGGAGCGCATGGCAGACTTTCCCATGGAGCAGCTGCAGACGGTGAAGCTCAGGTTGACGACGGACGCACAGCCCCAGCCGCCGGTCGGCGCGGTTTGACCAGCAATTCCAAATATGGCGACTGCCAAACTGGAGTCGAGGCTTCAGCCGGGTTTGCACGCTCAACTCGCATCGTCCAGACCCGGCTGAAGCCTCGACTCCGCCCATATTTGGAATTGCTGCGGTTTGAGCGGCCACGTTGCCAAACTGCCGCATTCGTGCTACACTTGCACCCTGAATTCGCCCGCAGAAAGCCCATCTGATGACTCATCATAACGCCCTCGTCGTCTTCAACCCTCAAGCGGGCCGCGGACGCGGCCATAAGCGCGCGGCCGAGGTGCAGCAGGCGCTGCACACGGCCGGCATCGACTTCGAATCGGTGGTCTCCGAAGACCGCGGCCATGCCATCGAGCTGGCGCAGCGCGCCGCGCTGGCCGGCTGGGAGCTGATCGTGGCAGCCGGCGGCGATGGCACCGTCAACGAGGTGGTCAACGGCCTGATGCTGGCCGAGGCGGCCGGCGCGCGCAGCCGGCTGGGGGTGATGCCCATCGGCTCGGGCAACGACTTTGCCGCCTCGCTGGAGATCCCCCTGCACCTGGGCCAGGCCGCGCAACGGCTGGTTCAGGGTCGCACGCGCCGCGTCGACGTGGGCCAGGTCAACGGCCGCTGGTTCGACAACAACGTCGGGCTGGGCTTCGAGGCGATGATCAACATCCAGGCCCACCGCATCACCTGGCTGCGCGGCCAGCCGCTCTACCTGTTGGCGGTCTTTCGCGCCATGGCCAGCTATCCCCTGCCGGTGGTGGACATCTACAAGGAGGATGGCGACCGGCTGGGCAAGCAGATTCTGATGATCTCGGTGGGCAACAACCGGCGCAACGGCGGCGGCTTCCTGGTCAATCCCAACGCCGTGCCCGACGATGGTCTGCTGGACCTGTGCATCGTCGACGCCATCCCGCGCCGGGAGATCCTGCGCCTGCTGCCCAAGGCGATGAAGGGCGTCCACGACGGGGAGCCGGCCGTGGAATTGGCCCGCAGCACGCGCCTGGTGGTGGAGTCCTCTGTGCCCCTTCCCATCCACGCCGACGGCGAGATTCTGGAAAACCAAGCGCTGCGGGTGGAGATCACGGTGGAGCCGGGACGGTTGACGGTGGTGGTGTAGCAGCGGGGGCCGGGGGCTAACGCCGTTGCAGCAGATACCAGGCCACCGGATCGTCTCCCTGCCAACTGGGGCGTTGCCAGAGCAGATCAAATTGAGGGGCGAAACGGGCGGCAATCTCACCGGGAGCAAAGCCGCGCCCATAGAGGCCGCCGCCTGGGTCCTGGTCAAAACCGTAGAGCAAATACAGCGCGCCTGGCCCGGTCAGGCTGGTCAGCCAGTGGGCGTACCTTTGGCGCTTTTCCTCGGACAGGCTGTGCAGACAGCCCATGTCCAGCACGAAGCTGGCCTGGATGCCGTCCAGCGGCAGATGAGCCAGGTCGCCGGCCAGGAAAAGCGCCGGCAGGCCGGCGGCCAACGCCTTGCGCCGCGCACTGGCCACCGCCAGCCAGGCCAGGTCCACCCCGATGGCTGTGAAGCCCAGACGGGTCAGGAAGTTGACGTTTGTGCCGGCGCCGCAGCCCAGATCCAGGGCCACGCCGGGCGGCCGGAGCTGGCCGCTCTCCACCAATTCGAGCAGCTCCGGCGGCGTGATGCCCGTGTCCCAGGGGATGTTTCCCTGAGCATAGCGTTCATTCCAGAATTCTGGCGAGAATCGTTCGAATGTGGAGTCATGCGGCATGATGGTTATGTCACCTCGTTGTTCCGCGGTTGCCTGAGGAATGCAGAGTCACGGGTGCGACTCCTCAGTCACGCAAAGCTCCTGGGCATGAGGATTCGTCTGGCACAAAGGCAAGGCGTAGTTCACCGCTTGCCTGCCGGAGGCCCACCAAGCGTATGGCGTCGCTCTGATTCGCTCGACAATGGCTTCACTATCGGGGAAATCCGGGCTCACGTAGTAGTAGTGCAGATCCCTGGGCGTTTCTCCAAAGGCAGCCGCGAGGCGGTACCCATGTTCGTTGGCGTATTCGTACAAGGTTTGAACCATCCTGGGCCAGGGTTGATTCGCCCGTTCCCGATCGAAGGAATCGACGCGGCCATGAAACATGATGATCTCTGGGCTGTGGAGGCGGAGATAATCTGAAGTAATCTGACCACTATGGGCGATCCACTGGTCATTGAGTCCCCATGCATCAAGCGCGGCCCATTCCGAATAAAAAGGCAGCAGGCCAGCTTCGGTGGCGGCGATGGTATAGTTGCGATCTGCGTACTGATTGAGCATGACAGCGATGTCATACCGCCCATCCGCTCCAGAGACAACCCCCTGGTACATTTCCTGCTGCTCTCGCAGCACTGCCAGCGCGATGACACTGACAACCGCCATGGCCACCGCGCGCTTGCGGCGCGTCAATTCCTGGAGGCGGGGGAGCTTGAAATCCGTCCAGACGCCGCTCGCCAACGGCGGCCATGACATCAAAGCGATGGGCAACAGTGGATACTGAAACCTCATCAGATAGTTCATTTCTCCGGACAGCAGGATCCAGATGAGAGTGAACCCGACGATTGGGATCAGCGAAAACACAGTCTGGCGCCATGTTTGACGCGAACGCATTCCCAGCAATGGCAAGAGCAGCAGCGGGCCGAATAGAATGCGCACATTTCTCAGCGACATGAGCAGGCTGCCGCCGTAGAGATACCCCCCTCCCTTCTTGTAAAAGGGATTCGGCAACGGATACCCGAAATAGCTCCAGCGCCAAACGAAATACAGCCCTCCCAGGAGGCAAAAAACGGACAAAAACAACCCAACAACGCGCTTCGAGGCGGCCAGGCCCCTGAAATAAACTACGCTAAGAAGCATCAGGCCCGCCAGGATCACTCCTTCTGGTCTGATCAACCCCATGATCAGGGCGGACAAGGCGAACGCCAGGGAGAGCGCAGGCGAGGGGCCCGCATCGGCGCTCTCCGATATTCTGATGGCGAGGTACCACGTGATCGCGACGAAGAGCGCGAAGAAGGGTGTGCCAAAGTGGGCCTCGACATACCTCTGACCAGGCCCAAGCAAGAAGTACAACACGCAGAATATGGCGGCGAGTCGCCCCAGGCGGTTCCCCCTCCTCAGCGACAGATAGATAATCAACGCTGTCAACAGGTGGGAACCAAGGCCAATCAATCGCACCGAGTTCTCGATGGACAGTTGCGCTCTGACCAATGCGGCGGCCGCCGCCATGAACAGGAAATCGGTGGCCCCATCTACCGGCGCCTCGCCGATGTTCCATACGATGCCGTGGCCCTCGGCAAGATGCTGCGCGTACCTCATCAACATGGCAGCATCTTCAGAGGGATGCGCCGATGGATTGAGGACGACGAGGGCATAGATGACGCCGAATCCCACCACGCCGGCAGCGATCAACACATCCAGGGGGTGTGTCTGGAGGTACGCAGCGAATCGGGCCTGTAGCCGTCGCCAGCCATGCGCGCCCGTGTTGTTGCCAGGCAGCGAGTTCATTCAGGGTCTCGTTCCTCGGACAGCTCACCCCTTGTGCACAAAGGCCAAGGAGGGACGCGTCACCCCGTTCGTTCCCCGCGCACATAGGGCAGGCCCAGCGCGGCCGGCGCGCCCACGTGCTTGCTGGTCTTCTCGTAGATCGTCACCAGCGTCAAGACCAGGATCGTGAAGAGATAGGGCAGCATGTTGAGGAAAGGCGCGGGAATGGTGGCGCCGGCCGCCTGCAGGCGGAACTGGATGGCGTTGACGCCGCCGAAGAGCAACGCACCCAGCAGCGCCCGGTAGGGATTCCACAGTGCGAAGATCACCAGCGCGATGGCGATCCAGCCGCGGCCGCCGGTGATGCCCTCTGTCCAGCCTGGGGTATAGGCCAGGCTCAGGTGCGCGCCGCCCAGCGCCATCAACATGCCGCCAAAGATCGTATAGAGGTACCGACTGCGGTAGACGCCGATGCCCAGCGCGTCGGCCGTGCCGGGATTCTCCCCCACCGCCCGCAGGTGTAGCCCCGGCCGGGTGCGATAGATGTAGTAGGACGCCACCGGCACCAGAATGAACATGGCATAGACCAGCAGATCCTGATTGAACAGCGCGTTGCCGACCACCGGCAGGTCGGAGAGCCCAGGGATGGCCACAGGCCGAAAGCGCGGACCCACCAGCCCCACCAGGGGCTTGCCCGCCGGCCCCAGCCGCTGCCCCAGAAAAGCCGACAGACCGGTGCCAAAGATGGTCAAGGCCAGGCCGGAAACCACCTGATCGGCGCGCAGCGAGATGGTCAGAAAGGCGTGGATCAGCGCCAGCGCGCCCCCCACCAGCACGGCCACGGCCAGCGCCGCCGCCAGGCTGCCGGTATGATAGGCCGTGGCAAAGGAGGTCACCGCGCCCATGATCATGATGCCTTCGACGCCCAGGTTGAGAATGCCGGAGCGCTCGGTGAAGATCTCGCCCACCGAGGCGTAGACCAGCGACGTGCCGGCCTGGATGGCGACGGCGAGGATAGAGAGGATAAGGGCTAGGTCCATGGTTTGTTCCCGAGGGCTTAACGCTGAACAGTGAACGGTGAATGATGATCGGCTGCCGGAGCTGCCCCTTCACCGGTTACTGATGGCCGATCACCGCCGCCTGACGGCTCGTCCAACGGATCCGGTACTGCGTGAAGAAGTTGCCGCCCAGCACGAAGAAAAGGATCGCGCCTTGCAGCACACCTGCCATGGCCGCGGGCAGGCCCATGCTGATCTGAATCTGGTCGCCGCCGACGAAGAGGGCTGCCATCAACAGGGCTACCAGCAGCACGCCGAAGGGGTTGAGCCGCGCCAGCCAGGCGATGATGATGGCTGTGTAGCCGTCGCCCACCGCGATGCCCTGCTGCAAACGGTGGGAGATGCC
>Ga0209096_1001746_pt1 | contig 22720 bp, 28 predicted proteins | sample AD_UKC034_MetaG_FD_184407 | JGI IMG/M metagenome (GOLD analysis project Ga0209096, IMG submission 184407) | Active sludge microbial communities of municipal wastewater-treating anaerobic digesters from USA - AD_UKC034_MetaG (SPAdes) (version 2) | ecosystem: Engineered > Bioreactor > Anaerobic >... | reverse complement strand
TAGCTCAGCTGGTTCAGAGCATCTGCCTTACAAGCAGAGGGTCACAGGTTCGAACCCTGTTGCTCCCACAAGTAGAAAGTAGAAACCCTTGCACTTCAATAAGTTGCGAGGGTTTTTCTTTTTTGGGTAAAACATATATACAACTCCTTAGCCTAATCTCTCTTTATAATCAAAAGTTCCTTCACATAAAACAATCCAGATAAAAATATTTATGACAGTAATGAAAAGCATAAACAAAAGAAACCGCGAATTGAACTTTATTTTTAGGTGCAGTGAGTAAAGAAGAATTGCACAAACAAGCGAAAATAATCCTGAAAAAATATAGGCGGGAAAATTCTCAGGGCCACGTGTTCCGTGCCTGAAATTAATTAGCATAAATGGAATAAAAACTATTCCATAAAAAAATAAGATGTATGCGAACTTTGTATTTCTGCCTTCACGTGTAACAAGTTTATCCATTTTTTATGCTTAAAATAATTAAGTGTACATACCACCGTTAATATGAATCAACTGACCCGTAAGATAGGTAGATAAATCGCTTGCAAGAAAAAGTACAAGATTTGCCACATCTTCAGCAGTGCCCGCTCTCTTTAATGGTATTGCATCTATCCAACCTTTTACCACTGTTGGGTCTAAAGCGCCAGTCATTTCCGTTTCAATAAAGCCAGGAGCAACAGCATTGCACCTTATATTTCTTGAGCCTAACTCCAATGCAATTGATTTAGTAAAACCAATAATGCCGGCTTTAGATGCTGCGTAGTTTGCCTGCCCTGCATTTCCTTTATCACCTACTACGGATGTTATATTTATAATAGACCCTGATCTTTGTTTTAACATTTGCTTCTGACAGTTTTTCGTAATGTTAAAAACAGATTTAAGGTTGGTTTTTATCACCTCATCAAACTGATCTTCTGTCATTCGCATTAGTAAATTATCACGGGTAATGCCAGCGTTGTTTACTACCACATCTAATTGCCCAAAATCAGATAATATGCTTGCAATTAATTCTTCAGATGCTTTAAAATCGCTCGCATCTGATTTATAGCCCTTAGCTTTTACACCAAATTGTTTCAACTCATTTTCAAGTTCTGCAGCTTTATCAGGCGAACTTAAATAAGTGAATGCTAGATTAGCGCCATGCTTTGCAAAAGTGGTGGCTATACCTCTACCAATTCCACGCGAAGCACCGGTAATAAGTGCAACTTTATTTTCCAATAACTTCATCTTAATTAAAATAAAGGTTAACTGTTATAAATTTTGAAGGTATGCAAATAAACCTATTTTTGCGCGCAAATAAAATTAAACTTATAACAGTATGAAAAAAATTATTTTAGGATTGTTTCTTGTAGCTGCTTCAGTAGTTGCAAATGCACAAAGTTTTAGAGTTGGTTTGGCCGGTGGTTATAATTCAACTTGGTTGTTTAATAAAACTGTTTCTGATGCGGGTGATGAATTAGACTACGCATCATCTTTTGGCGGGCAAATTGGAGTGCACGCTATGTACTCCTTTAAAGAAAAATTGGGCTTATCAGTTGATATACTTTCTAATACTGTTAACCAGAAATATGATGGTGATGCAGCTCTCTTAGAGCAGGTTCAGATTAAGTATGTTTCAGTTCCGGTTCTATTAAAATTTATGGGAGAGAAAGGACCTTACTTTGAAGTTGGTCCCGAGTTTTCCTTCAGAGGTAAAGTTAAAGCTGCCGCCCTCAATGGAGATTTAGAAGAGTTGGAAAGTGATATTGTTGATGAATTTTATAATAAATCTAATATTTCTGCTGTGATCGGCTTTGGTGTAGATATTAAAGCCAGTGAGCAAATAGCCATTACAGCTGGTTTGCGTTTTGCATGGGGAGTAAGTGATGTAACCAAAGAAATTGATGGTGATGATGATTATGAGCCAACTAACACTGCTGTAGGTGGTTTACATTTAGGTGTTTCTTATATTTTCCCTTCAAAATAAAATTTAATAGTTTTCAGTAAAAAGAGGTTGCTTGTAGAAAAGCAACCTCTTTTTAGTTTTTTCAGGCAACATTTTTGCAACTACCTAAGTCAATAGTTCGTAAAACCTTTAAAAATTCATCTTATTAAGATTCAGTTATTATACTTTTATAAAAAATTTTAAAGGTTATACAATAAACCAAAATAAAGTCCGTTAAAGAATACGTTTAACCCAAATAATACTAAAACCCAGGAGGTCATCATAGCATAAAGTTTTACTCTAATTAACTATTAAATTATTAACCCTTAATTGGAGGTTCTTATGCAAATTAATGATGTTACAGATCATCAACTGATCGAGCAATACACTAACGGAAACAAGTCTGCCATTGAGCATTTAATAAGCAGGCACCAGCAAAAAATTTTTACTTCTCTTTATTTCCTTGTTCGCAACAGGGAACTTGCTGAAGACATGTTTCAGGAAACTTTTATTAAGGTAATAAATACTTTTAATAACGGTACTTATAAAGAGGAAGGTAAGTTTTTACCTTGGGCAATGCGTATAGGTCATAACTTAGTTATAGACTATTTCAGAAAAAAACAACGGATGCCTTTGGTTTACGACAGGGAAGATTATAGTGTTGTAAACAACCTTAAAATTCATGACGAAAACGCAGAAGACAAAATTTGCCGAGAACAGATTCATAATGAGGTAAGGCTGCTTATCGAAGAATTACCCTATGAGCAAAGGGAAATAATTATCATGCGCCATTATGCCGACTTGAGCTTTAAGGAAATAGCTGACGTAACTAATTGTTCAATAAACACTGCCTTAGGGAGGATGCGCTATGCTCTCATAAATTTGCGAAAACTGATTAAAGACAAAAACTTAGTTGTTACATCATAATTTTTTAATGTTATTGCAATAAGTATTAAAACCCTGCGTTTAGGCTATATGAATAATTAAAATAAGCCTATGCAGGATTTTACAAACAACGATTTAATACTCTATTACTTTAACGAAACGCAACTTAACCAAACTGTAGCAACCCAAAATGCTATTGACACTTACCCTGAAATAGAGCAGGAGTACGAAACAATGGTTGCTATTTTTGAAAAAATTGACGGTGTATTGCTAAACCCCAGCGAAAAGTCGATTCAAAAAATCCTTTTCTTTATTTAAGAGCAATCTAAATTTCTTAGAAACCTTTCTCTTGCTTAGGTTTTAAAAATATCATTTAAAGTATATAAGTATTTTAAAGGTATTATTTCTATGCCTTTGCCAAATACCCTAAAACTTAAAATTCAAACGTGCATTAATTTGCCTGCCTGTTAAATAATTAGGCACACCATACTTTGTCCCGTATACATCGCTTACCCATATATACGAAACGGTGTTGTTAACCTGGAAAAGATTAAACACATCAAGCGAAAGTGATAAAGATTTAAAATGGTTGAAAAATTTGATGCGTGATTTTTTGGGGCTGTCCTCATCAATAAATTGTTTGGTGAAGCCAATATCAACACGCCTGTAAAATGGAAACCGGTAGGTATCCTTATACCTGTCATTACCGGGAGGTCCGGTTGGTAAGCCTGTTCCAAAAACCAATGTCATGTGCATTTTATAGGAGGGAAACTTAGGCAAATAATCAGAGAAGAAAATAGAAAATGTTGCGCGCTGATCCGTTAAACGTGGTAAATATCCGGGAACTACCAGTTGTGTGTCTGCAATGGTTTGGTTAACGGTATAAGGATAAATTCTTTCGCCATCGGTATTGTAATATATGTAATACAAATCATTGGCAATGTCTTCTTCTGTTTTTAATAAGGATAAACTTGCCCAACTCTCAGCATCGGGTACAAACTGTCCATTTAGTCTGAAATCAATTCCTGTTGCATAACCTTTACTGAGGTTGTCACCAAAATACCTGATGCGAATATTATCAACTTTGTATGGAACAAGATTACTTAAGGATTTGTAGTAACCTTCGGTTACAAATTTAAATTCTCTGCCCCATGCCAAAAAGTAATAATCGGCCCCAGCAACAAAATGAACAGACTGTTGTGCTTTTACATCTGTATTTATTTCACCTTTTATGTTTTTTAGTTCTTTGTAGAGCGGTGGTTGGAAATATAAACCGGCTGCCAAACGGAAATTCATATTGCGTTTCCATTTGGGTTGATAACTGTATGCTGCACGTGGGGTAACAACAAATTGCTCGTTTAAATCCCAGTAAGAAAAACGTGCGCCTATTGTTAAGCTGCTGCGAGATGAATCGTTAAACGTAAAAGTGTTTTGTACAAAGCCACTGTAGCGGGATGACTCAATGCTGTTCTTCTGATAAATAACATCCTGCAACAGCAAGAGCGGGCGCGGGCCTTGTGTAGAATCTCCAGGTGTATCAGGTGGGTGAGGTAAGGAGTAGCCTGCCGAGTCAATATAATTCCATTCGCTGATTTCGTCTCTGAAGCTTTCGTGCGAATAGCGGATGCCCCACTGCAATTGTGAATTTTTTGAATAGTCGTAAATTCCTTTGTGCTCGCCACTGTAAATTTCGCCACGCAATTGATTACGCGCATGATTTAAAAAAGAGCCAACACCTAAATTAAATTTCACTTCACCAAAACCATCGGCAGCAGGGTCTTTCTCCAACTCATCTAAAAAATACTGACCAAGAATGTCAAAAGTTTCATCTTCTAAAGTCTGAAAGGAGGAGGCAATAAACTTTAATCGCAGTTTATCATTTGGCTTATGGGCAAACGTAAGTGCCGATGTAGATGTAGTAAATGCATCAACCTCTTGTCCTTCAAAGTAAACAGTAAGACGCAATGCCTGGCTAACTGTACCAAAATCTGTTGAGCGATTCTCCGGAACAACGTTGTATTTGCTGCTTGATAAATTTCCTAGAAAAGAAATAGTTGATTTTTTATTGATGTCGTAATTAACATTGGCTTGTACATCGTAAAAAGAAGGTTTGTATTCGCCTTTGGTATCAAGTGTGCTGAGAAGGTAGGTGGTGGTTTTGTTTCTTGCACCAACTAAGTAGTTGAGTTTTTTGTTTTTCGTAATTCCTTCAAGCATCAGGCTTCCTCCAAGCAAACTCAAACTGCCTTTTACACCAAACTTTGTTGGCTTCCGATAACGAATGTCTAATGCCGATGACATTTTATCGCCATAAGAAGCATCAAAACCACCGGCAGAAAATTTTATTCCCGACACCATGTCAGAATTTATAAACGTTAACCCTTCCTGAAAACCAGAGCGAACCAACTGCGGGCGATAAATTTCCACATCGTTTACATAAACCAAATTCTCGTCATAATTGCCGCCACGTACACTATACTCACTGCTCAATTCATTATTTGAAACAACAGGGCCAAGTGTTTTTAAAATGCCTTCAAAGTTGAGAGAGGGGTTTGGTATTTCGTCCAGCTTTCTGTAATCAATTCGCATGACTTGCTGGTTACGATCTTTCTTATCAATAATGTTTACAACACCAATATCGGTGGAGGCGGGCTCCATGTTTTTGTTGATTATTTTTTCTTCACCGCTGTTTAGATTAAGTGTGACCACAATTGGTTTTTTGCCAAGCAGGTTATAAACTAATTGAATTTCGGAATTGGCAGGAACCGTAAGAGAGTAGTTGCCATCTTCGTTGCTAACAGTTGCATACTGTGTGCCGTTAATTCCTATGCTTACAGCCGGTAATGGTTTTTTATTTTCATCGCTAACTACACCACTTACAGTTGCATTACTTTGTGAAAATGCTGAGTGAGAAAATATTGAAAGAAAAAAAATCAGAAAAAGTTTTTGCATTTATGTTGGTAAGGAGATTTGCGTTTTTGGTCTTGTTGTTATTGGCTAAGCTTCTTTATCTTGACACTTTATACTTGAAACAATTTATAATTCCCTTTAATCATCATCTTTCTTTTTAAAATCCCCGCGCTTCCATGCTTCAATAAAGTTTGCCCATGCAATGGGGTTTAATAAGTTGTTTGGAGGAAGTTGTCCGGCATAATACAATCTGTTTTGGCGTTGTTGCAAAGCGTATTTGTAATTCATACTTCCGTCCATCTCAATCTTATTCATTTCCTCACGCATTTCTTCGAGAGCAAGATTGCGTTGTGCGTGTGCCAAATCATCATCAGGAATTTTTAAATCTATAAATGCCTGTTTAAACTGCTCACGCGAGGGCCATGGATAAATAACGGCTTGCTTAAGTGTAATAGTATCACCAATTAAAACTTGTATGAGCGAATAACGGTCTTCGGGTAATGAATCGGGTATATAGTAAGAAGTTTTTTTGTAGCCGAGGGCTTTAAATTCTATTTCATCACCCTTTTGCGCAACCAAAGAAAAGAAACCAAAAAAATCGGAGACTGTACCCCGGTTAGAATTTTTTATCATTAAACTTGTGTAAGGCACAGGACTTAAACTATCGCCCGTAAGAACCACTCCGCTTAGCTGAATTAAATTTTTACCAGGCTTTTCGGGCTGTGCATGCGCAACAAAAATTGTGGCAAGTAAAGCAAAAGTTAAAAACAGTTTTTTAATCATCAAGCCAAAAATAAAAATTAGATTATTGAAACGAAGTTTGGCTTATGTTATTGTTATGAATTTTTGAGTCAGAATAACCTGCTTAATAAGTTTAACCTACTTCTTCAACTTATTAATTTTATTGTCTAAATAAATCAGGTAGCCAAAAAGTACAGCAAACAACACACATACCACTGCTATTACTACATAAATTTTTCCATCTTGCCTAAAAGCATCAGCCATTGCTACATCCTGAGCATTTGCATTAATAAAAAGGCAAAAGAAGGTACTTAAAAAAGCAGAAAAGAATTTGAGTTTACTGTTCATCATTAAAGTGTTGCAGTTTTTTAATATTTATTTTGAGTTGCATAATCCATATCCCTAATAAGGTAAAACCTAAAACGGCAGGGTAAAAAACCTTGCGCATGTTGGCATCCAAATCGTAAGTGCTAAAGCCGGGGTTGCCGCCATTGCCGGGGTGAAGTGAATCCGTCATGCGGGGTAGTACCATTATAAATACCATCATTAAAGTAAACGCAAAAATTGCATAGACGGATGATATGCGTGCGCGTTTTGTTTCGTCTTCGATAGCATTGCGTAAAATAAAATAAGCGGTATAAACCAAAAGTGCGGCTGCTGCTCCATTCAACTTTGCATCATTAACCCAATAGGCACCCCAGGTATTTTTCGCCCAAATCATACCTGTTAAAATGCCGATTATGCCAAACAGCATGCCCACCTTTGCAGACATTTCGGCAACGGTATCGTTATGTGCCAATGGCTTGCTCAAATATTTAATGCTATACACCAAACTAACAGTCATTAAAATCATCATGGCAAACCACATGGTAACATGAAAGTAAAGGTTACGAATGGTTTCGTTGAGTATTGGTAATGCCGGAACAGGTCCTAAAAAACCTTCAATTAAAGTATAGAAGATTAAAACAATACACAGCCACTTCCACCAACTTAATTTAAGCATTTGTAAAAAATTATTCGCGCCAAAGGTATGGAAATAACAAGTAAGCCAAAGCCAGAATGAGCGCATTAAGGCACAGCAACAGAATAAAGTAAGGTTGATTGACAGACCAGGCTAACCCATCAATAGCATTTTTAGAAAACCGTATGGTAACAGTAAGCACAGGCAATAAAACCGGGAACCCCAAAACTGCAAGCAATGCAGGATTATTGGTGGCGCGTGATGCTATGGCGCTAATCATGGTAAGGCATGATGAAAACGAAACACTGCCAAGTAGCAGTGCAAGAGAAAATTGTAAATAGCTTTGAACAGGATTTCCAAGAAAAAAAGTAAAAATAAACGCGCCCAATGTTGCCAAAACAAACATGAGGACAGCATGGTAAATAATTTTGGATACTATAATATGGTATGGGCTTAAAAAGCTGTAATAGAAAAGCTGCAGGGCTTTACTTTCAGCCATAAAACTTTTGGCAATGGCATTAATGGCAACAAACAAAATAATTATCCAGAACAGGGAGTTCCAGGTGGGTATATCAATAACGTTTTTAAAACTGAGGTAGCAAATAAATACGGTGGCAAAAACATACATAAGCATACCGCTGAGTGCCGAACGACTACGCCAATCGTAGCGGTATTCTTTAATGACGAGAGAAAATATTTTGGAAGTGTTTTGCACGGGGTGAAATTAGTAATTAGTTAGAAGTTTGCTGGTTGAGTGATCTGAAACCCCAGTTACAAACTCCCAACTATCATTATTTTTGCTGAAAATAATTTTGATGGATTACAAAGTAGATATACTGGCTTTTGGCGCACACCCCGATGATGTTGAGCTGTCATGCGCAGGTACTTTAATAAAACATATTAAACTTGGCTTCACTGTGGCAATTGTTGATTTAACAAGAGGAGAACTGGGCACGCGTGGTAATGCAGCCTTAAGAGATAAGGAAGCTGCAGAGGCTGCCAAAATTATGGGAGTAAAGTACCGCGAAAATTTAGATATGCGCGATGGTTTTTTTGTAAATGATGATGAGCACCAACTTGCTGTGGCGCGCATGATAAGAAAGTATAAGCCTCGCGTTGTGTTTTGCAATGCTGTAACCGACCGCCACCCCGATCATGGTAAAGGTTCTAAATTGGTGAGCGATGCTTGTTTTATGGCAGGATTAATTAAAGCGAAAACAGAGCAGGATGGGGTTGAACAAACGGCACACCGCCCGGTGGCGGTTTATCATTACATACAGGACAGGTATACGAAGCCTGATATTTTGGTTGATATAAGTGATGTGATGGAGCAACGCATGCAAACCATAAAAGCGTATGCATCTCAATTTTATAATCCGGACTCTGTGGAACCGGGCACGGCAATATCATCTAAAGAATTTATGCAAATGCTAGAATCGCGCCCTGCAGAGTGGGGCAGGAGTATAGGTGTAAAATATGGCGAAGGATTTACTGTGGAGCGATTGATAGGAGTGAAAAATATTTTTGATCTGTTGTAAAAACAAAAAAGCCGTCCACCCTGAGGAGGAACAGCCTTTAACTAACCCTAACCTGAAAAATTTCTTTTAATTAAGTGCCGTTGCAGTAATACGGAAATCGTAATCGTTTCCGCGTTGCAGCATCATTACAAAGCGAGATGTGGTGCTTTTTGACTCGCCATTGGCAAGTGTGGTAATAGTCATTTTACCCATTTGGTAAACAAATTTGCCGCTGCCGCCAATTTCTGTAGCTTCTATTTTAAGGTCTTTGCGGTTTTGCAAACGCATAAAATATTCGCTCAATTGTTTGCGCCCTTTTAACTCGGTGCCATCCTGTAAAACAAGTGTGGCATCATCGTTATAAAACTCTCCTATTTTTAAAAGATCGTTTTGTATAAAGGCGGTTTCCATTTTTTTGTTTACGGCTAGTACTTCCGTTTTTGTTTCGGGGCTAATGCCTGGTTTAACAGTAACACTCTCTTGCGCCATTGCGCTGTTTGTAATGAAGGCAATTGCTATTGCCAATGCTGATAATTTAATTTGTTTGTTCATGATTTAACTTCTTTAAATTGTTTGTGATAAATTGGTTTGTTTGTTTGTTTGTTTGTTTGTTTGTGATGGTATTAGCTTGTATTGTGTGTAAGACGTTTGTAATTTTTTAAAAGTTACAGGCGGGGGAGTGTTTTGAGTTTTGTATTTAGAGTTAGCCCCAAATTAACCCTTCCCTAAGGGGAGGGTCCAGAAATTTCGGTAGGCAGTGTGCTTTATCCATTCCTTCTTTTTAGTCTCTGTACGTTGTACTTAATACTTAGTACTTAGTACTTGTTTCACTTTACCAAATGCTTCTCGTCTATTTTTTCGGTTTTGATGTGTATGCCTTCTTTATTGATTTTGATTTTATAATCGCCATTTTCAATTTTTTCTTTTGTTGTGTCATCTACTCCATTAATCTGGATGCCGTTGTGATCAATTTTAATATCTACATTCTCATCATTAGAATGTATGGGTCGGGTTCTTATTCGGCTTCTGCCGCCTACGTTGGCATCGGGGTCGTTTTCAAAATCGTAATCGGTGCATTTGAGGCCAGCTTCGGTCATCATCCAATAGTGTCCGCCCATGTTGCCATCCCATGTATCGGTAACATTTTTTAAGTCGTAAAAAATGCTTTCCATTCCTTCGTCAATAAATATTTGTTTGCCAACGGGTATTCTTAAAACTAATTTTACCTCTTGCCCGTGAAACTTGTCGCCTTTTTTTACGGGCATGTATTCGCTAAACATAATTACCGAATCGCGCTGCTCGAGGTTGTAAGTGATTTTTTCGGCATTGCTTAAAGCATCTTTCCTGGTAGGGCCATGAGCTGATGCAATTTGCACGAGTTCGAAATTATTGCCGGCTGCACGCTGCACATCAAAGTCAACATTATCGCCATCTATATAAAAATCGTCACCGGTGATGTATGAATCGTTGTTTTTGCCAAATATGGTAATGGTGGCACCTTTGTCATCATCAATGTTATCGTTTTCCATTAATTTTAAATAGAGGGTATCTGCTTCGGGTTTCAGCAACGGTATGTTTGTGCGTATTTTTTCTTCGTGGGAGTAATCTTTGGCAACATTAACGCCTACTATAAACCCAATGGCTACACCTGCAATCCACAGCACCAGAGCAGACATATTTAGCATACGGTTGCTGTGTTTGAGTTTGAAAACCATTTTTACCAAACCGTAAATAAGCATGATGGTGGGCACGCCAAATACGAGTATGATGGCTACAATGCTCCAGAATTGCTGGCTTGAGGTGAGGAAGTAATCGGTAATATATACCGGTATGCTTATACCCCCTAAGCCCATCATGGCAAGTATGGTAACTACTATTGCAAATAATATTACTAAGCCAATAAAGGCAACAAAGGCACCGGCAATGTATGCTATGGCTTTTAAGAGCACTAAGAATACGGAGCCCACTACATCAAAAAAGCGGCTGATAAAACCTTGCGGTTTAGTGGATGCAGGGGCTGATGCTTCCTTTGAGAGTGTGTTTATGTTTACCTGTTCGCCACGCATTTCTAATTTTTGCGCAGGTGTTTCAGCTTTTGGTAATACTAAGGCAAGTATAATGTAAACGAGTATGCCGCTGCCTGCCAGAAAAAATATGAGTACAAAAGCGAGGCGGAACCACACAGGGTCTATATTTAGGCGATGGCTGAGGCCTGAGCACACACCGGCTATTACACGGTCTTCGGGATCGCGGTAGAGGCGCTTGTAGGCTTTTGGCGTGCTATCGTCAAGGAAGGATGAAGCGGATTTAGCCTGAGCATTTTCATCATCACCAAACAATTGCTCGGGCTTTCCCATTACGGAAATAACGTGGTCAATATCCGCTTCAAGTATTACCTCCTTGCTTTTGTTACGGTCCTGGAATATTTCGGCTATGCGGCTTTCAATATCCTGTATGATTTCATCCTGCCCGTCACTTTTGGTGAAGTGGCTGCGAATATTACCAAGGTATTTGTTTAATTTTTCGTAGGCGTGTTCCTCTATATGGAATACCATGCCGCCTATGTTTGCTGATACTGTTTTGTTCATTTTGCTTGAGAGTTTAAGTACGTTTGATTAACTGCTTCTACCAATTCGTCCCATGTTTTTTTAAGTTCTTTTAAAAATTCTTCGCCCAGCGGGGTAATTTTGTAATACTTGCGTGGCGGACCGGCATTGCTTTCCTTCCATGTGTAGGTAAGCAGCCCTGCGTTTTTAAGCCTTGTAAGCAACGGGTATAGTGTACCCTCTACTACAATTAGTTTAGAGTCCTTCATACGGTTAATAATATCGGAAGGGTAAATTTCTTCCTGCGCTATTATTGCCAGTATGCAAAACTCCAACACGCCTTTACGCATTTGCGATTGTGTGTTTTCTAAATTGCTCACTTGTTTTTTGTTTTAATGGTTATATTGATTTGGGATTTCGGAATTCGGATTTGCGATTTGAGAATTTCCGGATTTGTTTGCTTTTTTGAGTTCGTGTTTTATTTTCTTTTTTGTCTTGGTACTTGGTACTTTCTTTCCTTATTTGACTATGCAAAGATATGGTGATAAAAAGGTATTATGCAACACATAGTACTATAAATATTATTAATATATTGATTTACAAGGTAATAATTTTAGTTTAAGGCACCTTATTACCTTTCTTTTCTATTGATTTAGAGAAGATAGTGATATTCCTGGATAGAATTTTACCAGACTTTAGGGTTGAAGGAGGGTTTATTTAGGATGCTTTAGGGTAAGTTAAACGGCTAAAAGCATTTTTGAAACTAAAAAGTAAACAACCTATTTTTTGTATTTTATTCTTTTGGATTTTGACAACATTACAATTATGTAACCTGATAACATAGTAACAAAAGGTGGTTTTTATAAATGCCAATACCATTTAAAAAACATAGTTGAATACCACGAGGGTCACACATTTAAGGAATGTAATTATAATGGCTGCAAGTGCTTTGGCGACTGGTATTTTTTCAGACCATTAAAAGTAAAAGCATACAAAGACACGGAGCAGGCGCGGATTGACCATAATTACAAGCGTTACAAGAACAGGGGTAGAAAAAATGATTTGGTGAAGAAGGCTAAGGAAAAAGGCGGATACAATAAATGGGATTTTGAAAAATGGTAATTGGTGAGTTTAAACTCATGTATGTTAACTACTGGAATAATGCTGTTTGCTGCGTTGACTACAGCAAGGAATTGACAAAATATATACCTGTAGCGAAGGCAAATGCAAACTATGACAAGAAAAGCAGCCCATAACAGCACCTACCCAAAATGCGGGGTTTCGTGCTTCACAGAGAGTTTTGTGGTAGCCGAAAGTTTGTATCTTCGAATAAAATTATGTGCTGAAAAGCCCGCCTATCGCAAATCTGTAAAACATTATAGGATATGCTTGTGCTTCGAACAAGCGGCAGTGCTAACTTGAAAGTGTTTTCAAGAAATTAACTTAATAAAAAAAAACGGAGAAGCCGAAAACCGTCCCGAGGCTTCGGGAAGAGTAAGCAAACAACTAAATCTCAAACAAAATGAAAAAAAATCTTCTCACACTCATCTGCATTATGAGTATAAACATGGCTAATGCACAATGGTCAACCGCCAATCTCTCTCAAGCAAGATCTAATCTAAGTGCTACCGCTGCGGGCACCAAAGTTTTTTTTGCTGGGGGGGGAGGCGAATAGTAGTTATTCTTCTGTAGTTGATATTTATGACAATAGCACCGGCCTTTGGACTACTGCTAATCTGTCTCAGGTAAGAAGGCATTTGAGTGCTACCACTGTTGGCACCAAAGTTTTTTTTGCGGGAGGGACTCAACTTCTGAGTGCGGGACCTTCTTCAGTAGTTGATATTTATTGTATTAACCCCCTGTAAGTTGAACAGTTTTGTCAGAAGAGTATAGGTCGTTAGACTCAACTGAGTGTGAGATTTTTTGAGGGATAGTGGACAAAAATATTTTTTGATTAGGAATGGAAGGAGTTAGTGTTTGAACTCCTTCCTGAATATTTCCGTCCGTGAGCATATTCCTGGCGGGTTGCTCTCCAGCAGAGCCCGCTTCCGCTTTTGCACACGTGGCTAAATTAGTTGTTTGGTACTCATCCCAAACTTGTTGTGGCGTTTTGAATTGAATGCCGCGATGTATTCTGCGGTTATTGTAGAAGTTGACGTAAGCGGTGATGGTGAGTTTGGTTTCGTAATAACTTTCAAATTCAAAACGGTCAATTACTTCTTTTTGCAGCAGACTGTGATAGGCTTCTATGTAAGCGTTTTCCTGAGGTGTTGCAATGTGGGTAAATTCCTGATTGACTTCTGACTGCCGCAAAAATTCTCTGACTTGATTGGCTATGAATTGTGAGCCGTTGTCGTTGCGTATGTTTACGCCTTTAATACCATAGGTTTTGTCTAATTGCATAAACATGCGTATGACATCCATTTTGCGGACACTGCGTTGTAATATCCACAAAAGGTTTTTGCGGGTGTAAACATCTAATATCGTGAGCAGGAAGTAGTAACGCCCTTCGCCTTGCACCCACACGTATTTAATGTCAAGGCAGAGGTATTCCATTGGGCGTGTGGCAACAATTTTACGATGCTTTACCCATTGGCGTTTGCCGCTGGTGCGTATTATTTTTCCCAACAGCAAATTGTTTTCGTCCATCAACCGATATACTTTTTTGTGGTTGATTTTGTAGTGTGCTTTTTTGAGTTCAACGGTTACTTTCTGATAACCGTAACAAACAAATTCTCCGCCCAGTATTTCTTTGATGGACTCTACAACGGTTTGGTTGCTTACCCAATCTCCGTTTGTTTTTTGTGTTAATGTGCTGGTTGCAAATCCACGCCTGCCATCATGCGGCTGGTAATAGAAGTTGCTTCGGGGCAACATGATCCATGTGCAGAGTTCGCTCACGGTGGCCTTTCCCTGATACAGTTTTACCATAGTTATTTTATCCGGGGTCCGATAGGAGTTTTTTTTAAAAGCTCGCCTTGCACTTCTATTTGCAGGGCTTGTTTGGCCACTATTTTTTTTAGCCGCTCGTTTTCTTCTTCTAACTGGCGCACCTGCGGATCTACTCGCTTGTGTTGATTGTGTAAACCGGCTACTCCGTTTGCTAAGTATTTTTTGCGCCATCGGTCGTATAGCGATGGCGCTATGTTGTACTTGCGTTGGGTGACTGTGTGTCCTTCGCGTTTGCCTTCTTCTAAGATTGCAAGCCTGTCTTCAGGTGTGAATTTTCTTTTGTTTCCCATTTTGATGTAAAGCTATTTAAACTGTTTTGACCTAATTTGTTTTCCAATTTCTGTCCAGCTTTACAGGGGGTTAATACAAGTTTAACCTTGACCAAATAGCTGTAATACATAAAAAATACTCTGGGACTATTGTAGTAAAAGGCAACGGGTGGACAAAGTTTAACTACATCCGACCCAAACGGACAAATTCTTATCAGGCTGGCGGACTTGACGTAATTTTCATTCCGACAATTACTTCAAATTACTCTGACTTGGTTGACACAATTAAACAGACAGCAAAAAACGCAACGCAATTATGACTGACCTGACCGACAAGACGAAAACGCCTACTGCTAACATGGCCTTAGCGAAAGCGGGCGTTCAGTCGGTACTTCAACCGTTTGTGCTTTTAATTAACTTTGGTGCGGTGCGAGAAGTGAAGTGCTTTTAATTGCCCGCCTTCGCCAAGCCCTCAAACGTTATGGGCAAGCTTAACACGACACAGTAAACAGACAAATGAGTAGTAAAACAATCATACCTGACCTTCACCATATTCGTAAATACGAAAGGGCTTGGATGTTTCAAATCCGACCGGGTAAAGGACAACCTACTCACACGAAAAATTTTAGTTTTAAAAAGTTAGGTGGTGTTGACGAAGCATTGAAAGTTGCAATTGCATACCGTGACAAATTTATTGCAGATAACAATATTGAATTAACTGACAGGTTTTCTAAATCAGACATTCCAGGGGTAAGTTTGACTTATGAAAAACGAAAAAATGGTAACAAAGCCCAAGTTTGGCAAGCCATCGGCTATTACAATAACCGACAAAACACACGAAGATTTCATGTCAACAAATATGGTTTTGAAGAAGCCAAACAAATGGCAATTGAAGCCAAACAACAAATGGACAAAGAAGCCGAGACGGGTATTCCAAGTTTGTTTGAAGAGCCAACAGACAGTTCCGTAAAAATTTGGCGATATATGGACTTTACGAAATTTGTTTACATGCTTGAGAAGGGTGCTTTGTTCTTTCCTCAAGTTGACGACCTTGGAGACCCTTACGAAGGAGAATTATCTAATGCAAATCGTAAAATCAGAAACTTTGTTTATGCCCGAGCAAAAAACAAATCAGCTTTAGGGAGCTTGACAAAAGAAATCAGAAGACGCAGACCAAACATATTTGTGAACTGCTGGCACATGAATAAAAATGAATCAGCGGCTATGTGGCGACTTTACGCTAAATCAAATGAAGCAATTTGCATTCAGACAACTTTTTCAAAATACAAACGAGCATTGCCCGAGATTGTAAAATTGGGCATGGTAAAATACATTGACTACGAAAAAGACTGGATACCAGAATCAGACATTTACTTTCCGTTTATTTATAAACGCAATTCATTTGAACATGAACACGAACTTCGCGGGTTAGTAGATACAACGGAGTTGACCGAGACTAACAATGAAAACATTGAAGTTGTAAAAAAAGGAGTTTGGATAAAGGTAAATTTAAATCACTTCCTTGAAAACATATATGTGGCTCCTGACTCACCTGACTGGTTTAAGACACTTGTAGAAAAAGTAAAAGACAAATATAAATTGACCAGAAAAAAAGTTCAAAAATCTCCATTGCATTACAGACCTCAAGACCAAATATAAATGACGACCAACATGACAGCGGACAGAAGAAAGCCAGCCCATAACAGCACATTTGCAATACGCGGGGTGACGTGCTCCGCAGACAGTTTTGTGGTAGCTGAAAGTTCAGATCTCCGAATGAACTTTTGTGGTAAAAATCCCGCCCATCGCAAATCTGCAAACCGTTATGCCTCATTGTAGGACGACACAGAAACAACAGAAAATAAATGATAACGATGAACTTTAAAACAACACTTCTCGGACTAACAATTTTGACTTTGGCAAGCTGTAGTTCAAAAGCACAACAGACTACCAACGAAGTAAAAATTGTTGGTGCGATGAAAAACGTAATGTGGAAAGGACAGCTTTACGGTAACATAAACCTTGACACAATTGCTAACAAAACAAATTTATACGGACTTGGACCTGTTGAGTATTTAGCAGGTGAAATCTTAATCATTGACGGCAAATCTTACAAATCGACTGTGACTTCTGACTCGACAATGAAAGTTGAAGAAACTTACGACATAAAAGCCCCATTTTTTGGTTACGCAAACATATCAAAGTGGAAAGAGCAAACATTGCCTGACAGCATTCAGACTATTCAACAACTTGAAATATATCTTGACAAAGTGACTAAAAATTCACTTCGACCTTTTATGTTCAAGCTCAAAGGGACAGTTGAACAAGCAACAATCCATATTGTAAATTTGCCGAAAGGCTCAAAAGTAAGTTCGCCAGACGAAGCACACCAGGGACAAAAAAATTACGAACTCGAAAACGAACAAGCGGAGATTATTGGATTTTTCTCGACAGAACATAAAGCCATTTTTACACATCACGACACTTATTTACATATGCACTTAATAACAACCGATAAACAAAAAATGGGACATTTGGACGAAGTGTTGTTTAAAAAAGGAACAATGAAGCTTTACTTGCCGACAGAATGATAAAACAACGAAGGCATAACATCACCTATACGCAAGCAGGGGTTCCGTGCCTCGTAGGAAAGAAAAGTAGTAATATTCAAGTTCAGTTCTTCGTAGGAAGTTCAGTGGTAAAAATCCCTGCCTGCATATAGCTGAGAACCGTTATGCAGTAAGCGTAAAAAGACCACACAACATTGACAATTAGACAACAAATATTACGCTATTTTGAACCGAAAACATATGAGTTTTATGGGGGCAAAACAATTTATGAAAGAGTTGGTATCAAAACCTACAAGAGATATTTACCTACGACAGGGGACATTATTAGAAAAAGAAGAAAAATAACTCAAATCAAGATTAGTAATTCTGGTAAATTAGAAGAGTTATATAAATATGAAAGAAAAACAAGAAATTACGAATGGCGACACATAATTGGTGCAATAATATTTATTGTATTGACGGTTATGATCGACAGGAAATTGACAATTTTAGACTGGATTTTTCTTCCAATTCTCAATTTGTACGTAAATATTTACCCAATTTTTTTGCAACGATATAACAGGATACGGATAATTAGAGTCTTGCAGAATAATGGGCAACCAAGTCCGTATGACCATTTAAACAAAAAGACATCTGGTGAATGAATAGACAAGATAAAATAGAACGCCTAACTGCTAACAGCACCTACCCAAAAGGCGGGGTTTCGTACTCCGCAAAAAGTTTTGTGGTAGCCGAATGTTCAATTCTCCGAATGAACTCAAGTGCTAAAAATCCCGCCCTTCGGGTAGCTGCAAAACGTTAGCGGTAATTCAAAAAAATACTCAAAATTAAATAACAATGATATGAATAAAGCCATTTACATTTTCCTATTTTATTTTTTGACTATAAATACATCTTATTGTCAAAATGATTCAAACATCGGATATCAATTTATTGAAGGTATTAACACTACTTCAGTTGAAAAACAAAAGGAAATAGTTACAAAGGTGTTCTCTGAAAAATTAATCAATGAGAAAGGTATTGATGGAATGATAAATCTATTCAATACACTTCAGACATCATATGCTCCATTGGAGTATCATCATACAGACATCAATAAATTTGATAAGCCTTCGGGTACGGTTTATGTAATGCATGTTTATGCGAAGAAAAAGGGTGCTATAATGTGGCAGGATTTTCAGTTATATGTGGACACACCCCCAACTCAAAAAATAAATAAATTGGCATTTATTGCAGAAGTTGCCGAGCCTATCAACCTTCCTAATGGGGCTATAGAGCAAAAAGAAACTTTAGAATGGTTAGACAATTATATCTCAAAATTGCAATCTGAAAATGATTTATCTGGCAGCATTCTTATTGCAAAGGGCAATAATGTATTATATGGGAGACATTTTGGATATGCTGACATTGTAAAAAAAATACCAATTGACAAAAACTCATTGTTTGGTATTGCTTCGGGTGGCAAAATGTTTACAGCTCTTTGCATCGCAAAATTAGTAGAAGAGAAGAAAATAAATTACAATGATAAAATTACGAAGTATGTTGATGGCTTTTTGGACAAAGAAAAAGCCGAAAAAATAACTATCCATCATTTGCTCTCGCACACCTCAGGGATAGCTCATTACTGGTGGGGTCAGAAAAGTGAGGCATTCGAGAGAGCTATTTCCATAGAAGACCATCTAAAAATGGTTTTAGAGGTTGGAATAAAAGCAGAAGCTGGTAAAGAGTACGAATACAACAATTCAAATTATATCATTCTTGGAGCGATAATTGAAAAAGTTTCACAAATGGATTATTTCACTTTTGTAAAGAAAAATATTTTAGATAAAGCCAATATGGCAAGTAGTGGATATTTCAATCACAATAATACAAACATTGTTATACCTTATACCAAGAAGGAACAAAGCGATGAATGGGCTCAAGTAGAAAGAGGAATGGGCAAAGGAAGTTCGGCAGGTGGGGCATATTCAAATGCAAACGATATGCTAAATTTTTCGCTTGCCCTTGTAAATAACCAATTAGTTTCTTCTGAAACATTTAATAATATGATTTCAATCAAGAACAAAGGGTTAGATGTTACAGAAGACTATGGATATGGGTTTATAATTCAACAGTCAGCTCAAGAAACAACTTATGGACATGGAGGTACTGCAAAAGGGGTTAATTTCGAATTCAGATATTTTCCTAATGAAAGAATAACGCTCATTGTGTTTTGTAATCAGGATAATGGAGCTTTTGATGACTTGAAGCGAAATGCTATAAAATTGGTTTCAGGAGAAAGATAGAAATGAACTACCGCTAACACGGTATTGCCAAAAGCGGGGCTGAAGTGCTAAATTGAACATTTGTACATTTTATGTATCCTTTTTGCTAAATTGAAACTTTGTGACTTTAAAACCCCGCCATCGGCAATACCCTTCCGTTATGTGCAACCCCAGTAGATAACACCTGAACAAGACAAATGAGAAGGTTACTTTACATAATTTCATTCCTTATTGTTACTATCCTTATTGACTATTCTTTTAGAGGTGACATTATTAAACTTGACGGCATTAGTGGTGAAGTTTGGGGGTTAATGACTCAAGCAGACACTAAATATTCCGGAGGCTATGGTCATAATAAATTTGGAAAAATAAAATTAGGTATGACAGAGAAAGAAGTAATTGACCTTATTGGTGAGCCATTAATACGATGGCAACCATACTCTTATACAAATTACAAAGACAAGAGCCATTTTATAGGACTTCAATATAGCGAAAGTCCTTCAAGCACAAATTACAGACTTAGGCAAGTGTATTTGGACAATGGAAAGGTGGCAGAAATAATTAGTTATTATTATCATGACTAAATGGACAGAAGGGCAGCAGCTAACAGCACATTTGCAATAGGCGGGGTTTCGTGCTCCGCAGGCAGTTTTGTGGTTATAGAAAGTTTTGTGCTCCGCATGAACATTTGTGCTGAAAAGCCCGCCCATCGCAAATCTGCAAAACGTTATGGGTCATGCTCGCCCATTTCAGTCACAAGGCGTTCCTAAGTTCGAAATGTCAGCTAAATTTGCAAAATTGATTCAATATATATTGAAATATCCAATTTATGACTCAGGATAAAATTGAACGGATAAAAAATATACTTTCTGAATGGGATCCAGCAAAGAAATCATTGATTCCTGTAACAGATCTCAACAATTATGAAACTGAGGTTGAAGATTTCTTGTTCAGCCTCGAAATGGAATACGATTATCCGGATGAGAAAATTACAAAAAGGCAGGCGCTTAGAATGCTAAAACAAGTGTTGAATGAAGCTTTTAATCTTCAATTGACTAATTCAGACTATGAGAAACCCACTCAGGAAATCATGAAGATTTTGAATGGCGCCTAAAAGCACGACCCATAACAGCACATTTGCAATAGGTGGGGTTTCGTCTCCGCTTGACAGTTTTGTGGATACAGAAAGTTCAGTACTCCGCATCAACATTTGTGCTGAGAAGCCCGCCCATCGCAAATCTGCAAAATGTTACCAGCCATTTTTGGGCGACAGTGCAACCTTGAAACTGTGTGCATAAATCAGACATTTATTTCTTTACCTTTGACAAGACAAGTTTGAATATGAAGTTACCACATCCAATACCATATCAAGGCAGTAAGCGAAATCTGGCTGACCAAATTTTGCGTTACTATCCTTACGACTTTAACCGACTTATTGAACCGTTTGCAGGTTCGGCAGCTATTACAATTGCATCGGCTTACTACTTTAAAGCAAATCATTTTGTAATCAACGACATCAACGAACCATTGACACAACTTTGGGACAACATCATCAATAATCCGAAGTCAATCATTAAACACTATCACGACATTTGGCACGGACAACATGGCAATGAAGAAGAATATTATTACGAAATCCGTGACAAGTTTAACGACACTAAAAAACCTGAATACTTGCTTTTTCTTTTAGCTAAATGTGTAAAGGCAGCAGTTCGTTACAACTCACAAGGTGGCTTCAATCAAAGCCCTGACAAAAGACGGCTTGGACGAAATCCGCAAATGATGAGAGATGATATTTTGAGAGTGTCGCAACTTCTCAAAGGCAAAACGGAAATTCATTCAACCGACTACACAAACATTGTTGACCTTGCAACCGCTGACGATTTAATTTACATGGACCCACCTTATCAAGGAACAGGAGTGAATGGCGGTTTTAATTATTCGGGCAACATTGAGTTTGACAATTTTGTTGTTTCGCTTTTTGAACTTAACAACAAAGACATTCCATACATTTTAAGTTTTGACGGCAGGACAGGTAACAAAACTTTTGGCAATCCATTACCTGACAATCTCAATCTTACAAAAATTGAAATAAACGCAGGACGTTCTTCTCAAGCGACCTTGCTCAATAGAAACGAAATAACTTATGAAGCTGTTTTTCTTTCGCCAGCACTTGTAACAAAAATTGATTTGCAAAAAGTAACAGGAAATCAAATTTATCAAATAGACCTTTTTGCAACACATGGCTAAAAAGAATACGAAATACCCAAAGGAATTTTTAGAACTCGTAAAATCAATAACCAACAAGAGGGCTAAAATTGTTATTGACCATATTTTGCAACATGGTTTTATAACGACCGAAGACTTGGAAACGACTTACGGTTATAGCCATCCCCCACGAGCAGCAAGGGATGTTAGAGAAGCAGGTATTCCGCTTGAAACAATTAAAGCAAAATCAAAGTCTGGGAAGTCAATTGCCGCTTACAAGTTTGGTGATGTCACCAAACTTCAACTCAACAGAATTGCGGGGAGAGTTACTTTTCCAAAAGATTTTAAGAGCAAACTTCATGAGTTAGGAAAAGGCAGATGCTACATCTGCAATGGAGAATTTGAAGAACGCTATCTGCAAGTTGACCACAGAGTTCCTTATGAAGTTGGTGGCGACACAGCAGACGCAAGAAACATAGAGGACTTTATGCTCTTGTGCGGTTCATGCAACAGAGCAAAGTCATGGAGTTGTGAGCATTGCGACAACTGGAAAACAGAAAAGAAACCTGCTTTGTGCATGGAGTGTTATTGGGGCAACCCGACCAACTACAATCACATTGCTTTGAAATCAATCAGACGACTTGACTTGCATTGGACAGGTGACGAAGTAAAGTATTATGACGCTATCAAAGTAGTCGCAGACCAGAACAAAATTGAGTTGCCTGACTTTGTGAAGAAAGTAATTGCCGACAGGGCGAAGAAGTAAAACGGCTGGTAACACGGGTAGCCGTTGCGCAACCCCACTATTAAACGGATAATATATTTTAGTGATGTAATATTTTATGATGCATTACACCGCCACAAAAATATTTTTGTGATTGTAATGCAGTATTAGTGTTTTGAGGTAAAAGATTGTTAAAAACAAGCCTTGTTTTGTTAGTAACGCTTGTTTTTTGAGTTGCATGGGCACACTTAT
>Ga0209096_1001744_pt1 | contig 22727 bp, 23 predicted proteins | sample AD_UKC034_MetaG_FD_184407 | JGI IMG/M metagenome (GOLD analysis project Ga0209096, IMG submission 184407) | Active sludge microbial communities of municipal wastewater-treating anaerobic digesters from USA - AD_UKC034_MetaG (SPAdes) (version 2) | ecosystem: Engineered > Bioreactor > Anaerobic >... | reverse complement strand
CCGCTGGCAAAGGCGGCCCTCGCCGTGGGGGCTGACGGCATCTTCATGGAGGTCCATATAAACCCCGGGCAGGCCCTGTGCGATGGGGACAACTCCATCCCGCTCAACGATCTGCCCTTTATGCTAGAGACATTAAAAAAGATCGAGGAAGCCCTGTGAGCTCTTTTATAGAAATCGGCAAAGAAGTTCTGAGAAAAGAGGCGGAAGCCATAATCCAGGTGATGAACGGGCTGGGCGACAGCTTTGACAGGGCAATCGATATAATCCATGGATGTACCGGGCGGGTTGTTCTCTCGGGAATGGGCAAATCAGGGCTTATCTGCAAAAAGATCGCCTCCACGCTTTCCAGCACGGGAACCCCCGCGCTGTTCCTGCACCCTGCCGATTCTCTTCACGGCGACCTCGGAATGCTTCAGAAGGGGGACGTGCTCATCGCGGTAAGCAACAGCGGCGAAACGGAAGAGATCATCAAGATCCTTCCCTGGGTAAAAAGGATGGGCATACCTACGATCGTCATTACAAGCAAAGAAGGCTCTACGGTTGCTGCCCATGGGGACGTGGTGCTTAACTTCAGGGTCGACGAAGCCTGCCCGTACAATATGGTCCCTACGTCGAGCACTACAGCAACGCTCGCGCTCGGCGATGCCCTTGCCATCGCATTGATGGAGAAGAATATATTCAAAATAGAGGATTTTGCTTCGCTCCACCCGGGCGGTACGCTGGGGAGGAAACTGCTCTTGAAGGTTGAAGACCTTATGCACACGGGCGAGGCGATGCCGAAAGTATACACAACGGCCGGCATGAAGCACGTTATCCTTGAGATCACATCAAAAAGACTGGGCGTGACAGGCGTCTATGACGGGGAGGAAAACCTGATCGGGGTCATCACAGACGGCGACCTCCGGAGGGCGATCGAAAAGCACGACAAGCTTTTATTGACAAAAGAGGCTGCCGATGTGATGACCGGGAGGCCGAAGATGATAAAGAAAGATGCCCTTGCCGCTTATGCGCTGAAGGTGATGGAGGAGTTTTCCATCACATCGCTCTTTGTAACGGCGAGGGAGGGAGATGCTCAGCCGGTGGGCATTATTCACATCCACGACCTCTTGAAGGCAAAGATAGTGTGAAAACCAAGCTGTCAGCCATCAGCGTTCAGCAGACAGCTAAACATGATATGAAATTTATGTTTAGCTCTTGCTATGAGCTATGAGCCATCAGCCATGAGCTATCTATGAGGATTGATGAAAAACAGGCAGATCATTATTTATATAGCCGCAGGATTTATTGCTTTAAGCCTTTTGCTGGCTTTCTATTTTTTCCTCAAGAAGCCTGAAAGAATAGCTTCTCCCATCCTCAATGAAGAAAAGCGCGCCATCCTCTTTAAGGACGTGAGATACTTTGGCGAGAGGGAGGGCATCATCGATTGGGAGATCACGGCAAAAACAGCAAAAAAATTTATCGATAAGCCCGAGGTCCAGCTGGAGCATCTGGCAGGGCAATACAAACCGAAGGCAGGCGTCACCGTTGCATTTAAAGGCACAAAAGGGACAATGGATACCGACAAGGAAAAAGGGGTTGTTGAGGACGTAGACATTCTCTACAAAGGCGAATACACCTTGAAAAGCCCTTCCATGAGCTTCGATTTCAAAAACAACATTACATCGACTGCGTTCCCGGTGGATGTGAAAGGAAAAAAGCTGACACTGACAGGCATCGGGTTGGTAGCGAATATGAAAGATGAAACCGTGAGAATTGAAAGGGACGTAAGGGGTTATATAGATAGCGAAAAGGCAAAGTTCCATTTTCAATCAGACTCGTTCTATTATAACCTGAAAGACAATACTTACGTCCTTGACGGAAAAGTGGTATTAAAGGGCCAGGACATGAATATGCTCTGTGATAAGCTCTATATTTTCAGCAAGGGCCAGGACCCGGAGAGGATAGACGCGAAGGGCAAGGTACGTTTGATTTCAAAAGGGACTATTGCGAAAAGCGAAAAGGCGGTATACTATTTTAGCGAGGATAAAGTTGTGTTTACCGAATCGCCGAGAATATTCAAGGATAATGTGGAGATGGTGGGTGAATCGGTCGTATACTCTGTATCGAGCGGAAGGTTCTCGATCCAAAAACCGAAAATGAGGATGGAAAGATAATGTCTGCAACAGCAAAGCTCTTTGCCCGGGACCTGTCAAAATCCTACAATGCACGGCGCGTTGTCGACGAGGTAACCATTCATATCAATACCGGCGAGATCGTCGGCCTGTTCGGGCCCAACGGCGCAGGCAAGACCACCACCTTTTATATGATCATTGGCTTTATAAAGCCCGACGGCGGCCGGATAGTGCTTGACGAAGAAGATATCACAGATCTCCCGATGTTTCTCAGGGCAAGAAAGGGGCTGACCTATCTCCCGCAGGAACCTTCGGTGTTCAAAAAGATGAGCGTCCAGGATAATCTGAAATCGGTGCTCGAATTCCTTGATATGGACAAAGAAATGATCAACCACAAGGTCCTGGAATTCCTCGAGGTCTTCAAGCTTGAACATTTGTCAGGAAACTACGCGGACTCTCTTTCGGGAGGGGAGCGGAGAAGGCTCGAGATAGCGAGGGCGCTCATGACATCGCCGCGATTCATGCTCCTTGACGAACCTTTCTCCGGTATCGATCCCATTTCGGTGTCAGATCTGAAAAAGATAGTCAACGGGCTGAAAAAACGTGGTATCGGGGTGCTCCTCTCTGACCATAACGTGAGGGACTCTCTGCCTATCTGTGACAGGGCCTATGTGGTAAACAGCGGAAAGGTGCTCCTCGAGGGGACCCCGGAAAGCGTGGCTCAGGACAAAATAGTGAGAGAGGTTTATTTGGGAGAGGAATTTTACATCGATGTTGGAACTTAAACAGACACAGAAACTATCACCCATACTGACGCAACAACTCCAGCAGGCGATAAAACTTCTTCAGTTGTCGAAGCTGGAGCTTGTCGAGGCCATCGAACAGGAAATCAAAGAGAACCCCATCCTTGAGGTTGGCGAAGAGCAGGCCGAAGAACAGGCGCAGGAAACTAAAGACGACGGGGAAGAGATCGCCGAGCTGCTTGACCGGTTCTCGCCTTCCGAGGAGTTTTCCTATAGAGAGGAAAAAGAATACCCGGATTATGAAAACATTATAAAGAAACCCTCCAACTTGAGGGATTATCTGAGATGGCAGGCAGGCCTGGCAAATTTTGACCAGAACGAGCGGCTTGTCGTGGAATGGATAATAGAGAACATAGACGACAACGGTTACCTGGCCTATCCGATAAGCGAGATATCCAAATCATCGGGGTTCTCTTCCGAATCCCTGGAGGAGGTCCTGAAAAAGGTTCAAAAGTTTGACCCATCAGGAGTGGGCGCCAGGGACCTGAAGGAGTGCATCCTCATCCAGTATGAAGCGCTTGGGGAAAAAGACGCCCTGCTGGAACAGATACTGGCCTCCTATTTTGAACTCTTCCACCACAATAATGTAAAGGGCATCGCAAAGGCAACAGGCTACCCCCTGGACGAGGTCAAAAAGGTCTTTGAAAAGATAAAAGGCTTTGACCCAAAACCGGGCAGGAATTACAGCGACGAATACACATCATACATTGTGCCCGATGTATATGTCATAAAGAAGGAAGATGGTTTCGAAATATTGTTGAACGACGACGACCTCCCGGAACTCCGGCTTAACAGGTATTACATGGGGCTTTGCAGGGACAAAAAGACTGCCGGCGATACGAAGAAGTATATAAAGAACAAGCTGCATCAGGCCGAATGGTTCATCAAAAGCATACAGCAACGGCAGCGGACGCTGTATCTCGTGGCAGAGAGCATACTGAAATTCCAGCGGGAATTTTTTGAACAGGGCCTGCGGTCGCTCAAGCCTCTTATCCTCAAAGACGTGGCCCAGGACATCGGCGTTCACGAGTCTACGGTAAGCCGCATAACTACAAACAAGTATATGAGCTGCCCCCAAGGCCTCTACGAGCTGAAGTTCTTTTTTCCCACAGGTATTGACAAGGATGGGGATAGCCCTCTCTCGACAAACGTTGTAATGGACCTGATCGTGGAGATAGTAAAGCATGAGGATAAGAAGAGCCCCTTAACAGACAGCGAAATAATGGATTATCTCAAGGCGAAACAGAACATTAACATTGCGCGGAGAACGGTGGCAAAATACCGCGAAGGCCTGAACATACCGTCTTCACGGGACAGGACGGAGCAGGACTAAGCAGGGACTGAGAGCAGAAGGCGAGAGGGTGAGAAGAACAGAAAGCAGAATGCCCCGGAAGGCGAGAGGCGAGAAAGGTATTAACCTTTCACCTTTCACTTTTCACCTTTCACGACATTATTAATAGTTTAATGTTTTCAATGAATTGGATTGACATGGCCATCTATATCTGTTAACCTAAGAACGAGGGTTGGTATGCGCCAACCTTATTTTTATAAGCGGAGGGCTTATGGATATCACAATAAGTTTTAGACACATCGAAACCGACGAAAACATCAGGCAGTATGTGGAAGAAAAGATGACAAGGCTACAGAAATACGTAGAGACGCCCCTTGATGTCCATGTTGTCCTCTCACTCGAACGGAAATACAGGCACCGCATTGATGTTATGTTCACATTGAACGGGGTTGTCTTCAATGCCCATGAAGTGATGGACGATATGCACGCTGCCGTTGACAAGATCCTTGACAAGCTCGAGAGGCGGCTAACAAAGTTCAGGGACAAAACGAAAAAATACCGTGAAGGCAAAACAAAACACGCCCTGTCGCCTCAGGCGTCCGAAGAATCGAGCATCATTGTGACAAAAACAATCGACGCAAAGCCCATGGACCCTGAGGAGGCGGTCATGCAGCTGCAGGCCTCGGGAGATAGCTTTATAATATTCCGCGAGGGCGAAAGGGACAATGTTTGCGTCGTCTACAAGAGAAAGGACGGGAAATACGGTTTGATCGAGACATTAGGGAAGAGGCCTTGAAAATAGCAGAAATACTTCAGGAACAATGTGTCGTTGCCGACATCAGGGGAAAAACAAAAAAAGAGATCATCACGGAACTTGTTGAAGCCCTTGCGAATGCACGCCTGGTCAAAGACGTTGAGCCGGTCGTCAACGTGGTGATGGATCGCGAAAAGCTTGGCAGTACCGGCATCGGCAATGGCGTTGCCGTTCCTCACGGTAAGCTGAAAAATATCAACAATATTATGTGCGCCTTTGGAAGGTCGCAAAACGGGGTAGACTTCGATGCCGTCGACAGGGCCCCTGTCCATATCTTTTTTTTGGTGCTCGCACCGGAGGACTCAGCAAGCCTTCACCTTAAGGTGCTCTCCCGGATCACAAAGATCCTGCGCGACCAGTCGTTGCGGAAAAAAATAATAAAACTTACAAACGTACGCGAATTATATACGAGCATTCTCGAGGAGGATGAAAAGATTTAATGTCCTATAAATCCTGGCCATTGAGAAAGGATTGATGAAAGGGATAGCCGTACAGGAATTGAAAGACGACACTCTTTACGGGTTGGGCCTGGAGGTTATCGCAGGATCCCGGGGGCTCTCGAGAAAGATCTACAACCAGAGGATTCAGAAGCTCGGCCTTGTTATTACCGGCAACATGGTGTACCTTCACCCTCACCGGGTCCAGATCCTCGGCAACATAGAGATCTCATATCTGCGGTCTCTAACGGATATAAAAAGGAAAAAGATCATAAAGGATCTCTGCAAAAACGATGTTGTCTGCTTTATTGTTACCAGGCACCTGAAGGTGCCGGAATACTTTCTCATCAAGGCGGACGAGGAAGGCATACCTCTTTTAAGAACAAAACTTGCAACCTCCCTGTTCATCGAGAGGATAACAAGATTGCTCGATGAAAGGCTCGCCCCCACGACAACGGTGCACGGGGTGCTGCTCGATATATTCGGGGTCGGGGCACTGATAATGGGCAGGCCGGGGATAGGGAAAAGCGAAAACGCCCTCGAATTGATCATGCGGGGGCACAGGCTTGTTGTTGACGACGCCGTCTGCGTGAAAAAGGTCGGGGCATTGGCCCTCCATGGAGAATCGCCTGAAATGATAAAGAGCCTCCTGGAGATACGGGGAGTTGGCATCGTCGATATAGAAAAGCTTTTTGGCGTATCTGCCGTACGGGATGAGAAAAAGATAGAGCTCGCCATAGAGCTTTTCGACTGGGACAACAGCACGGGATGCGAGCGGATAGGGCTTAAGGAGGAAAGGTACAGCCTCCTTGGGCTGGAACTGCCGCTGGTAAGGATCCCCGTCAGCTCCGGAAAAAATGTCTCCGCTATCATTGAGCTTGCATGCCGGAACCACATACTCAAGGCACATGGCGTGAATACGGCGGCAGATCTCGAGAAAAGGATGCTGCGATCGATGGAGGGCGGCTCGACAACATGAAGGTGGTTGTTGTAAGCGGCATATCAGGTTCGGGAAAAACAACATTCCTGAGGGCCCTTGAGGACATTGGGTTTTTCTGCGTCGATAACTTCCCGCTCATACTCTTGCAGAAGTTCCTCGAACTATGCCGGGCCGCCGGCGAAAAGACAAGGAAGTGCGCATTTGTGATCGATGTTCGGGAAAGAGAATTTTTTGACGAAGGGAAGGATATTCTGAAAAACATCAAAGACAGCTACCAGGCAGAGATCATCTTTCTCGAAAGCTCTGAGGACGTACTTCTCAGGCGGTACAAAGAGACAAGAAGGTCTCATCCGCTTTTTGCCACCTCCAACGTCCGGGACGCACTGCAAGAAGAGAGGGGCCTTGTCAGCTGGATAAAGGATATGGCGGACCAGGTGATCGACAGCACGCACCTCATCCAGCACGATCTGAGGCGCTTTGTCCTGAAAAAGTACAGCCAGGAAGAGCAGGTGATGAAGATAAGCCTGATATCTTTCGGGTATCCATATGGGATACCGCCGGAAGCGGATATGCTTCTGGATGTGCGGTTTCTGCCAAACCCCTTTTTCGTTGAGGGGTTGCGGGAGAAGACGGGCCTCGAGAGAGACGTGGGAGAGTTTATAAGATCCAGCGAAATGTATGACCAGTATTCTCTTTTGCTTTATAATTTTTTGGTGTACCTTATACCTTTATTTGAGAGAGAGGGGAAAAGCTACCTTACGATCTGTATCGGGTGCACCGGGGGGAAACACAGGTCGGTGTTCATCGTGCACGAGCTTGCGGATAAATTGTTTGCATTAAACTACAACGTATCCACTATCCACAGAGATATCGACAGGTAGGGAGGTTTCTTATGATCGGACTGGTAGTGGCAGCACATTTTAATCTTGCGCGTGAGATGGTAGCGGCAACAGAACTGATCGTCGGCAAGCAAAAGCAGTTCGCCTACGTCGATATTTTCCCTGACGAGGACGTTGAGGTAATAAAAGGCAAAATCGTATCTGCGATAAAGGAAACAAGCGCCGGCGACGGGGTTATTATTCTTACCGATATGTTCGGGGGAACGCCGTCGAACATCAGCCTCTCTTTTCTGGAAGAGGGCAAGGTGGAGGTTGTTGCCGGGGTGAACCTCCCTATGTTGATAAAACTGACCATATACAGGGAAGGAAAATCCATCAACGAGCTCGCGGAGTTCATCACCCAGTACGGACAGAAGAATATCTATCTTGCAACGGACGTGCTGAAGGCAAGGAAAAAGGAGTAGGGCGTAATGTTAGAGGGGATGTTTACCATCAGGAACAGGCTTGGCCTCCACGCAAGGGCAGCTGCAACATTTGTAAAAAAGGCCACCGAGTTTAACGCAAACGTTATGGTCGAAAAAGACGGCATGATCGTTAACGGCAAAAGTATTATGGGGCTTTTGATGCTCGCCTGCCCGCTGGGAAGCAGGGTTACGCTGAAGGTTGAAGGCAACGACGAAGAAACGGCGTTCCGCGAGATTGGCGGCCTTATTGACGAAGGGTTCCAGGAAGAATGACGGAAGAGCTTTTTACCAATAAGGTTCTCAAGGGAACCGGGGTCTCGTCAGGCATAACGACAGGAAAGGTCTACCTCCTTGAACGAGGAAGGATCCCCATCAATAAACTCTCTATCAAGGAAGAACACGTAGAGAGGGAAACCCACAAATTCAGAATTGCCGTACATACGGCAATTGAAGAGCTTAACAGCATCAAAGAAACCATTCCGGACGACGAGGTAAGGAAGCACGCCTTTATCATCGATACCCACGTGCTTATCATCCAGGACGACTTCTTTGTCAATGAAGTGGTTGATGTCATAAGAAGGGAAAAGATCAATGCAGAGTGGGCGCTCGATATCGTCATATCGAAATTCCTCACAAGTTTTGACAAGATCGAGGATTCGTACCTGAGAGAAAGGGGGCAGGATCTCAAATATATCCACGAACGGCTCGTGAGGATCATGGTAAAGGGCAAAAAGTCCGGCATTGACAGGAAAAGCATGAAGGGCAAATCGATCATTATTGCCCACGACCTTTCACCTGCCGATACGATCCAGCTGAACCTCAACAGTATCTCCGGCTTCGTCACCGACGTCGGCGGCAGGACCTCGCATACATCTATTGTGGCGCGCGCACTGGAAATACCCGCCGTGGTAGGCGTCGGGAATATTACGAGCCTGATAAAAAACAACGACACGATCATCATCGACGGGGATGAAGGGGTCGTCATCATCAACCCCACAAAGCAGGTCCAGAAGGATTATCTTGCTAAGCAGGTCCACCTGAGAAACCAGAGAAAGGAGTTCCTCAGAATAGCCAGGCTGAAACCGGAGACAAAGGACGGCTTCAGGCTGAAGGTGGGGGCGAACATAGAGCTGCTGGCCGAGGTGGATATCGTCGAAAAATACGGCGCGCTGGGCATAGGGCTATACAGGACTGAGTATATCTACCTCTCACGGAAGACCCTCCCGACAGAGATGGACCATTACCATATATACAGGAAGCTCGCGGAAAATAAATCCCTGCAGTATATCACCATACGAACACTCGATATAGGGGGCGACAAGTTCGTCTCGGACGTTGACATGCCGAAAGAAATGAACCCTGCGATGGGCTTAAGGGCAATACGTTTGTGCATCAAAGAGCTTTCTATATTCAAGACCCAGCTCATGGGGATCTTGCGGGCAAGCGCTTACGGGCCCCTGAGGATACTTATCCCGATGGTTTCCGGCATTGAGGAGGTAAGGAAGACAAAAGCGATCATTGCCGAATGCATGGCCGAGCTGAGCAGTAAGCGGGCCCATTTCAACAAGGATATAAAGATCGGCATCATGATCGAGGTGCCCTCCGCGTGCATGATCAGCGACAAGCTTGCCGGGGAAGTTGATTTCTTCAGCATCGGCACCAATGACCTCATTCAGTATACCCTTGCAATAGACAGGGTCAATGAGTACGTTTCATACCTTTATGAGCCGCTGCATCCGGCAGTGCTGAAGATGATAAAGCGGGCCGTTGACGATGCACATGCCAACAAGATAGAGATAGCATTATGCGGGGAGATGGCCGGAGAGCCCCTCTATGTTCCCATTATGCTGGGGTTGGGGCTCGATGAGGTCAGCATGAACCCTTATTCAATCCCGAGGATAAAGAAAATAATCAGGGGCATTGACCAGAGCCATTGCAGGGAGCTCGTTGAAGAGATCATGAAAAAGGACTCGGCAAAAGAGGGCGAGCAGTTTTTGAGAAACGCAATGTCCCGGGTATTTCCCAATGATTTTATTAAGTGCTACGATGAGTAGCCGGGGCATGAAAAAATATTTATTATGGCTTTATAGGTAAATAATCAGTAAAATAAACAGGTTTTTATGTTTGTTGCTGATGGCTGATAGCTTACATAAGGAGGAAGCAAAATGGGAATGACAAGGTATCTTTTTTCTTCAGAGTCTGTTGCCGAAGGGCATCCTGACAAGGTAGCGGACCAGATCTCTGACGCAGTACTGGATGCAATCATCGCGCAGGATACAAAGGCAAGGGTGGCCTGCGAAACATACGTCACTACGGGGCTTGCGCTCGTCGGCGGCGAGATCACGACAAGCAGCTATGTCAATATACCTGATATAGTAAGGCAGACCGTGAAGGGGATTGGGTACAACGATTCTTCAATGGGCTTCGACTGGGAAACCTGCGCGGTGCTTACCACGATCGATGAGCAGTCGCCCGATATCGCGATGGGAGTCAACGAGTCCGGCGAACACGAGCAGGGCGCCGGAGACCAGGGCATCATGTTCGGCTATGCCTGCGATGAAACACCGGAATTCATGCCCATGCCGATCATGTACGCACATAAGCTGATAAAAAGGCTTGCCGAGGCAAGGAAGAGCAATACGCTTCGCTTTCTCCGCCCCGACGGAAAAAGCCAGGTCACCGTCGAATACATAGACAACAAACCGGTGCGTGTTGACGCTGTCGTCATAGCCGCCCAGCACAACCCGGACGTAACGATAGAGGCTGTTCGCGAGGGGGTCACAGAAGAGGTCATTAAAAAGGTGATACCGCCGGAGATGATGGACAAGAACACAAAGTTCTTCATCAACTCCACGGGCAGGTTCGTTGTAGGGGGGCCAAAAGGCGACTGCGGTATGACCGGAAGGAAGATCATCGTCGATACCTACGGCGGCATGAGCAGCCACGGCGGCGGCGCCTTTTCCGGAAAAGACCCTTCCAAGGTAGACAGAAGCAGCTCCTATATGGCACGCTACATAGCAAAGAACCTCGTTGCCGCAGGGCTTGCCAAAAAGCTGGAGATCCAGATCGCCTACACGATAGGCGTGGCGAAACCTGTGTCCGTCATGGTCGACACCCAGGGCACATCGAAGATACCGCCGGACAGGATAGCTGCAATTGTGGACGAGGTCTTTGACCTGAGGCCACGGAAGATCATAGAAAGGCTCGACCTCCTGAAGCCTGTCTATAACCAGACAGCGTGCGGAGGGCATTTCGGAAGAAATGAACCGGGATTTACCTGGGAGCGCCTCGATATGGTCGAAGAGATCAGGAAAAAAGCGGGAATCTAAATACAGCAGCCAGCATTCAGCCATCAGCGATCCGCCATGAAACAGGATTTTGCTTCGTTTTTACGGGTCTGCTGAAAGCTGACTGCTGATAGCTAATAAGCCAAGAGAGGGAAAAATGGATTATGATGTCAGGGACATAAAACTTGCAGAGCAAGGCATGGAAAAGATCGAGTGGGCAGGACGGAGAATGCCTGTCCTGAAAAAGATCAGGGAGAGGTTCGCCAAAGAAAAGGCCCTGAAAGGGGTGAGGATCGCGTGCTGCCTCCACGTCACCACCGAAACGGCAAACCTCGTGAGCACGCTCAAGGAAGGCGGCGCCCAGGTTGCGCTGTGCGCGTCCAACCCGCTTTCAACGCAGGACGACGTCGCGGCGGCGATCGTAAAATACATGAAGATCCCCACGTTCTCTATAAAAGGGGAGAACGATGAGCAGTATTACACCCACATAATGAAGGCGCTTTCGTTTATGCCGAACATTACCATGGACGACGGCGCCGACCTGGTCGGGGCGCTCCACATGATAGCCCTCGAGCGGTACGACGCGCTCCACCCGGTGATAAAAAAATGGGTGAATAGGCTGACGGCACCAGAAAAGGGCAAGCTCGTTGCCGGTGTGCTTGGCTCCATGGAGGAGACGACAACCGGCGTTATACGCCTCAAGAGCATGGAAAAGGAGGGGGTCCTCTGTTTTCCCGTTATCGCCGTCAATGACGCGCAGACAAAGCACATGTTCGATAACAGGTATGGCACCGGGCAGAGCACGATCGACGGCATCCTGCGGGCAACCAATATCCTCTTCGCGGGCGCGACCTTTGTCCTCGCGGGATACGGCTGGTGCGGCAAGGGCGTTTCCATGAGGGCAAAAGGGCTCGGAGCCCACGTGATCGTTGCAGAGGTCGACCCGCTGAGGGCCCTCGAGGCGCACATGGACGGCTACGAAGTCATGTCAATGGAAAAGGCCGCACCAATCGGCGATATCTTCGTTACCACTACAGGCGATATCAACGTGATCAGGAAGGAGCACTTCAGGAAGATGAAGGACGGGGCAGTCGTGGCAAACTCGGGCCACTTCAACGTAGAGATAGAGATAGGGGCGCTGGAAGCGATGAAGAAGAAAAAGAGGAAGATCCGCGGGCACATCGATGAATATACCCTCGCCGACGGCAGGAAGATATTCCTACTGGGCGAAGGCAGGCTCGTCAACCTTGCCTGCGCGGAAGGCCATCCGTCGGATGTCATGGACATGAGCTTCGCGAATCAGTCGCTTTGCTCTGAGTTCATGTGGAAGAAGGGGAGGAAGCTTGAGAAGAAGGTATATTCTGTGCCGCAGGAGATCGACAAGAACGTTGCCATGCTGAAACTCAAATCGGCAGGGATCACAATAGACAAGCTGACGGATGAGCAGAAGAGATACCTCGCCTCCTGGGAAATGGGAACATGATCAAGCTTCTTGTTGCCGGCACCGTTGCATACGATTCGATAGAGACGCCCTTCGGCAAGGCGGAGAATGTCCTCGGCGGCTCTGCGCTCCATTTTACCAATGCGGCGAGCTTCTTTGCCGACGTGGGCATAGTAGCCGCAGTTGGTAAGGACTTCGAGCTCAGCGAGATAGAATTCCTGAAGGAGCGGAACGTCGATATGTCGGGCCTTGCCGTTGACGAGGGCAGGACGTTCCGGTGGGAGGGGAAGTACGGCTATGACCTGAACCAGGCCATCACGCTCAAGACCGAGCTCAACGTGATCGAGACCTACAGGCCCAGCGTCCCCGAGGGCTTTCGGAATGCAGATTTCCTGTTCCTTGCAAATATCGACCCCGACCTCCAGGCGCACGTGATCGACCAGGTAAGGTCCCCGACGGCTATCGTCCTCGATACGATGAATTTCTGGATTGAGCACAAGTACGACCGGCTCATGGACGTGATCAGGCGCGTCCACATGCTCGTCATCAACGAGGCAGAGCTGAGGGAGATAGCGAAAGAACATAACCTCGTGAAGGGCGCCCGGAAGATCATCGACCTGGGCCCGGCCTGCGTTGTGGTGAAGCGAGGCGAATACGGCGTCTTTATGATGAACAGGGATGAGATCTTTCTCGCGCCGGCCTTTCCACTGGAAGACGTTTTCGATCCCACCGGCGCCGGCGATACCTTTGCCGGCGGATTCATGGGCTATCTCGCCAATATCGGCGAGGCCTCGTCGGAGACGATCAAGCAGGCGATAGTTATGGGGACCGTGATGGCCTCCTTCAACGTGGAAGACTTCAGCATCAACAGGATCAAGAGGCTCGCCTACGAAGAGATCAGGGAGCGCTACACCACATTCAAAGGCTGCATGAACTTCGGGGAGTGCAAGCTATAATAGTCAATGCAGTGAATAGCCGATAGTGAATAAGGATACAACAACATGAAGCAATGGTATGAGGAACTGTTTGAAAACTACGGAATGAAATATGATAACGAGTGCTTCACCCAGGGCACCATTGGCGAATGCGACTTTATTGAAAAAGAGATCAAATACGATAAAAGCTTGAGGATACTGGATATTGGATGTGGAACAGGCAGGCATGCAATTGAATTGACAAAAAGAGGCTATACTGTTGTGGGGATCGACCTTTCAGATTCGCAGTTGGAACGAGCAAGAGAAAAGGCATCCATGGATAATCTGCACATTCATTTTCAAAAGCATGATGCCAGAGATCTTCCGTTCCTGCATGAATTTGACCTGGCCATCATGCTGTGCGAAGGAGGGTTCACGCTGATGGAGACAGACGAAATGAACTATCAGATCCTCCGGAATGCCGCCAACGCCCTGAAGCCGAAAGGGAAACTGATATTTACCACTCTGAACGCCCTCTTCCCTCTGTTCCATTCCGTCAAAGATTTCCTTGATGCAAACACAAAAGAGGGCAACGCACAATGCGGCAGCATCTCGTTCGACCTGATGACCTTCCGGGAACACAATATCGTACACGCCGAAGATGATCTTGGGAACAAAAAAGAGCTCCACTGCAACGAAAGATATTATACGCCATCTGAAATAACCTGGCTGCTAAAGACGCTCGGTTTCAAAACCACTGATATTTACGGCGCGAAGCTTGGCGCCTTTTGTCGGGACGATAGATTATCGACCGAAGATTTTGAAATGCTGGTAATCGCAGGGAAATGATTGTGAAATGCCAACCATTAAGGCTTCCGATGATACTGCGGACACAGGTCTGACGAGCCGGGAACATAACTGCGACACACCTTCGTGCGCGTTTCATAGATCGCGCACGAAGCAGATGGGCCTTGCCATTGAAGATAAACACAGCTCATCAGGCAGGTCTTTATGTTTGATCCGAACTTATTGATAATACTATCGCGGGACCACGTTACATCATTATCACGAACGTGGGCCAGAATATCACGGCGCCCCTCTTTTTCCCACCGCTGAATATCTTCGAGAGAGACGTAGGCGGCCATGTCCATATGACAGCAGTTGCCGCACCGGCGACAGGCAACGTCTTTGTTCTTTTCACTGTCCATAATGAGATATCACACAAATTTTTATACATTATACTCCAGGAGAGGAGATGAGTACAGTATTCATATAAATGGAAAATTTCATTGCATTTTTATGGCTTTTAGGGGAGGATTAATAAGGGGTAGGTTCATGGGGGACCAATCAACCGATAAGAGATCTTTTAGCTGAACAATAATTAACCAACGTCCATTTTGCCTTCTGTTCGTTATATAAAAAAACATACAAAGCAAAAGCCATATTTTTTGGCAAAAAGTTCTTTGCAGGCGTTCAAAATGAATTTTAAAGGAGGGAGGAGATGAGCGATCTGAACAACAAAACAGCTATGTATGCCGCAATGGCGGCCGTCATTTATCTGGCCCTGTTTTTTTTCTTCGACAGGGCTATCGATCTATGGGTTCATAGCACCCTTTCAAATACCTGGCTTTTCCAGGTGGGCAAATGCCTCTCTGCTTTGGCCACAGGGTCATATATCAAACTTGGAATAGCCTTTTGCTTTATCCTGATCCTTGTTTTTGATTCCGGAATAAAAAGGCAGGGGACAAGGTTTCTGCTCTATATCTGTATCTGTGGAGCCATAGCAATTGTTGTTGGCGACGGCCTGAAATATCTCCTTGGCCGTTACCGTCCGATAATGCTGTTTGATCATAATGTTTACGGGCTGCATTTCTTTTCATCAGAATGGGCCTTAAATTCCACGCCTTCCGGCCACACCTTACGATCTTTTACGATCCTGACCGCACTGTCAATGTTATACAGGCGCTTTACCCCGGTGTTTATAGCTCTTGCAGTATTAATCGGGGCCAGCCGGGTGGTTGTAACGGCCCATTACCCCAGCGATATAGTTTTTGGCGCCTTTATAGGGATATTCACAGCCCTTTGGACGTATAAGCACTTTCTCGGTAAAGACAGCGAACTCAACAAATGACTTAAGGGTCACACGAGACGCTTACAATGAAGGTACTCGCATCGGCCCATGCCTCTAAGCTCTTTGCCGCCATGCCGGTGGCGACCATGACCGAGGACAAAATGAAGCAGTGGTCTTCATTCAAGGCCAACACCATCCGCGTTATCGCCTGGCGTTGGGGCGTTGCCATGGACAATATCCCGGGGCTGGTGGAGGCCAACAGGGGCTTTGAATGTGATCCCTCCCGTATCACCTGTCCCGCCCTCTCTCTGGTTGGAGCGGGGGAATACGCGGACGTCAACGTTCAGGAGCAGCAAAAGATGTTTCTGGACGGTGTACGCCATAACAAAAAATTTCTTGTCGTGACCCCTGCCGACGAAGGCGCATCCAATCATTGCCTGACGGAGAACCGCAGCGTCATGAGCCAGACGGTCTTCGATTTTCTCGACGATGCCTTTGAGGATCGACCTTAGGAAACGATTTTCACATTCGACCGCCGGCAGAAAATTTCATTGCATTTTTGTGGCCTTTGGAGGAAGATTAATAACCTGAACGGTGAGACGGCACAGGATACAAGAGGTGTACAATGAAGATCTTTACGATCGGTTTCACGAAGAAGTCGGCCGAGGCCTTTTTCACGAAACTGCAGCGCGCAGGCGTCAAGAGGCTGGTGGACGTGCGGCTGAATAATGTCTCTCAGCTGGCAGGCTTTACGAAACGAGACGACCTCCGCTATTTTTTGAAGGCGATCTGCAATATCGATTATGCGCACCTCCCCGAGCTTGCGCCAACGCAGGAGATAATGGACAACTACAAGAAGCACAACGGCGACTGGGACCTGTATGAACGTCAGTTCACGGGCCTGCTGAAAGCACGGAAGGTCGAGAAGGAGCTTGATCGTAAAGCCTTTGAAGGCGCCTGTCTTCTATGCAGCGAAGAGAAGCCCGCCCATTGCCATCGCCGTCTCGTGGCAGAGTACCTTAAGAATAAATGGGGAGATGTTCAGATCGAACATATTATTTAAAGCCGCCAACGATGGTGCCCGGGCTACGCCGGCCGATCTTACAGATCTCTTCAGGGCTTTCGAGGAGGTATTGACCGTGTTCAGAGCGCGTGCAGCATTGCGCTGCGCCTCCTTTCTCGTGACCTCCATCCTTCTTGCATGTACGCAAACTATGGGTGGACCATCCCTGCCGGTCTATCCTCTCCAGGCAGTGGTTGTCCTGACCGAGTCCTGGGGTTCTGCGGAAGCCTCGCTGCAGTTGTTTGAACGGGAAAGCCTTTACGCGCCCTGGAGGGCGGTCAACGAAGCGTCTGCCGCAGTGGTTGGCCGCAACGGTCTGGGCTGGGGCCTCGGCCTTCATGACGCACCGCCACCGAGCACGGCCCCTTTAAAGGTAGAAGGCGATGGAAAAGCGCCCGCCGGGATCTTCCTCCTGACCGCTGCCTTTGGCTATGCATCTCCCGACGCAGCCCGGTGGATCAACCTTCCATACCGGCAAGCCACAGCATCGTTGCAGTGCGTGGACGATGTAAATTCGGAATTCTACAACCAGATTCTGGATGCTTCCAACACCCCGCTCCGGTGGAAAAGCCACGAAGAAATGTTGAGAAGAGACTGGCTGTATAAGATGGGCATTGTTGTTGGCCATAATAATGCCCATCCGCCAATACCCGGCAGAGGATCGTGCATCTTTATTCATATCTGGAGGGCGGCGTCTGAAGGAACGGCCGGATGTACGGCAATGGCAGAGCCTGACCTGAAGGCGGCCCTGCGATGGCTTGATCCGGCCAGGACCCCGGTGCTTGTGCAGCTACCACGCTCAGAGTACGAACGCTATCGGGTTGCTTGGGGTTTGCCTTGAGCATGAACGGAACTGTACTTCTTCAGAGAAGGTAAATATCTTCTGCCTTCCGGAGCAGCTGCTCCCGGAACTTAGGGTGTGCCAACCCGATGATCGCCAACGCCCTTTCCCTTGTCGATCTCCCCTTCAGGTTGGCCACGCCATATTCCGTAACCAGATAATGTGTGTCCGTACGGGGGGTTGTTATCGTGGCCCCCTGCGGAAGACGATCTACGATCCTCGAGATATTCCCATTGTCAGCAGTAGCGTAGAACGCAAGGATCGACTTGCCTTCCTTCGCATCAAAGGCGCCCCGTACAAAATCCAGCTGGCCTCCCGTGCCGCTGTATTGACGGCCGTAAAGGAATTCGGCGTTGCATTGGCCCGTAAGGTCAACCTCCAGTACGGCATTGATGGAGACCATCCGGTCGTTCTGCGCAATGACCGACGGGTGGTTTGTGTAGGATACGGGATAGCTCTCCATGGCCGGATTGTTATCCATGAAGTCAAGCATCTCCTGGTCGCCTAAGGCAACGGTGAAGATATGTTTTCGGGGATGCAGGTTTTTCCGTGTCCCTGTAATGACCCCCTTCTTGATGAGGCGGACCATTGCTGGCCCGAAGATCTCGGTGTGGATGCCAAGCTCTTTATGGCTTTCCAGATATGCTGTCACCGCGTTCGGGAGGGCCCCGATACCGAGCTGCAGGCAGCCGCCGTCCGGGACCATCTCTGCAATGGCCCTTCCGATGATCTCATCCTCCGGCCTGGGGTCAGCGCTTGGCAGGGTAAAGACCGGCTCATGGTTCTCAACGATCGCGTCCACCTCTGAAATATGGATGGAGGAATCGCCGAAGACCCGGGGCATAAAACGGTTCACCTCGACGATAAGCACCCTGGCCGCGCGGGCGGCAGTAGAGGTGAAGTCGTTTGTCGTACCTAAGGAGAAGTACCCGCTCTTATCGATAGGAGAAACCGTGGTCACACAAACATCAACCCCAATAAATTCAGTAAGAAGTCTGGGCACCTGGTGGAAATGGTTGGGCACAAAGCTGGCAAGGCCGGTATTGACAAGCCCCCGCTCACCGGTACTGACAAATTGAGAATAGGTATCTACGCAGTCAGTCAGGTCCACGGCAAGTATGGTCTCGCAGGCATGCTTCAGCGGGAAACCTGAAAAAACCCTCAACCGTTTCAAATCTCCTGCCCTGAGCCTGTCTGCGGTCGCCCTGAGCAGTGCCGGAGGTTCTGCCAGCCCAAAGCCATGAACCAGCATGTCGCCGTCCCTTACGGCCGCTATGGCCTGCTCCGGCGTAACAAGCTTCTTTTGATATTCATGTTCATACATAGCCAACCCCCTTGCTAAGCGCTCACAACAATGCTCTTTCCGGCCCTAATGTTCCGATCATGGCCGCCGCTCACCATTCGGGTATTCACGTTACCGCCGATTCGACGGTAACCCGTTTGCCTGTTGCGTCGAGCCAGGCGGCAGCGCCGATCGGGATCGTGAGCTTGCTGCGCACGTGGCCGAACTGCAGGCCGTAGATGGAGGGGATCTTGAGGGGAACGATCCGTTCGCGTATGATATCAAGCAGCGTTACGCCGTACCTGGAGTAGTTGTCGCGGGCAGTGTAACTGCACTGCGGGAACGTGCCGAATATTATGCCCCGCGCCTGAGCGAGCTTCCCTGCCTGCGTAAGCTGCGTCAGGTACCGGTCTATCCTGTGCGGTTTCTCATCGATATCCTCGAAGAAAAGGATCGCGCCTCTTGTATCGATCTCATACGGAGTTCCAAGGGACGCGACGGCGATGGAGAGGCAGCCCCCCGTTAACCTTCCTTCGGCCTTGCCCGGAACTATGGTTACCATCTCTTTCTTTACCGGATTTCTAAGCTCGACCGCTTCGCCAGTGTTGGTGAGCGTGTTGAGGAGGCTTTCCCTGGCGTAGCCCGTAATCTGCTTCCCGAAGTCCGTCGACACCATGGGGCCGTAGAATGTCACCAATCCTGTCTTCTGCAATATGGCTGTCTGCAAACACGTTATGTCGCTGTAGCCGACAAATATCTTGGGGTTCCTTGCGACGGCAGGAAAATCGATATAATGAAGTATCTGCGCGGTGCCGCAGCCGCCGCGCACGCAGATGATGGCCCTGATCGATTTGTCCCGGAAAGCGTCGTTGATATCAGCTGCCCTCGCCTTCGCGTCGCCCGCGAACAGGAGGCGCCTGTCGTTGACATGCCTGCCCGGCACAACATGGTAGCCCATCGCATCCAGGACGGCCCTGCCCTTTTCGTAGTATATCTTTGTCATCGAGGGCGACGCCGGCGAGACAATGGAGATACGGTCCCCCTCGCGGAGCCTTGCAGGCTTTATGATCTTTTTCTTTGCTGGCTGTGGCATACTACCCCGCTACATGGCAACTATCTATGCGAATGTAACACAGCAACCTGCTTGCATTCAATATTCTTTTTTCGTTACAATGTCACGGAAGCTTACGGTGCGTTCAATTGGCTGGGAATGAGATACTCCTCTTGCATCTCGGCGGGCTCGGAGATGTCTGCCTCTCCGAATCCGTATTCTTATCGCTGCGCAATCATTTCGGGAACACTATTGTAGCCGTCGGTACAAAACGGTTCTTTCGCCTGTTCCCGGCGGAATATTTCCTCAGGATACACGGCGTCGAATCCAGGCACTGGCTCTACCTTTTTTCGAAGGAGCCAACGGACATACGGTGGAAACGCGTTGTCTTTATCGGCAGGGACAGGCAGGGCGGCCTGAGGGGGCGCTGGCAGGAGATATCCCTCGACCCGATGATCTTTATAGATATGTACCCTGATAATAAGTTCGGCGTTCGGCGTTCGGCGTTCGGCGAAAAACCAGAAACTACACCGGATAGTGAGTTCCGGGTGCATGTTGAAGAATACCAGCTTGCGCAGCTCGCACAATTCGGCATAGAGGCCGTAAAAAAAGAGATCCCACGGAGAAAATCACCGCGGGTGATCCTGTACCCGGAAAAAGGCTTTGAAAAGGAGAAGTGGGAACCTGAACATTTTTTGACCCTCTACCGATCTCTGCGCTCAAAAGGCGTTCAGACACACATGATGTTGCCTGCTGGTTTGAAGGTAGATATGCCCGGGACGCTATCCATTGACGACCTCAATGACGTCAGGGATTTTTTTGGTGAAGGCGGCATCTTTGTTTCCAACGACTCCGGCATGGCGCACCTTGCAGGTGCATCCGGCCTGCTTACCCTTACCATATTTACCGACTATGACCCCCGCGTCTGGCACCCGAGGGGCGCCAACATATCGCTTAAGCGCGGCAGGGACCCTGTCGATCCCAGCGTTATAGAAAAGCTCATCCTCGATAACCTCTGATAGCTGTCAGCTAACAGCTATCAGCTAAAACAACAAAAAGGCTTTAAGGGTTAAGCTGAAAGCTGACGGCTGATAGCTTATTGCGACTTTAAGGATTGTCATCACAAATTCTTAGTGTTACAATGATCGCATGACCTTTATAACAGACGTTTATTTAAGCGAAATTCTGAAGAAGGACGTCATCAATCAGTACGGCAAAAAGATAGGCGGCCTTTGGGATCTCGTTATTGTGCCCGGGATTAGGTTCCCGAGCGTTACAAAGCTTGTTATCAAGGACAAAAACCGGTTTTTTGAGCTCCCGGTTGAACGCCTTAACCTTTTTAACAGGTTTGTCATCACGGCCCACACCACGGAAGAAAAGCATCTTCCCTACATCTATAATGAAAGCGACATACTGGTGAAAAAGGACATCCTTGACAAGCAGATACTCGATGTTAACGGGGCGAAGGTCGTCAGGGTCAACGATCTGAAGCTCGGCGATGTGGACGGAAACATCTGTGTCCTCGGCATAGACGTGGGGTTAAACGGCATCCTCAGAAGGGTAGACGGCGGCCGGCTGCTCCAGAATGCCATGATGCTTCTCAATAAACCCATCAAGGAGAACATCATCAACTGGAATTTTCTGCAGACCATCGACCCCGATCTACGAAATCTGACGTTAAATGTGGCAAGGAGACAGCTAAGCAGGCTCCATCCTTCCGACCTTGCGCAGATCCTTACAGAGATCCCTCCCGAACAGGGAACAGAGATCCTTGCGTCGGTAGACGAAGAACTGGCAGGGGAAGCGCTCCACGAGGTTTCTGCCGAGGTACGGGAAAAACTTTTAAACGAGATGGACAAGGAGACGATCTCCGACATCCTCGAAGAGATGCCCCCCGATGAGGCAGCCGACATACTGGGGGATATGCCCGAAGAGGCCTCGGAAGAGCTCCTCTCTCTCATGGAAAAAGAGGAAGCGGAAGAGGTAAAGGACCTCCTGAGCTATGAAGATGATACGGCCGGCGGGCTCATGACCAGTGAATTTCTGGATTTTCTACCCGATACGACGGTAGACGAAACGCTTGCGAACATGAGGCTCCTGGTGCCCGATGTGGAGTTCATCTACTATATATATGTCGTCGACACGGACGATCATCTTCTTGGCGTCGTCTCTCTGAGAAGGCTTTTAACAAGCCCCCTCGATGCAAAGCTCGGCGACCTTATGGCGCATAATGTTAAATACGTCCACCACGATGCAAAGAGAAAAGAAGTGGCGGAGCTTATTTCAAAATATGACTTTATCGCAATACCGGTGCTCGACGAGCACGATGCCCTGAGCGGCGTCATCACCGTCGACGATATCATCGACCTCTTTGTCCCGAACCCGACCCGGAAAAGAAGAGGATTAAGAAGACAATAACCAAACATCAATCACCAATTAATACCCAATGACCGAATACCCAAACGAGAAATAACGCTGGAAAGTTTTTGTTTGGTTATTGAATATTGGGTATTGGTTATTAATTGGAGCTTGGTTATTGGTCATTGGTTATTTTCATTATTTCAGCCCGAATAATGCCGGCAGGAACGTGGAGAGCGACGGAAAAAGCATGGTAATGAGAAGCGCCACGAACATGATCGCTATGAACGGCGCGATCGACCGCGATATTTTTTCCAGGGAAATATTGGCAATGTTGGCGATCACATAAAGGTTCACCGCAACCGGCGGGGTAATCTGGCCGATGGCGAGGTTCATCGTCATCACCACCCCGAACCATACGGGGTCCCACTGGAAATGCTTCATGATGGGGAGCAGGATGGGGAGAAAGATATAGTATATCGAAATTGCGTCCATGAGCATGCCGGCGATAAAGAGCATAACATTAATAAGGATGAGGATCGCAAGGGGGTCTGATGAGAGCGACAGGAGGTATGAGGAGGTCTTGTCCATGACGCCGAGCGTAGACCCTGTCCAGGAAAAAAGCCCTGCGAAGGCAACGATGAACATGATGACCGCCGACGAGAGGGTTGCATCCCTGAAGATCCCATAGAGCATACGGACATTGAGGCTCCTGTAGAC
>Ga0209096_1001738_pt1 | contig 22774 bp, 14 predicted proteins | sample AD_UKC034_MetaG_FD_184407 | JGI IMG/M metagenome (GOLD analysis project Ga0209096, IMG submission 184407) | Active sludge microbial communities of municipal wastewater-treating anaerobic digesters from USA - AD_UKC034_MetaG (SPAdes) (version 2) | ecosystem: Engineered > Bioreactor > Anaerobic >... | reverse complement strand
TCCTTGCACCGGTAGCTGCCGCGGGATCTATGGTCACGTTCACGGTCGCTGACAAAGTGCTTGCCACGGTCACCGAATTGACTGTAATGCCCGATCCGCTGAAGCTTGCGCCCGTTGTGCCGTTTATAAAGTGCGAGCCGGTGCCGCTGACTACTATATTGCCCGTCCAGCCCTGGTCGCCGCTTGTCGGAGCAATTGCTATCGACGGTGCGTTCACAGTGAATAGATTGGTCCCTGTCGCGGTCTCGGCACCCGTGGTCACGGAAACATTCCTGGCGCCGGTTGCCGCAGCCGTGTTTATCGATATGTTCGCCGTCAGCTGCGTCGCGCTTGTCACAGTGGTCGAATTGACCGTTATATCAGCCCCAAAATTGGCTACGGACGTACCGTTAACAAAGTTTGTATTGCTCCCCGTAATAGTTACGTTGAGGTTGCTGTCGCCACGGTACCCGCTTGCAGGCGATGCGCTTATTAATACAGGAGTAGCCGGTGCAACCGGCGTGACCGCACTTGAATTGGCGGATGTATACAAAGAAGTGGGATTGGTCCCAGCTGTAGCACGGTAAACAAGCTGAATAACATAGTAGTATGTGGTGCCGTTCACTGCCGTACTGTCCGTATAGCTTGTACCGGCTATGGTCGAAGCATTGATCTTGGTAAAAGGACCCGTAGCGCTGGTAGAGCGCAGAACATTGTATCCCGCCACATTTGTCCTTGCGGGGGCCCCGGCATCCTCTGCAGCCGAAGACCAGGAAAGAGAGACCTGTTTGTTCCCTGCCGTCGCTGAAGGTATAGGGATCTCCCTGAGAGTGCACGTATTAAATATGTCGGGATCAACGCTGGTGAGGTCTTTGTTTATTACGGAATAATACCCCTTGTGGGTAGCCAGCCCGGAATCTATCTCTTTGTCTATGACGGCCACGTGGTCGTCGCCTACATTCCACTGAGTTGGCAAAAAGAACCCTACATCCGCTCTCCATGTTCCTGAAGTCGGCGTCCCTACCGTCCCGGTGACGGTTTCAGCCGGTATCGATGTGTTATAGACCCTGAAAGAGCTGCCGTTGGCAGCGGTGGAATCCGCTGCGTCATTGACCGGGCCCCCCTCAGTATGAGTGGTGCCGGAAAAAGCGGGAGACAACAACGTAGCAAATAAAAGCGCTGCTGCTCCGACCGCTAGAAACCTCTTTTTCATCCCTTTTCCCATCAATTATCCTTCAATATATTTATCGTCAATTTTCACGCCGCATTTCACTGTCGCCTCTAGTCGACCGCTGACGGACTGAATGACGAATTGCCTCGTATTATAACTGCATATCCCTCGCCCGGGACTACGGAAAAGTCCGTACCGGACCATCCGAAAAAGTCTTCCCAGTTCTCGTACAGCTGGGTGTCAGGGTTGAACCTGGAGAGCTTGGACACGTTTGCTACAGCAGGAACAATATTGGAAGCTCTCGAATAAGCCGAGTTGTACGGCAATGAGACCCAGTTGATATTGGATATAGTCGTATGGAAAGTCATGTTAACCGTATAAGGCTTGTACCATCCAACCAGCCTGGCCGGGGAATTCGCGTTGACGATCACGGCATATGACTCTCCCGTCACCACATCAAAGTTGGTGCCGGACCATCCGAAGAAGTTTTCCCAGTTCTCATACAGCTGGGTGTCGGGATTGAACCTGGACACCTTGGTACAGTTCGGAATATCCGCTGCGATGTCCGCTGCTTTTTTGTAAGGAGTGATCGCCGGTATCGAGATCCAGTTGATATTGGATATCGACGTGTGGAACGTCATGTTCCAGTTCAATTTATAACCGACATTCGACGGCTCAATGGATTCGTTCCCAACCGCGTCCACGGCAGTCACTTTGTAGTAATAGCTATCGGCCGCCGAAAGAGCTCCGGCATCAACATATGAGGTCGTGAGAGATGTCCCTATCTTGTTCTGGGCCGCCGTCGTAAACGTTGCAGCTGTCCCCCTGTATATATTATAGCCCACCACTCCGACATTATCAGTTGCCGGCGCCCAAATAAGGGTGAGGTTGCTGCCTGACTTAGACATCGCAATACCTTCAACTGTGGACGGCGGAACGACATCCGAGATGTCCGCCGCTATGAGAGTATCAACATAATGGTTGGCGCCCGAAGTATTTGTTCCGATGTAAACCATCGTGTACCCTTTGATCGTCTTGTTGAAAACCCCGTTGCCCTGATAGGCGTACGGGTCCCTGGTGAACTGGGTATACGGTATCTCTATCAGCTTCCAATTTGTATCGTTGAGCGGAATATCCGGCCCTCTCCATGTCTCGCCGTCTGCTCCGGACACGTTGCTTTCGTCAAAGGTAAGCCTGATCGTATTGCCGGTGCCGTCGCCCTTGAGCCAGAATTTTACGCCGTTGAATGTCGAAATATCCAGGTTTATCGGCAGCGTGCCGCCCCAGTATCCGCCCCATCCGGTCCCAGGATAGGAGTATTGCACCCGTTTGCCCTGAGCGCCGTCATGCTTGGTGATGATATCGTATCCGTGATCATCATTTCCTATCGCCGTGCCGTCGTTTTGTCCGTCGTAATACGTGATCTGCTCGGTGCCTTCATACAGGTCTATGCCTATATAGTCACCCGTGACAAAAGTCCAGGAATAGGGTTTTCCCATCGCGTTGCCGGCCGCGTCCCTGACGCCGGTCGAGACGGTCACCGTATAGCTTCTGTTCAGGTCAAGATTGGCGGTCACATAGTTGACCTTGTTGTTCTCCCAGACAAATGTCCCCGGAACAGCGGGACTGATCGTGAAAGTCCCGGAGTTTATCGTTGTCATGTCCATAAGCTCGCTGAATGTGACGGAGATCCTGGAGTTTATCCAGACCCCGGTCCCCATAGGAGTGGAAGCGGTCACAACGGGAGCCGTATTGTCGCTGGACGTCCCCGTAGTGAACGACCAGGAATAAGCATTAAGCATTGTGTTCCCGGCCAGGTCTCTCGCTCCAGTCCCGACGGTAACAGAATAGACAGTGTTCGGCGAGAGATTTGTCGTAGGTGTAAAGAACATCGTATTGCCTATCCACGACTTGGTGCCGGCAACATTGGGCCATATAGAGAACGCCCATTCTGTTTCCTGCCTGTCCATTGCTTCGCTGAAAGTAACTGCTATCGAAGGCATAAGCGGCACATCGGTAGCGCCGTTCGGAGGGTCCACGGAAAGTATCGTAGGCCTTTGATCGTCAATCGTGCCGTTCCCGGTAGTGAACGACCATACGTATGTGTTCAGCATGGTATTTCCTGCCATGTCCGCGGCCATATTGGTTATAGTGACCGTATATACTGTATTTTGGGCCAGCCCTTGAGACGGAGTGAATGTGATCGCGTCATCTACCCAGGACAGAACTCCAGGGACGGACGGCGAGATGCTGAACGCATTGTTCACCGTGGTCTGGTCCATCTGTTCCGAGAATTTAGCGGTGATCGCCGTTCTCAAAGGAACATTGACTGAGCCGTCGGGAGGATGCACCCACAGTATCTCCGGCCTGGTCGAGTCGGTGACCGTAAAGCTATGAGGGTTTGTCACCGCGTTAGAAGCCGGGTGGGTCGCCTGGTTAAAGTTGTTGTCATAGGCCCAAATATAGTAGTCCACTCCCGGCGTCCTGACCGAAGCTCCTGGAATGATCCCAGTATAAGTGTTGCCCGAAGCGGTCATTTCCACTGATGCATACGCTGATGTCCCGGACAGGCGGTAGAATACCTTTGCTCCGGCAACCGCAGTATTATCGGTAATGGTAGCGACAACGCTTACCGGCTGGTTCTCGGGCTTGGGCGATGTGACCGGAGTATGTACTATGACCGGAGGCGTGTCGTCTATATTGCCGGTCGCGATAAGATTGTCCATCCTGTGATAGGCAGCAGATGCATTCAACCCGGTATATACAAGCTGGTACTGGGCAATGTTCTTGTCAAAAACGTTGTTCCCGCCGGTTATCCCGTCATAGGGATTCCTGGTGAACTGATAGAACGGAATTTCCACCTTGTGCCATGAAGTATTTGAAAGCGGTATATCGCGGCTCGAATATACTTCTCCGTTGGCTGGAGCGACATTCGACTCTTTAAGATCCACTCTTATATTGTTGGAGCTTCCGTCGCCTTTCAGCCAAAAACTTACGCCGTTTGCCGTGGACAGGCTGAGATTGACCGGAAGAATGCCGCCAAGATATCCGCCCCATTTCCCGGGATTCCCGGTATGGGAATAAAGCAGCTGGCCGGATGAGATCCCCTGGACCCTGTCCGACAAGTCCTGGTTGAACGATACCGCGATCTCATCAGGATTTGCTCCGGACTGGTAGTAAATGATCCCTTCATTGAATTCGTAAAGATCTATGCCTATGAACAAGGTCGGCATGCCGCTGTCCTCATTCGAATTGGCGCTTTCATTTGCTGAATTGTCCACTGCCCTGACGACATAATAATATGTCGTGCCTAAAGTAAGCCCCGTGCTGGTGTATGTTTCCCCGGTCACGATGGACGCATTGATCTTGGTATATGGTCCGCCGGCCGTAAGGCTTCTATATATGTTGTATCCGGCAAGGTCAATAAGCGGGGTCCCGTCCTGGTTGGTCGTGGGAGCTACCCAGGCAAGGTTAAGAGAATTGCCTGTCCCGGGATCTGTGACCACAAGTCCTGTCGGCGGGGCCGGAGGCATGGTATCCGAAGAAGTAGCAGCATCAGATGCCGCCGAAAGATACAGCGAAGTAAGAGGATTCCCCGAAGCCACCCTGTAAACAAGCCTGATTGCATAATAATATGTCACGCCTGTTACTGCGGTTGAATCGGTATAGTTTGTCGCACCCTCGGCAGTACCGATCAATGTGAACGGTCCGGAAGGGTCTGTACTGCGGTAGATCTGGTATTTTGAGATATTGTTTACGACGGGAGAGCCCGGATCGCTGACCGCGGCTTCCCAGGTCAAAGCAATAACCGGCCCTGAAGGGGTCGGCACCGGGACTGGGATCTGCCTAAGGGTAGTTGGCGAGAACTGATCGGGATCGCTGCTGGTAAGGTTTTTGTTGATGACCGCGTAATAGCCCTTGCGCGAAGGGGTGCCGGAGTTGGTTTCTTTGTCTATTATGCAGATATGGTCGTCCCCAACAAGCCACTGGTTTACAAGCGCGGCGCCGACATCGCCTCTCCAATATCCGGAAGTCGGGGTGCCTACTACACCTGTCACAACATCAGTTGTGTCAGAAGTTTTGAACACTCTCCAGGGACTTCCGTTAGACGCGGTGCCGTCGGATGCGTTGTTGACAAGCCCGCCTTCGGTATGGGTAGTTCCGGCTATTGCTGCAGGGGCAGCAGCTATCATGACGGAAAACAATACCGCCAATGCAACGAACGGTCTGGCCTTTCTAAATTTCATCATAAAACTCCTTCTAATTTTTTTATCGAGAAATCCATAAACAGATTTCAAGTTAATTCCTTCAAGATTAACGGTAGACCTCCGGGCTCCACAGAGTATCCGTATTAATTATCACGGCTGTCCCGCGCTTTGGTTCTACTTGGAAATTATCTCCTGACCAGTTGCCGAAAAAGCTCTCCCAATTCTCCCACTGCTGGGAATAGGAATTGAACCTCGATATCTTGGTGGCGTTGGGCAGATCATCGGAAATATCGGAAGCTGTTTGATATACCGAATGATACGGCAGGGATATCCAGTTGATGTTTGAGATGGTCTGATGATGCCGCATGTCTATCAGCGTCGACCTGAGATACACCCCTGTCAGGGCAAAAGCGGAATTTGCTCCGATCACCACAGCATAAGACTCGCCCGGCGTTACCGCAAAATTATTCCCTGACCAGTTGCCGAAAAAGTTCTCCCAATTCTCGTAATCCTGTGTCATGGGCGATAATCTTACCACCTTGGTGCAGTTTGGCACTACTGCGGCGATATCTGAAGCTCTGAGGTATTGGCTTCTGTAAGGGAAAGAAAGCCAGAATATGTTGCTGATATCCACATTATGTCTTAGGTCATAATAAGCCTTGTAAGCCATGTTGCCGCGCCTGTCCGACTCTGACATGTTTATATCCGTTACCGATACTTTGTAGAAGTAATCCGCCTGGTCAGCTCCCACTCCCTGATCTGTATAGGAGGTGTTGACCGGCGTCGCGATCTTGTTGGATTCGTCTGGAACAAAATCAGGGGCAGTGCTCCTGTAAACGTTGTAATGGTTAACCAGCGAAGGGTCTATTGAAGGGTTCCATGCAAGCGCGACATCGCTGCCGTTCCTGATAGAACTGGTTATCTCAGGCGTGCCGGGCACCGGTCCAGGGACAAGCTGCACTGCAGCGATATAATCGATATGATGCTTGAGTCCTGATGCGTTCGCATTCGTGCCTGTATATACCAGCTGGTACTGAACAATGTTCTTATCGAACGTGCCGTTGCCCCCTGATACGCCGTCATACGGGTTCCTTGTGAACTTTTCATAAGGGATCTGGAACCTGCGCCAGGAGGTATTGTTGATATACATGATAGGGCTTGAATATACTTCGCCGTTGCCCGGAGCCACGCCCGATTCCTTAAGGTCCAGCCTCACGGTATTTGCGTTGCCGTCACCCTTGACCCACAGCACCACTCCTGTGGCCAGGGATATATCCAGATCTATCGGAAGTATGCCTCCGAAGACGCTCCCCCACCCTGAAGTGTATTGATATCCCAGCTTGTTCGCCCTGAGCCCTTCGTATACAAGCTGATCGTTCACAAGATAATCTATTGTTGAAGTCCCGTCCGTATAATAGATCCTGTCGTCCGTCTCGTAGTCATCGATCACGATCGTCAGGGATCCCTCCGAAGTAACCGTGAACCTGTCGTCATCCGTCTCGGCGGAAGTACCCGACGGGTTCGTGACCGTAACGTGATAAACTCCCGGCCTTATACCCGGCTGTATCACGGCATTTATTCTTGAGTCGGATACAACCGTAAATGAAGATACTTCATGAGTTCCTATCTTTACCGAAGTGGCGCCCGTAAAAGAGGACCCGTATATTGCAACAGAAGTTGAAACTGAGGTGGCTCCTTTGCTGGGGACCACGGATGTGACGACAGGGACAGCAGATACTCCGATGGAAACGCTTCCAATATTCAGCCAAACGTCCTGTGCAAAAGACACGCCCGTGCAAGACAGCGCAAGCAGCGCCGTGGCAAGCACTATATATGTTTTATTCTTTATTGCTTTATACATTTAATTAGCCGCCTGAAAGGTCCCTGCCACATGGACATTGACCGCCATTTCTATATGCATCTTTATGTTCAGTATCAGATCGTCCGGACCCTGGAGCTGCCCTGCCTGGTAAGAATATACAACGGCAGTGCTGTGATCGCCGGAAATATCATAAGGAACATCGGCGATGATCTTTAGCGATCTGGAACTGCCCGCCGGAATGACAAACTCTTCGCTCTCAAGGCGAACCCAGCTCGAGCAGTCGGCATCCCCCGCGAACGAGGCCTTTATATGCAGCGGCTTGTCGGAAACATTGTCGAGGATGACTTCCCCGTATGAGATGTCTCCCTGCGCGGCAAAGATATCTACCGAGGGCTTTCTCAGCATCAGCGATGCGGACGAAACACCTGTAAAGATCGCTATTGCCGCCAAAACTACTGCGATTTGAAAAAGAACTTTTAGGGTTGGTCTATTCATGGCCATTACTGGGTCGTCCTTTGGTAAATGTTTATGTCGCAGGATTTTTGCCCGGCGGACACGCCTATCGGAGCGTCGGGCCACAGGACTATGAACTGTATATGCAAGAGCTCGTTCCTGCGCGACCTGGGCCCTGTAGGAGAAGCGTAGACAAGGCCTATCTGGCTTCTGCCGTTTATGGCCATATTGTTGGCGTTGTCTAACGCTTGAGTGTTCCTGTCCGTGTTGTAGTAGATCTGGCCGTCTGCCGGGAATGCCGCCTGAGACATCCCCCCGACTTCCTGGGGATATGCGGAATATAGCTCCGGCAGAGAGGCTCCGGATGTCCCGGTCAAGAAAGCCTTTTTCTGCGACATCGAGGCCGAGTTAGAAATGATAGGCATAATATTAAACATGTTGGGGGACGCCTGTCCCGGGCTCCTGAACCCGAAAGCTGACTTTGGAATTCCGTTCGGATCCGGGCTTAGTCCTCCCGCTGCCCAGGCAAACCAGCGCATCGTAGCGACCCTGGGATCGAGCACTTTGCCTGATACGGTGCCGTCCGTCTGAGTGAGAATGTCCTTGTCCGCAAAGACATAGACCGTCCACTGGTATTCGGCAGTTGCATAATAAGGGGCCTGGATGGTCAGGCCCTGCTGGAAGAACTTGTCTGAATCTGTACCGGTAAAATGCACGGATGATTCCGGGTTCGATGCTCCGCCTTTCACCCATATGGAAGGAAAAGGCGAAGACGCTGTATTTGGATATATCTTGAACCCTTCGATGTGGTTTAGCACCGCAAGGCTTTTCCCGGTGACGTCCGTCCTTGTGGACGGAACAGTGCCGTTAAGTATATTGCCGACTACAGCGCTTGTCCTGTCGGCGGATTTAATATCGTTGAGAGATATGTTGAAAAGAGCCGGAGAAGCCTCAAAAGTAGCGAACTGCCATGACTGATTGGTATATCCTACGGCGAACGGAGGGAAACCGACATCTATGCCACCGGTGTTCTGCGCCATGACCGGACCGGCCGCCAGGAAAATTAAGGACAAAATATTCAGGAGCGTCAAAGACTTCTTCATTATCTCTCCCGTTCAACTGACTCGACCAAAATCTTCTACAATTGTTTATCGATAAATTCCCAGCGAGATTTCACTCAAAATTCGAATTGCAGAAATTATATGGGCAGTTAAAACGGGTCCTTTCTCAACAGGCGGAAGGGTCTAAGATCACACTCTCATTATATCACAAAAATGATGCGGCTCAGCGGCGGCTACGCGACGCAGGAGCTGTTCGGGGAGTTGACGGCTTTGAGAATTTTAGCGGCAGGTCGAATTCCGCAAGGCTTCCGGCCTCCACTTCGACATAGCTGTTCATCGGGACCATCGGAAGCATCCCTGCAGGAAGGTCTTTCGGGTCGATAGCTACATTATGCCTGCCCGGCTCGATATCGTATACAAAGAACTTGCCTTCAAAATCGGTAAGGTATTTCCTGCCGTTCACATATACGGCAAAATTAGGTATAGCCCTGTCGCCCGCGTTGAATTTTTTGTCCGCGTTGGAATCTGCATAAACTCTGCCTTTCAGCGAAGAGACCATCTTTACGCCAAAATCAGCCCTGGCACCCGAACCGGATGATATTGTCACTTCTGCCGGGCTCTGGGTGGTCAGGATGTTGCGCGAGTCTATCGAAGACATGTCGAGAGCGACCTCGGCCCTTCCCCTGTCAAGCTGACTTATGCTGTACCAGCCGTCCTTGTCGGTCACCGCAAAGTTTTTGCCTTTTACGTGCACTCTGGCCCCTTGGACTCCCTGCTCTCCGCGGTCCCTTATCCCGTTGCCGTTGGTATCGATGAAAACAAAGCCTTCTGCCTTGCCCGACCCCGAGAAATACAGGGAAGAATCCATCACGGTATTAAACCCGACCGTAATATGTTTTTCCGTCCTGTCGGTCGTGTTAGCGGAAGAGCCCGCATAATCTGCCGTCTTTCCCCTGACATAGAACTTTGAGTCCGGGGACGGCTTGTAAGAAAGCTCCGCATCTGCCCAGAGCTCGCTCACCGGATAACCTGCGTCGGTGCCGTTGTAATAACTTGCCCTGGCGGAGCCGTAGAACGGGGTCTTTCCCACGCGCGAATCATAACTCAGTATCGCCTTGAATATGCGGCCGTCCGAGGTTTGCGTGCTTCCTATGGTATTTCTGGTATTCCACTCGTTCTCAAGGTCCAGAGAAAGAGCTTCTGTCAGCCCCAGACGGGTCCCGATCGTCGTCCTTTCGCTCAAATAATCAGTCTCGCCGGTAGACGAGCCCGTGAACTTGCTGGGCTGGTACCTGAAGAACACATTAGAAAATCCCAGCAGCCGGAAAGAGTAGCTTGCCTGGGCCAGCGCGCCGGTGCCGAGCCCGCCGCCTTCAAATCCGCGGTGATCATGCTGCCACGGCGAATAGGTCAGCGTCAGGTCCCTGTTCACCACAAGGTCAAGGCTTCCCGAAATATCGCTGTTGTACAAGTCGTTGGTCGAAGACTGCAGATAGGTATTCTTATAACGGCTTGCCTGTGCGTTAAGCCGCATAAAGCTGAATGGGTGATGCGAGCCGTAAAGGAACAGCCCCTCGATCCCGCGAGAATTGAGCGAGTCGTAAGGCATTATAAATCCGGCAGGGATATTCTTGTATATACCTCTTAGCGAGAGGCCCCTGTCGCTGTATGCGGCCTCAGTCTTCCAGGCAGTATCGTCTAAGCTTTTTGAAACTTCCCCGGCCAGGGAAAACCAGTGGACCGGCTTGAACCTGGCGCCGACACCGACTATGTCGCTCTTTACCGCAGCTCCTTCGGTAGAGGCGGTAACTGCCCTGAAATCCAGCGATAGTTCCCTGAAAGGCTTGTAGGTGGCCTGTACGGCTGAGAATTTCTGTAGAGGGCGCGTGTCCCTCAGGGCTTCTTTTCCCCAGTATCCCTGGCCTCTGGCTCCGGAAACGAAGGTCAGAGACATCTGGTCGGAAAAATCTTTTTTCAGCTGTATGCCCTGATAGTGCATGTACGGGAGCGTGGTCTCAGAAAGGGAGATCGTGCCGTCGCCGGCATCAACATAATAGTCATCCCCCTTGAAGTTCAGGGAAAATCTGGTCAGCCCGTGGTTGCCGTTGTATCCTTCGTAATTGACATATGAATCGGTCCTGCCCAGCGGCGTATCGCCCGATATCTTGAGCCCGCTGAAGAACCCGCCGTAAGCCCAGCGGTTAAATGAATACTGAGACTCGGACTGCCCGCCGTAGGACGAGCCCGAAAGCTCAAACCGCAGCGGCTTTTCCTGAGCGGCTGCCGCTTTTAAAGCGTCCATGTACCGTACGCGGGCAAGGTTCTTTACGGACACCTTAAAAACGCTGTAGGACCCGTCGGTCCACCAGACATAGACATAGGTAGTTCCCAGGCCAACCCCGGTTATCTTGAATGCGGACGGAGACAACACTTCCACCAGAGCCGTATCCTGGTCCGCACTGACAGCCCTTATAACATTGGCCGGGGCGTCAATGGTCCTTGTTTCGTTCAATCCGAGCTCTACGCTGCTATCGGACGCGGCCGCAGCCGAGACGATAAGCGCCGCGGCTGCAAGCACGAATATTAAACTGAAAAGCCTCTTCAACATGGCAAAAGTTTTCGTCCTTTACTTCTCGACTGTAATCCTTCTTTTTAAAGAGACGGGGGCTTCCCCTCCATAATCCAGCGTCGCGATCACATCGTACTGTCCGGCCGGCAGGTTGCTGACCCATTTTTCCTCTATGACCGCGCTTTCCCCCTGGAGGATATACCGCTTGGAAACATCTATCCTGGCGTAAAGATTTGCCAGGTCGTCCACGATTATAATGCTGCCGGAAGGAGCTACAAAAGTATTGCCTTCGTTCTTTGCGGTCACCTTAAAGTACATCGGCCTTCCCGGCACGGACTTTGAGGTCTTAAGTTCTGTGGCCGACATCTTTTTCTCGGAATTCCCCTTGGTCTCAAAATATACTATCGTTCCGATCCTGCCGGCTATTACGACATTGGCTTTCTTCAGCATCTCCGGGTCGTCCTGCTGCGTCTCAAAGAATATGACGCTGTAGTAGCCTCCGGAAGCGTCCTGAGGGGCTGTGATCGTATACCTGACCTGCTTGGACTCTCCCGCAGCAAGCCTGAAGTTCTCCGGATGAAGAGATATCCACCGGGAGCAGGAATTTTTTACCGAACCCGGCTTTCTGAATGCTTTGCTGCGGTCCGGCATAAAAGACCAGTCTTCGGCATAAGAGCGGACAGTGATCTCCTGCGCTCCTCTGTTGTCGACTATTATGGTACCTGAAACGCTTTCTTCGGGCCCCGCCGAGAGCTGCAGGCTGGACGGATCAACATTGAGCGAAAACGCTGCCGCTACCGCACTTAACGAGATCAAAATCGAAACAACTGATAAAATTCTTTTCAACTTCATATCCTCCTTATTGGGTTACCGTATAAGTTATTGTGGTCGCGTAGTCTCCAGGAGCCTGGCTGTAAGGGATATCCAAAATGAACTGGAACTGCACCTCTGTATAGCCGCCGTTGTGATTGATATCATTAAAAGCCGGATAATCATCCGATGCTCCCGAGGTATAAACGAGTTTATTGTCGAGTGGGATAAAAGATATTTCTGTTCCAAGATTTGCCAATCCGGCTCGGCGGTGATACCAATCTGTGCTGCCAGACCCTCCGGTCTTATAAAAACCCGCATACCATGTAGCCCACCTGAAATTATTGCCGGCTATGGTATTCGGACCGGAAGTCAGTAGATCATCGGCTTTTATATAGAGACTCCAAACACTGTTTTCGGAGGACTCGATCTTGGCGGAAGTATGATATCCATTGATCTCGTTCAGATCCTTTCTGCTACCGGGCTGAACCTCGCCAAAATCAATGGACGGGATCCCTTCCAACGTTAATTGGATTGGAGCAGCGTATGCCAATGGATGCAATGCTGCAGTTATCATGCCAACACACACTAATTTTCTTAATCCGAGAGATATCACAGTTTTTCTCCAGTCACTCGGTCATTGTAAACTTGACCACTGTCGTATAATTCCCTGGCGCCTGATTGGCCGGTACTTTAAGCCTGAACTTCATATGGTTGACGGTGCCTTCGGGAAGATTATTATCCTCGCCGGAACCCGAAGAATAAACAAGAGCCGGGGTGATCGAGACAGTGTTCTCCCCCGTGCCGTACCACTTGCCCGATCCGCTCGTCCAGCCGTACCAGGAGAAATTTGAATTGGAGATCACGTTCGAACCCGAAGAAAAAGGAGAATCATTGCTTATCTTAAGGTGCCAGGGTTTTCCGCCGTTGGTCTTGGCCTGGACCATTATGCCGGCCGGGGGCATGTTCCATTTGGTCTCTCCGGGGTTCATCCTCCCGAAATCTATGAACCCCTGGTCTATGCTCAGCTCGAACACCGAGGCCACGGAAACTGTGAATGTGGCCTGCTGGACGGCTGGCTCCGCAGCCATGCAGACTGCTCCCATCAAAATTAATGCTGTCGCCGCGGAAATTAACTTCTTCATCCTATTTGACCTCCTTATTTATGATAAAATAGCAAAATCCAAAGAATGGACTTTGTTATTTCACTCGGTCATCGTATAAACTACTCTTGTAGAGTAGCTTCCTGGCGTTACTTTTATTGTGTCAGGAATAAATATCGCATATTTGAATTGAATTTCTGCTCCAGGCAACGAGTTGTTGCTCATCATCGCTGATGCGTTGGACGAACGAAAAATTACAACGTTACTAGCTGTAAAGCTTTGAAACCCTTCTTCGGGCGGATAAACAAGCCCATCCAAATAGGTAGCAGAACTTAATATATTTCCGGCATAAGTTGTCATCCATTTTAAATTTTCCAGGGGAAGAATATTCGACTCCGACCACAGCGGTTCATCAGCTTTAATAGAGAGTGTCCACGGCAGTCCTGTATTAGTTTGGCAAATCACTTTGTTTACATAATCATGTGCTGGGTGGGGTGCTTCCTTCCACTCCCCTTGTTTGACCGAGCCAAAATCTACCGAAGAGGAATCGAGAGCCAGAGAAAAAATCGCTGGAACCTTAGCACTAGCATTTACGCCGTAAGCGGTCCCGGCGCAGATAATTACTAATGCCGCGCACACGGCAACTAAGGCATTTCCTCCGGCTCTCATCCTCGTACTCCTTACTTGTCCTACTCCTCTGTCTCCCTTGTAACCAGCTTTATGTTGTCAAGATTCACGTTGGTCTCGCCGTCAGCCGAGGTGGCCAAAAATATCATCTGCAGCTGCAGGAGCCCGCCCGATCCCTTGTTCTGGTCAAAGTTCATCACGCCGTCGCCCCTTTTGGGATTGGTAAGGGCAAAGTTGGTGAACGGGACATAGACTCTCTTCCATCCGCGCCAGTCGACTTTTAGCTCATAAGCCCACAGGTCGTCCTTTACCGGCACCCAATTCTTGTCGTAAACGGTGTTCCAGGCGCCTTTATCGTCATCATACAGTTCCAGCTTGATGGTCCCGCTGTCCGGCCCGTAACCGTATACGAACATCTCCAACCCGTTGTAGCCGCTTGCGTCAGCCCCCAGATAGGTGCCGATACCGCCGCAGTACCAGTTCTTTGCGCTGCCTTTTATATTGAGCGAATACTTTCCAGCCATACCTGCGATCCTGTCGCCAGGTCTGGACACCGGATTCTTTACAACCGAATAGGTGATGTTATCAAACTTCCACCACTCGGGGCTTTTCAAAGACTGGTTCTTTTCAAAGTTATCTATCATCTTGGTGCCTATCTGAGCATAAGCAGCCGACACGATCAACATCGCCGCGATCATCGAAAAAACATGCTTTTTCATCTTTCCACCTCCTTTTGTGAGAAATATACCACTCTTATCTCTAACAGGTCAACTCTACTAAGTACTTATCGGAAGAATCCTCGGGGGATTTCAGGGGAAATTGTAAGGGCCGGTCGCGACCGGCCCCAACATTAGAATCTACTTCACCAACTCCAGCACGCCCCAGACGCCGGGATCTTTGTAGAACATAAAATCACCGTTCCATACGATCTGCTTAGTCCTGGATTTGCCGTCATCCGAATCATCGATGGCGCAGTCAAACCCGAGCCTCATGCCCGCGGCAGGAGTTAATGAGCCTATTGATGCCCACGGGATCTTAGCTTCCAGTGTGTATCCGCCGGGCTTTGTTTTCACCGCGATCTGGCTTCCTTCCGGCGCTCTTGCGGACGTCCAGTCCCATACGGACGGCTTTACTTTTGAGCCGTCCCCGGTGCCAAGCCCTATCTGCTTATCGCCTTTTACAAAGGAATCACGGCCGGGGTCAGCTGACGGGTTAAGGCCTATAGTAAGTTCTATCGCATCGCCGTTCCAGATGTTGTTCTTTGTCTTTGAGTTTTTCAGCGGCATATCGTCATTGATGTCCGCAGCTATATAAAGATTTGAATTATCCCATTTGACAAAGATTTTTCCGCTGAGGTCTTTCGTCCCCTTCCATACGGAAAACCCTTCCTGGAGCTGTGACACCTGATTCATATACAGCGGCTTGGCATCCGCCCAGTCGGACAGATTGCCGTCAATATTCAAAGGCCTTGCGGCATATTTCGCGGAAGCCGACTTTCTGACGATCTTTAAAGGCGCGCCTGACATCAGCTTGGCAAGAGAAGCCGAGTCTTTTATGAAGTACGGGTCGTTTATCATCTTTTTAAATGACGCAAACGTCTTGGGGCTGGCCTCTATCCTCCAGTCGGTCTCTTTTTTCTCATCGAACCAGTAAAGGGATTTTATGTAAGGCATTCTCTTCAGGTCTTGGAACGTGTCTTCTATCCATTTGGCTTTGTCCCCGCCTTCGTTGGCCGAAGCAAATTCTGCGATCATTATCGGTTTGGTCGGATGCTTTCTCCACATCTCACGGGCTACATCCCTGAACAATTCCTTGAATGATTGCCATGAGCTCCAATCGCGGGATGTACCCCAGTTGTATCCGTCCAGACCTATCCAATCCACGTATTCATCTCCCGGATAGGCCAGGTGCATGTCATTCCACGGTTCCTTGGGCCAGGAATCGTTCATTGGGGCCCAGACAAAAATCGCGTTGTTTGCGCCTTCTCTTTTGAATATATTGCGCACCCTTCTGAAGGCGGTAACATATTTTTTTGGATCCCTATCGTTATTAACGATGCACCACGGATATCCTTCGATATTGAACTCGTGCCCCCACCTGATGAACACAGGCTTTCCCCAAGCCTTGATGTCCTGGGCCCATTCGCGTATATGCGCATCCCACTCGCCGGCGTTAATGTTGTCGAGCTTGATCTTTTCCTTGTCTTTCCAAAGCCAGGGCTCCCACACTATATGAGGGATCGCACCGTTGGCTATCGCCTTGTTGGCAAGGTCCGGATTGAATAAGGAGCTGTAATCCTGATACCACATAACGCTCGTAAATTTTGTGCCGAGTTTGCCTTCAAGATTCTTGACAAGGGTCATGTTGGCAGGGGCCCCTTCCCTGAATATTCCGAAATACGCGCCCTGATTATCCGCTGCCTGGATCTTTTCGCTCGAGGCCGAGACCGGTACTGCAGACATTATGATCACTGCGGACAATACGGCCAGCAATGCTTTCCTCATGATACATCCCCTCCTTTTTGTCACGGATATTACTTAGATCATCCTTTTACAGCGCCTGCCGTGAGGCCTTTGACAATATGCTTCTGTAAAAGGAAGAACAACACCATCACCGGTATGGTCGCGACCGTCGCGGCCGCCATCATAAGATCGAACCTGTTCTGGTAATTGCCCACGAACAGCCTTATCCCTACGGGTATAGTCATCGTATCGGCGTTCGTCAGCACCCAGGCGAACATCAGCTCGTCCCAGGCGGTCAAAAACACATAGATGCCTGTTGCGATTATTCCGGGCACCGCCAGCGGAAGCACTATGTACCAGAAAACCTGGAAAGGGCTGCAGCCGTCAATGCGCGCCGCCTCCTCAAGCTCTACAGGGATGGCCGCGAAGAAGCCTCGGAGTATCCATATGGAGAACGGGATAAAGAAAGCGCTGTATACCATTATCATGCCGAAATATGTTCCCTTCATCGGCACGCCCGTGAGCAGTGTGAACTTGGTGAACATTATATATAGAGGAATAAGGTACATTATTGCCGGTATCATCTGCGTGGCAAGCACGCCGATGCTGAAAAAATTGCTCCCGGGGAAATTGAACCTGGCCAGCGCGTACGCGGCCAGTGTGGCAAATATCATGGCCAGCACCATTGTTATCCCGCATATGATGAGCGAATTCCTCAGATACAGCCCGAAATTGATGTTCTTCCAGAGATCTACGTAATTTCTCCAGCGCACAACGGTGTGCCCGTCCCTGGCGGTATATGTCTTCTCGACGGCAAAGCTTCCCAGACCGATCTTGCTGATACGCCCGGAAGAAGCCCCGCACAGCAGGCGCCCGTCCTTTTCAAAAAGCCCGAACACGTCGGCTTTGACCAGCTTGTTCATGTCCTTGGAGCCTTCTACCGGGGAAAAGGCCGCCTCAAAATTCCTGACAGTCCCCTTTTGCAAGTCGAGCGCGGAGACCCCTGAATTTGTGGCGGCAATAAGAGTATTGCCGGAAAAGATGATGCGGTTCACACGGTCGGATATCAGACCGCTTTTTGAATCCAGAGTCTTTTCTATCCTGCCGGTGGACATGGAGAATTCGAACACTCCCCTTGTTGTGGCAAAGAAAAGGCTGCCGCTGTGCTTGGCAAGATCGCGAATGTCCACCGGGGGAAGGCCCAGAGACCCGAGGCTGAATGTCTTAAAAACCTCGCCGTTTTCCGCCTTTAGAGCGACAAGACCCTTATTTGTCCCGACCCATAAAAGGCCTCCGTCCCTGAGAAGGGAAGTGGCCTGCGCGGGCGAAAGCGCGCTTTCAAACGAGTATTCTCCCACAAAAGCCCTCTTGCTCTTGTCAAACTTCAAGACAGTTTCGATATCCTTTTGCTGGAACGCCATCCAGATATATTTGCCGTCGTCAGCCAGGGATGTGGACACTACTTTGTTTATGTCGTAGCCCCTGATATCTACCGGGAAACCGCGCTTTTTGGAAAAATCGTCCAAAGAGATCTGCATAAGACCCTTGTCGGATGTTCCGATCCATACGTTATGGTCGTCCGCGAGAAAGCTGGTGGCCAGAGACTTGACCGAATCGTGCTTAAGAAGGGCCCCGGAATCAATATCAAACTTGTTGAGGCCGCCATCGGACGTAAAGGCGTAAAGCGATCTGCCCCGCGCCTCCAGATAGAGCACATCGTTGCCCGCCTTTCCGAAAGGTATCTGGCCGAGCAGTATCTCGGTATTGCTTTTGAAAGAGGAAAAGACCATCCAGAATATAGGGAAAAGCGTTACGATCAAAAGAAGCACCATCACAACGTCTATGAGACGCTTGACGATCCTCTGCTGCATGTAATAGGTCAGGCGCATTATTTGCTCTCCTGCTCGGCTTTTTGATAGAACCTGAACCAGAAATTCACGATGACCACCATCACGATAAGCAGCAGGACCGAAGCCGCGGCGCCGACGCCGAACGCCCACTGCTGGAACGTGTTCCTAAAGATATTTGTCATCATCAGGTCGCCCCATTCGCCCGGATACCCCGCGCCAAACCCGAACATCATTATGACTATGTTGAAAGAATAGGTGTTGTATATCAGCCCGAACAGAAGAAGTATCGCCCAAACCGGCTTGAGCATGGGAAAAGTAATGGACCAGAACTTTCTCCAGCCCGAAGCCCCGTCTATCTCGGCGGCCTCGTACAATTCTTCCGGGATCGACTGCATTCCGGCAAGGAGCATCAGCATGGAGAGCGGCCAGTAGCGCCAGACCGTCGGGATGATTATCGCCCACATGGTATTGGGCCCCAGGAGCCAGAAAGGCTTTGAAGGAAGGAGCTTGAGCCAGTCCACCAGCACAAGATTGATAACGCCTATCTCTTTCTGCCACATAAAACCCCACAAAAGACCGGTAACATACGTCGGGACTACCCATGGGAAAAGGAACAAAGCTCTGAAAATATTTTGTCCCCGCATCTTGCGGTTCACCATGAGAGCGACAAGCATGCCGAACGCCGTAGTGCCGATAGTAACGACGATCGTATATATGATTGTATTCCTTACCGATTCCATCAGGCCTATGCGTATGGGGCTCTCCGGATTGAACAATATCTGGTAGAAGTTGTCAAAGCCGACAAAAGGGGCCATTAGATACTGGCTGATCGTGAACTGGTTGAGCTTGAGGAACGCCATGTAAAAAGCCTGGAAGACGGGGAATATATGGAGCGTGAGCATAGCAAGGAAAGTGGGCAGGACGAAGTAATACGCTATGCGATACTTCTTAATCTCATTCCAAAACCCTTTTTTCACAATTCTACTCCCACAAAAACTCTGCGTTGAACAGCTCGGTCCCTTTTGGGATTTTTACCAGATTAATTTCTTCCGAATTAGAAGAAACTGATTTGCCTTTGCTGTCAAAAACTTCCGCAACCAGTTCTGCAGGGCCGGTCCTCAACTTGAGCGGGATCTCAAGCCCTTTTGTATATGAATATACCTCATTTGTTAGCTCCTTGCAACAGTCGCATGGAACATCTGTTTTTACCGGCGGGAACCTGTGCAAAACCCTGCTTTTTCTCCTAATTGAAAATACGACCTTGGCATTTTTAAAGCCATAGTGAAAATCGTTGACTATCCAGAATTGTCCTTCTATCTTCCTTCCTAGACCATATGTCCTGCGCTGAAGAGACGCAAGAACGGCTAACGGCTGGAAGCTCTTCTTAAGAGTCAAAAAACCCTTCTTGCGATTCCTGAGATAATCCGTGACTGAATAGGATATCGCCGGCCAGGGTTCAAGCAGCATAAAATGGAATAGCCCCGTTATCTGCGACCACTTGTGCTGGCGGTATGTTTCAACGGCAAATTTTATCAGGTCGCTTTGGTAGTTTTGGCTGTTCTCTATGAAATCTTTCAGGGTTTTCCCCTGTTTAACACCGGCAATATGAAAAGTCTGTTCGTAAACAAAATCGCGGTAAGCCCACTTGATCCAGTTCGGCGGCCACAGGTCTTTTTTTGAGAACATTTTTTTGAGCGTCGCCTCGCCCGGCAGAGCCTGCGCGCCGAATTCCGAAGGGAAAGGCTTGCCGACAAGTGAAAGGAAATATCTGTAGTGCCCCCAGAACCATCCCGGATACGGATGCTCGTAAAAATCCGAAGACTTGAATATTACTCTTGTGGAATCCTCCTCGGAAGCCGCTTTGTAGAGCATGTCGTCCAGCTTTGCGGCCTTTGCGACCGGCTCGTTGTGGCAGCACCAGACGACGACCGAAGGGTTGTTGTGGAGGAGATTAACCATATCCCGTATCTGCCTGACGGCCTCATTGATGAATTCCGGCGTATCGACATATTCCCACTGGAGCGCAAAATCCTGCCAGACCATTATGCCGGCTTCGTCCAGCGCGTCGTAGAGCTCTTTGCGGTTCACGTGGGCGTGCACGCGCACAGCGTTGCAGTTGGATTCTTTGATCAGCTCCACGTCTTTTTTAATCCTGTCCGGCGTGTATGTCGAAAGATATTCTTCCGGTATGATATTGGAGCCTCTCACAAAGATCCTTTTCCCGTTTATTATCCAGGCCTTGTTCTCCCCTATCCTTATGTCGCGTATGCCGAACCGGCAGCCGGTCTCGGACAGTTTTTCCCCGGTAGCTGCGTCAAACAGCACAGCCCGGGCTTCATAAAGGTTCTGGTCCCCCATCTCTCTCGGCCACCACAGGAGAGGGAGGCTGAGCGAGGTCTTTACGTCAAAAGCGTTTATCCCTGTCCTTATCTCAAGCGGCGACTTGAACATATCCGCCGTCTTGCCGTCCGGCCCGGATATTTCCACGACAGCTAAGGCGTTTTTGGCCGAAGATCCCGTGTTTTCGGCCAGCAGTTCGATGTTCAGCTCCGCTGAGCCGTGGTCATCCCTTAATTTTGGGCTTATTTTCATGCCTGACAACCTTGCCTTTTTGCATACCTCAATGCTTACGCTGTTCCATATCCCGCCGGTCCCCTTGCTCTGCCCCAGCTTCCCGTGCCAGGAGCCGGGCCTCACATCATGGTGCCCGAACACTCCTTTTATCAATCTTTTCCGGTGAGGCCAGGCATTCTTTCCCGCCGGCTCGGCCGGAGAAGATACTTTCACTATTAGACAATTCCTGTCCCGTAAATGTTCCGTGACGTCAAACTCGAAAGGCTGGAAATATCCTTCGTGGCCCCCGAGAAGTTTTCCGTTGAGCCAGACCTTTGCAAAATAATCGGCTCCCGAAAACCGCAGAATGGCGTCCTCATCCGCTGCAGGAGCTACGCGGCCGAAATCTTTTTTGAACCAGACAGTGCCGCTATAGTCGTCGATGCCGGCGACCTGCCAGTTGGAGGGGATCTTTATTGCTTTTGCGTTCTTGAATTTCTTGGGATCATCAAAATAGCGCGACTTTTCTCCGCTCTCTTTGGGATCGAGAACGTACTGCCACCTGCCGTTGAGGGAAACGGTCTTCATGCGTCAATTTTAGCATGCCAACCCGCCCGAAACTGCGCTGAAATCCGCGGCAATATTTGACGATAAAAATATGACCCGCGTCAAACGATTTGGATGGAAGGATCTTAATGAACAGCTCATCGATAAGAACGAACGCAGCGCGCTGTGTTCCCGCACACAAGCCGCTAAAGACCATGTTCATAATGGGAACGCGACCGGAAGCCATCAAACTGGCTCCCGTCATAATGGGAGCAAGGTCCGAACCCGCAAAGTTCGACGTGAATGTGGTCTCCACCGGACAACACAAGCAGATGCTGCAGCAGGCGCTCGATACTTTCGATCTCGTGCCGGACAATTCTCTCCTTAGCTTTAAGAAAGGCCAAACCCTGTGCGATCTCACATCCAGGATAGTGCGCGGCATCGGAGGCATACTTGATTCTAATCCCGCAGATGTGATAGTCGTTCACGGAGACACCGTCTCGGCCATGGCCGCTGCCCTGGCTGCATCTTTCCACGGGCTTCCCGTTGCGCATGTCGAGGCAGGGCTCAGGGCATACGGCGATTTTTCCCCATTTCCTGAAGAACAGAACAGAAGGGTCATCTCACACGTCGCGGATGTTCATTACGCCCCTACCACAGCCGCCGTCCAGAACCTTTTGAGGGAAGGGATACTGATATCCGACATCGTCTGCACCGGCAACACCGTGATCGATGCCCTTGACATCGCTTCCAGGAAAAGCAGCGTCTCCGAAATACTGGCCGACATTCCTAAGGACAAAAGAGTCGTCCTTGTTACTTCGCACCGGAGGGAGAACATAGGGGCGCCTTTAAAAAGGATATGCGCTGCCGTAAAAAAGATAGCCTCACAGCATGAAGACGTGCGTGTAGTATGGCCGGTGCACAAAAACCCGCTTGTAAGGGATGCTGTCTTGGCGGAGATGCACGGAGCTAAGAACGTAATGCTGATAGAGCCTCTTGACTATGCGTCCTTTGTCGGCATGATGAAAAGATCCTATTTAATAATGACCGATTCCGGAGGCATACAGGAAGAGGCGCCTGCACTGGGCAAGCCCGTCCTGGTCATGCGCGGGACCACCGAAAGGCCCGAAGCCCTTGAATGCAAGTCCGCCAAGTTAGTCGGCACCTCGGCAAAAACACTCGTGGAAGAAGCCGAGCGCCTCCTGAACGACCCTTTGGAATACGAAAAAATGGCCGGCACCAATACTCCGTTCGGCGACGGCCGCTCCTCGGGCAGGATCCTTGACGATCTGTACGCAAGGTTTTCCAAAAAGGCCCGGCGATCGGGTGTGCATGACTCCGGCGGAGAGGTCGCCCGCGAAGTCACCAGGCTCAGGACCGGCAAGATCCCGGTGCCTGAAGAATCCGTGGGAGCCGCGTTCTCCGGCGTCAGACAGTGGCTTTTGAGCTCCGGCATACAGGCCGAAAAGACCGGGGCCATATTCAGCTGGTTTGACCCTGAAAAGAGCAGCTATTCATATATATATCCCGAGATCATGGGATACTGGATGAGTTCGATGT
>Ga0209096_1001711_pt1 | contig 23075 bp, 21 predicted proteins | sample AD_UKC034_MetaG_FD_184407 | JGI IMG/M metagenome (GOLD analysis project Ga0209096, IMG submission 184407) | Active sludge microbial communities of municipal wastewater-treating anaerobic digesters from USA - AD_UKC034_MetaG (SPAdes) (version 2) | ecosystem: Engineered > Bioreactor > Anaerobic >... | reverse complement strand
TGCTCCACCGTCAACATCCCTTCTGACCCCGGCATCTGGAACCATCTCCAGACACCACACGTCGGTCAATTGCGGTGGCCCCTTTTCCGGCGCTTTTTCCCCCTCGAAAACTCCCCTCTCCTGGCCCCCTTTCTGATGCTTTTTTCCAGGAAAATCGCTGAACGGGAAAGCCGTCTGGCCGGTTGCCTCGCAACCGCCGCCAGACCACGGAGCCCAGCAGGAATACACCCAGTATTCGCATAAGAGTCTGATCGCCCGTTCGGGTGAACAGAATGGCTCCTGCCACGGCCATGGGTACCGCGCCGAGGGCAAACCAGCCCACGACCCTTACGCGAATCTCTCGCCGATTGAATCCCACCCGGCTGAGATTGCCGATGAGTTGGGCCAGCGTATATGCCGGGACGGCGTCGCGTACGCCGAGCGTCGCCACGAGCACCGGCAACAGGATGATGCCGCCGCCGGTCCCCGTTACCGCCGCGATGGTCGAGGCGATGAATGCCGCGATTGCCACGGTGAGCAGTTCTATAGTGATCCCGGTATCCAAGCGGTTACTGCCTTATGTCATGGGCACGCCATCAAGCAACGCGTGTAGGACACAGGATCGCAAGACCTTTCTCGGCCGGTGGAAGCGACGATCGACACGGGCTCGCGGGTCGGCGTCAGCCTCAGTCCATTCGAGGTGTCGTCTCGGTCTCCGTCAGAAGCACCGTTCTTCGATAATTTCCAGTATCAAAGGCAGCGTCAACAAGGTCAACGTCGTGAATACTTCGCCAGTGGAGAGGTAGACTTCGGTTTGCCAAGAGCCGTGGATCCTTCGGAAAGTGGAGATCGTCGGTGCAGGCCAGAGAGCGGGGGTGCTTGCCTTGTATTGACGCCACTGCTCTCCGAATCGCCTACTGAGGGCTTTCTCCTCGTGGAGAATCGTGGCCCCGTAGAAAAGGATGAACAGCGGTAGGATCACCGCCCAGTTCAACCAGTCATTGAGGACGAAAAGGACCCCGACCACTGCCAGGAAAGAACCCAGGTAAAGCGGATGTCGCACAATGGCGTAAGGGCCGGTCGTGAACAATCGGCCTACGGTGAAATGGCCTCGTGCCCACAAACGGAGCAGCATCCCTGACAGGACAAATGCCAGTCCGAGAACCGCCCATCCGCAAGGTTCTTCGAAGGGGTTCAATTCGTGTGGTTTCTTGTTCGTGAGAATGTCTTCCACGATCAGAATGGGAAAGGCGATCTTAAGCGGCACGGTTCGGAACTTCCGCATTGTGTTTAGAAGGCGCGCAAAGCGAACACGGTCCCCACCACTGGACTGGAGATCCCTGTGTTCGAGACGGCAGCTTGTCATACGATTACTCCCATTCGGTAACCCTGGTCCGCTGGCCCCCATGGGCCAACGACACAAGTGAGTTTAGCATAGACTCTAGTGGCAATCAATCACTGCTCCTCCTGGAGTTGGTTCGGTAGAAGTCGTCAGCCCAGTGGGCGGCTTGCGGGGTACTCCATCTCCGATGTTCACCATTGTCAGGCCCAATAATGTATGTGTCCAGGATAATCGTTACTCCTCTGGGGCACGCGGGCTCCTATCAAGTCGCAAGGCGTAGGGCGACCTCAGCGACGTGGCGGCCGAGGTTCTTGGCGGTGCCGATGCCGAATTCGTCCTTGCTGACGTCATCGTTGCTGTTGATCAGGGTGGCCCCGAAATGACCTGTCGGCCGGGCATCGCCCACAACGATCATCTCCTGGCAGAGCAAAGCGGCGTGTACCGACTGGATCGCAAGTTCCTGGCCGCCGTTGCGGGCTGCGCCGACCGCGACGATGCCGCCCACCTTCCCGGACAGGGCGAAGCTCTGCTGGCGGAAGGCCATGCAGTGGTCGAGGAAGGCCTTGCACAGGGAGGTCATGTTGCCGAAGTAGACTGGCGTTCCGATAATGATGCCACCCACGCTCGGGTCGGACAAGACCGGAACGAGGTCTGCGAAACCGCCTTGACTGGCCTTGGGATCAGCCGGGTCGAAGATGCCAATGTTGCGGCCCGCCAGCTCAATGAGCTCTATCGTCACGCGGGGGTTGACGGCCTTGGCGGCGTCAAGGCAGATGGTCAGTGCGGCTGCCGTTGTCTTGGCCTTACGAGGGCTGCATGAGATGCCCACAATTTTCAGAGCTTTGCGATCCTGAGCGACGGTGTCTGTCGAGGTCGCCGACACTGCTGTACCCGCTGCAAGGGTGGCTGTCAGAAACTTCCTTCGATTCATGGTCTGTACTCCTTTGTTGATGGTTGGTTGATTGCTCTTGCACGTGTTTTCAATTCCAGTATCAAAACGAGAATTCGGTCTGAAAGAAGAACCAGTTTGCGTCGGGGCTGGGACCTGTGTTCTTCACGAACGGCCCAGGGAAGAAGTGGGAGTATCCCGCCAGGACTTGGCAATGGTCGCTGACCTTGTGGCTGAGCATGAGATCGAGCTCCTGGCCGACGGTGGAGCCAGATCGTCCCGTTGGGTCTTGTCGTTGAGGCTGGCCGTTGACGTAGTACCATGCGTCCCGACTGGAATCGAGGCGGAACAGGTGCCAATCGGCAAACAGCGTGAGCTTCCTGGTCGGCTTGAAACTCAAGGAAACCTGGTAGTCCTGGATGTTCATCCAGGAGAAGAGATTCATACGGCCGTAGTAGAGAATGTCAACGGCGCCGAAAACGCCGTCGAAGGTCTCGTAGTCTCCGTCTCCTGGCCGTCGGTCACCGCTACCGTAGCTGAACTCGCCACCTATACGCGGTTTCCATGCAACGTCGAAGGTGTGTCCCAGGCGGGCGTTGGCGCCCCAGGCATCGACGTTATCTTTATTTCGATTCCCCGAAGTGTGCGCGAGAGTGCCAGCGTAGTCCCAGCTCTCCTTCACTTTGCCGGTTACGTAACCGCCCAGCGTGTGGGTGTCCAGATCGAGACGATCCCCTTGAGCATTGACCACCAAATCGGGGTCGGTGTGCTTGCCCACCCAGAAGAAATCCAGCTTCATCGGCAGGTTCTTCATCATGGCGTAGGCCCCATAGGCATCGAGGCGGCCGTCTCGCGGGTCGAAGCTATGGGGCTCGTAGCGGACCCGGTTGGCCGCGAGGAAATGGGTCTCGGCGAAAGGCAGGTCCAGGATGACCTTGGCGGCGTCCCAGGTGTAGCGTCCGACATTACCCCAATCGCCGGGACCCCAGATGCGGTTGTCGCCGTAGAAGAGGGTCTGGCGACCGATCTTGATACCCCAGGGACTGTCGCCGATACGAAGCCACTCGACATACATCTGGCGCAGATCTGCATCGTTCCAGTAGGGATTGTTGGCAAAGAAATCCTCTTCGCGGAAGTCGGAGTCGTACGCCCTGGAGTCCTGAATCTCGGTGTAAACGCGCGCGCCCTCGGCCAGTCGAAGAGTGAGGTTCAGGCGTGCTCGCTGCAGGAGGAACCCATCCTCATCGTACGTGTCCTTCCTCGTATCGGCGTAGCGCTGCGCGCTGAAGTTCCTCTGATGCTCGAAACGAAGGCGAAGACTCCCGCCGATATCGAGTCGGAACGGCCCTATCGGGAGATCCTTGAGCGGCCGACTCTCGCCGGAGTCGGCCGCTGGCGGACCATCCTTCTGATTCGATGTGACAGATTCTGCCTTGGGCGCCGCGGGCGGTGGCTCGTTGGCGAGAAGGCCCTGTACCTGGAGGGCGACGAGCCCGCAGAATACGCCTGCATGGGCGAGTATCTGGGCAGATGCTCGTATCCGGGTCTTCGATTGCACAGAAGAGGCCCTTCAAGACGGAACGAACAAGAGCAAACAGCGCGATTCCCGCTGCAAGGCATCTCTGACTACGCACGTTTCTCAGCAAGGCGAAGAGCCGCCTCGGCCACACGGATGCCGAGTTGCTTGGCCGTTTCGATGCCGAACTCGTCCTTCATGATATCGTCCTTGTAGGCGTTCCACAAGGTGGCTCCCTGGTGGGCCCTGGGCTTGCCGCCGACGACCATCACCTCATGAACCAGCATGGCTGTCTGGATTTCCTGGATGATCAGTTCCTGGCCGCCGTTGCGGTAGGCGCCGGTCGCGAGCGCGCCCAACGGCATATCCGCCAGTTGCAGCTTGGGCTCGCGAAAGACTTGCAGCCGCTCGATGAAGGCTTTGCAGAGGGCACTCATACTACGGAAGTAACTCGGCGATCCGATGATCATAGCGTCCGGCACGCGGGGCGCCTGTAACACCGGCAACACCTCCAAATCAAAGTCGTCTTCCGGCTGCTTGGCCTCGGCCGACGTCGCGCCGCCCAACGAACCGGTGATCTTGAGCCCGCCCAGATCGATCAGCTCGACCCTGATCCGCGAATCGACCGCCTTGGCGGCGTCGAGGGCGACCTGGATAGCCGTGGCGGTTGTCTTGCCTTTGCGCGGGCTGCATGAGACACCGACGATTCGGATGGTCTTGTCGTTCGATGCGGCCGCGGCCGTCGAGGCCAGCGAGGCCGCGGTGCCCGCGGTAAGGGTGGTTGCCAGGAATTTCCTTCGATCCATGTTCTTTCCTCCTTTTCCAGAAGTTGCACGAATGGGTTAGAGTCGCATTATCACGGCGCTGCGTAGATCAGATAGAGACCGCCTAAAATGACCAGGACGCCGCAAACCTTCTTCACAATCGTTGTGCCTTTGGATTTCTCGCTCCAGTTCAGATACCGCTGGACCAGTTCGGTGCTGGTGCCAGCCAGGACGATAACCGAGCAGTGGCCAACGCCGTAAGCCACAAGCAGGACGATTCCGTAGAGGAGGCTCGTCGAAGCGACCCGGAACGTCACGCCCAGCATGGGGGCCATGTAGGCGAACGTGCAGGGCCCCAGGGCGATCCCGAAGACCAGACCCAGGATCAATGCGGCCAGGAGCCCTTTTCGCTTCATCCCGATCTGACCCGGACCTGACCAGGGCATCGGAAGGATGTCCAAGAGATACAGACCCACGAGGAAGAAGATGACCGCGACGAAGTAGTTGCCGTATCGCCCGACGTCACCCATCATCCGGCCCGCCGCCGCCGTGACGGCTCCAATGATCCCGATGGTCGCCAGGATGCCGACCGCGAACAATGTCGAGATGAAGAACGCCCGCTTGGTGGACATCCGCCCCTGCTGATCGATGAACCCAACGATCAGCGGGATGCTCGACAAGTGGCAGGGACTCAACAGGATGCTCAGAATGCCCCAAATGAACGATGCCGAGATGGCAATCGCCGGCGTGGCCTCTATGGCCTTTGTCAGTGAGGTGAACAGTTGTTCCATTATTGCGTTACCCCCATTTCCGCCAGTTTCTTCTCGATTTCGACCTGCGGCCAGAAACCCGTGTGGCGGAACACTTCTTTGCCGTCTTTGTCGTAGAAGAACTGCGTCGGAATGCTCTGAATGCCGTATCGCGAAGCGAGGACCTGCTCCTGACCGACGTGGACGAACACGACATTCAACTTCCCGGCGTACTTCTCCTCCAAGGCGTCGAGGATCGGGGCCAGCATGTCGCAGGGCTGACAGCCCGTCGAACCAAAATCCACCAATGAGGGCTTGCCGGTGGATCTGGCCTTGTCGACCGGATTGTCCTTGGCGAAAATGGCTTGTTCCTTTGTCCAGGCTGCGGAGACCTCGATCGTCATGCGCCGACCCATCGTGCGGACATGCTCATCGACCACGTCCTGCTGCTTCTGTTGGACCACCATCTGCTTGAGTTGATCCTTCACCTGATCGAGAGTCGCTCCGCCGCAGGCGTCCTTGTTTTCTTCGTAGAACTTGGACACTTCCGCGTCACTGGCCTCCACATTGGCGACTAACCCCTTGATGTACGTCTGGATCAACGCCCGCTCGTCAAGCGGAGACGCCTCCGTCTGCCCCGCAGTCCTCGCCTTGGCCAGTGAAAGCAGGAGCTGTCGTGTCGCGAGGTTCTCCAGCAGGAAGAAGGCGTTCTTCTTGATCTGGGCCTGCATCTCCGCCGGCACCTTGGCGATCTCGCCGGCAATGTCTGTATCCTTGATGGTCAGACCGTCCGTCTTCAGGATCACGCCGGAGGGCAGATCACCCAGCCGCGCATAGGTCAGACTATTCGACGCCAACCCCGGATAGACGTCGCACACCAGAGTGGGCTTGGCAGGAGCATCAGCCGCAGATACCGGGAGAACGGACATTCCAAGTACGACAACGGCGGCTATAGAGAGAGTCTTTCTTTTCATCATGATCGTGATCTCCGGACGCGGATTCGTGTGGGTTACTTTGGCGAGCACTCGCCGATCTTACAGGCTTTCTGGATTTGAGCAGGCGTGAGTTTCATCTTGTCGGCCAGCGCCTGGCTGATGGAAATGAGCCGGCCTGTCTCTGTGGGATTCTGCTGGACCCACTTCTTGAGGTTGTCGGCCGTAGTGAAGAAACCCTGGTGGAAGCAACCGGCAGATGCCCAGGCGCCGTCGGGCTTTTGCCTCTGGCCGAACCAGGCGACCGCCGTCGCCGGCTCCAACGAGGCGACCTTGCCCTCGAACGTCTTAACGACGATGGGCTGTTTCGTCAGGCGGTCTTTCTCGCGGACTTCAATGTCTTTGCCGGTCCGTGCGGCCACGCCCAAAGCACAATGAGAACAGCAACCCCAGGTGTGCACGCCGCCTTCGACGATCACTTCTGATGCGTCCTGCGGATAGCACGAACGGTCGCAGAACCCGCAGCGGTGCGACATCTCCTTCTGTGCGAGCGAGTCCAGTGCCAGGATGCTTCCTCCACTGGCGGCTCGCTCGGTGACGGCGGCATCTCTTGCAGCGAACGCCTTCACCCACGGCCTGCCCGTGGTCTCATCCTCGCCGGAGAGGAAAACAGCCTCGGTGATCGGCACCGCTTTGCCTGTAGCCCAGTCCGTGACAGTCACCTTCTTTTCAAAGTCGGCCTTGTCCTCGGTCAGACACGAGTACATGATGAAATAGCAGTGCGGACTGCACATCCTGACCGGCCCCTTCTCCGTCTGGACGGTAACGAGGGTCTTGGCGTTGATATCCCCGTCGCACATGTAGCAGATGCTCTCCTTCGGACGCTCGTCGGGTTTGGCCGGGGTGAGCCGCTCAAAGGCAGATACACCTGGGCCGGATGCCAGCAGTTCCACGCCGAACTCCTTCCACTTGGCCAGGATGTCCTCCTTGGAAAAGAACCCTTCGTGACGGAACAACTCCTTCCCGGCGGCGTCGAAGAAGATCTGCGTCGGGATCAGCTTGATGCCGTGCTCCTCGCCGGCGTTCGGATTCTTCCACACGTCAATGAAGACCACGTCCAAGCGGCCTCTATATTCGTTCTTCAATTCCTGAAGGATCGGCGCCATCATCTTGCACGGAATACACTTGTCTGCGCCCAGATCTATCAGGCGAGGGAGACCCGTCGCTTGGGGCGCGGCGGCAGCGGCTGCGGCCGGCGTTGTCAGACCCTGCGCAGAGTCTCCCTCTTTTCCTCGTTGTTTAAGAAGCATCACCGCTGTTGCAGACACGATCAGAAGCGCGACCACTACAATCTTCAACGTCTTATTCATAACGTCTCCTTTCGATCTCAATACCGAAGGAACCCAGGCAAAAAGCCACCAGGTACCCACGACCGTAGCCAGCAGAATCACGAAATTCGGCTTCCCCGGACAACAAAATTGCGACAGCATTGCCATCATTTCACCTGCCCTGCACCGGGCTCAGGCGAGCGTTGATCTCATCGACCAAGTACTCCGAGAAGGCCTCCGGACTATCCTTGAGCCCCCACAGTTCATCCATTCTCTTAGAGTCCTTGTATACGCCGTTTTCCATCCGGGCCAGCACCAATCCGTTGCTTCGCACCTCGAGCTGCTGCTGGAGGGGCTTGGTCGTCGGGTCTTCGATGTTCACCGGCGTCCAAACCACCTGTCCATCCTGCATCTGCCCAGCAAAGTGTTCGTTCATCACGTCAAGAATGGCGGCTTCCATTGCGGAACAGGAGTAACAGCGAAAAGTCCGATGGAAATAGTAGGCAACCACTACGGTGTCCTGTGTCGCGGGTCCACTCGCGGCAGAAGCAGCGGCCGGTGTATCGACGGACAAAGCGGGCCCCGCGCGATCCGACGGAGCCGACGCTCGGCATCCCAGACAGCACAGGCACGTAACGATGAAGACGTATCGAGTGGTCATCTGCGACCCTTTCTACGAAGCGATCAGTTCTGTGGCCCTTGCCGCCACGGTGTTGACATTCTCATCGGTCACCGGGCTCTGGCACTTCTCCAGGCCCAGATCCGCCAATTGCAGGTGCTTGAACGTGCTGAACCCCGCCTGCTCCAGACTGGATTTGACACAGTTCAGCGGGCAGCCGTCGATGGCGAGGATGCTGTCGGCAGCCTCTGAAGTCTTGAGGATGCCGCTGATGCGTCCGCCTATCCCGGCCGTACAGAACATTCGCCCCACTCCATCACGAGTCAGCTTTCTCGCGGCCTTATCTGCGATTTCTCCCACATCCGCCGCACCACTGCATGCAAAGATCAACTTCGGTCCGCCGCTGCATCCGCACGATTGACTGCTCATCTAACAAGCCCTTTCTGTCGTTTTACCGACGTTTATGCCAGCATCTTCTGAATCTCTTCGGGTGACGCCACCTTGCCTACGACCTTCACCTGGCCGTCGACCACCAGGGCCGGGGTCATCATGACGCCGAATTTCATGATGTCGTTGACGCCTGTGACTTTCTCAATCGTGTACTCAACGCCCAGGGTCTTTGCGGCCGCTTCGGCATTCTCCGTCAACTTCTTGCATTTGGGGCACCCGGTCCCAAGGATTTGTATCTTCTTCATCTCGATATTCCTTTCGTTTTCAAATCTCAGTTTCCTGTCCTCTACGACAGTGTCCCCAAGGTTGTTTGTGCCGCCGCGGGGACTCCCTCGGCAACCCGATACGGCCGCTTGCCCGAGGCAATCAAGTATAGACACGGCATCAGGAACAACGCCACCAGGATCTCCATCAGCAGTCCGCCGACGGCCCCGGCCGCCATGGGCTGGAGCATGTCGCCGCCTGCCTCGATGGCCAACGCCAGAGGAAGGAAGCCTACCAAGGTTGTGATCGTCGTCATGACACGCGGCCGCAGGCGGATTCGGGCGGCCTCCAGAACCGCATCAAACGGCGTCAGGTTCTTCTGGACGCCCAATTCCTCGGCGAAAGTCAACAGCAGCACCCCATCGCTGACCGTCGCCGCCACCACGACCAATACGCCGATAATGACGGTCGCCCCCAGTGGCAGCCCGGCCGCGTACATCAGGAACACCATACCGGCCATGCACGCCGGGACACTGCCCAGGATCAGCGAAGGCAGCTTGAGGCTATTGAACTGCACGGTCAGTACGATGAACGAGAAGAACACCGCGAAAGCAAGGACGGACAGGAGTGTCCGTTTCATGTCCCCCATCATCTGGGCCTGTCCCCCATAGGACAGCTCGTAGCCCACCGGCCGGTCGATTCTGGACATTGCGTCCTGGAGTTGCGCCAAGGCCGTGCCGACGCTCACGCCGGCGGCGTCGCCGCGTACGATGACCTCTTTGACCTGATCCTCCCGCACGATCTCGACCGGTCCCACCGCCGAGCCCACCTCGGCCACGTCCTTGATCCGCAGATACCCGCCCTGGGCACAGTTCAGCGGGAGGTTCTCCACGTCCTGGCGCGACGTGATCTTGCTCTCGGGGATCATGACGCGGATATTGTAGTATTCGTCCCCGTCCCGGTACCGGGTAGCCACCGCGCCTGTGATCAGGGACCGCATCGTATCGGCGATGTCACTGATGGACACGCCCAGTTCTGCCGCCCGGGCCCGGTCGATCCGCACCTGGTATTCCGGCTTGGTCATGTCCATGGAGACATAGACGTTGGTGAAATGGGTCAGTTCGTTCATCGTGGCGGCCGTTCGACGGGCCTGGTCGTAGAGCGTCGCGATGTCCGGGCCCTTGATCTTGACCTCGATGTCGGCTTCACCGAGCTTACGAATGCCCTTGATCTTCATCTGCATCACCATCGCGTTGCCGCCCGGAACGGGGACCTTGGCGACCACAGGACGCAGACGCTCGATATACTCATTCGTGGTGAGCTTGCGCCGGCTTGGCGGAACAAGCTGAATATTGATCTCGCCTTCGTTGGCGATCTCGTAGGTGTACAGGCCCCAGACCTTGCCGCCGACGAGCGTGAAGGAACTCTCGATCAGTTCATCTTGGCCGATCTGCTGCTCGATCCGGCGCAGGACCTGGTTCGTCTGGTCCAGAGAGGCGCCGGTAGGCAGCTTGACTTTGACCATGATCCGGCCATCATCCATCTGCGGCAGGAACTCACTGCCCAGCCGTCCCACCAGCAGCCCCGCGGCCACAACCACGGCGACAAAAAGTAGTACCACGATCCAGCGGCCGCGAAGAGACCACTTGAGCATCCAGCCATAGCCATCGGTAATCCGGTCGAAGAGCCGCTCAAAACGAGTGGCCTTGCGAGGACCCGTGGAACGGGAGCCCAGGATCGTAGCGGTAATCATGGGCGTAACCGACACCGCCACGACAAGACTGATGATGACGATCCCGGCAATGACCAGAATCAACTCTCGGAACAACAGGCTCGTCAGGCCGGGGACCAGCAGGAACGGAACGAACAGCGCCAGGAAAGACAGTGTGGCCGCCACGATGGCCGGTCCGATCTCGGACGTGGCCTCGATGGCCACAACGTCCGTCGGCTCTTCCGGCCGCTCGTGACGCCGGCGGGTAATGCCTTCGATCACGACGGTCGAGTTGTCCAACAGTACGCCGATCGCAATGACCAGACCGCCCAACGAAAAGATGTTGAGCGAAAAACCCGCCATCTTCATCAGGCCGAAATTCAGGATCAGCGTGATGGGCAGGGCCAGCACCATCACCAGCACCTGTCTCCACGAACCCAGGAACAGATAGACGACAAGGATCAGAAGCACCGCCGCCTCAATGGCGGAATTCCGCACGCCGCTCAGTGCGGCGTTGACGTAGTCGGCCTGGTTCTCCACCATGCCCAGCCGGATGCCTTCAGGCAAAGCCGGGCCCAATTCTTCAATCCGCCGGTTGACCGCCTCGGCGACTTCCACCGTGTTGGCGTTGGCCTGCTTGAGCACGCTGAGCTTGACACAGGCGTTACCGTCCAATCGCGTGAGGATGCGAACTTCCTCGCTGGCGTCTTCCACCTGGGCCACGTCACGAAGGTACAATTTGGCCTCGCCGCTGCGGATCAGGACGATGTCACGGATCTCATCGAGATTGCGGTACTCGCCCATCGTGCGGGCGATGATCTCCTTCGGGCCGACAGTCACGCGGCCCCCGAACTGCTCGATATTCTCCTCCCGCAATCGCGAGAGCACGCCCGGGAGCGTCAACTGATGCTTCTCCAAAGCCAGCGGGTCCAGATGCACGCGGATCTCCCGCTTGAGTCCGCCGACAATCTCGGTACCGGCAACACCCGGCACAGCCAGAAGCTGATCCTGGAGCCATTCATCCACCCACGTCCGCAGCTTGACCAGGTTCCATTGATCGCTGCTGACAGTCATCTGCATGACCGGTAGCTGTGACGGGTCCGCCTTGATGACCACCGGCGGGTCCATGTCCTTGGGGAGTTCCCTCGCCACGCGGGCCATAGCCGCCAGGGCGTCCTGGTAGGCCACATCCACGTTCACGCCGTACTTGAAGTTGGCCTGGAGAGTGTACATGCCCTCGATGGAGGAGGATTCCAGGAAGTCCAGATCGTCCACCGTGGCCATCTGCCGCTCGATGGGATCGGCGATATTCTTGTCGATCTCCTCCGGCGTGGCCCCGCGCCACCAGATGTGCACCTTGATCATCGGGTAGGTGATACTGGGCAGGAAGTCCACCGACAGCCGCCATAGGCCATAGAGCCCCAGCACCGCCAGGGCAAGGACAATCGCGCTGGTGGCCAGTCGTCGATGAACGGCATATCGCGTCAACTTCATGGAGCGCCCCCTCCCTTGGTCGCAGGGGCGCCGCCGCCCGAGCCGGCTTTGCCTGGGCTCATGGCGGGTCCGGCCACACGCACCTCAGCGCCATCCTTGAGCCTCTCATTGCCGGTGACCACGACCTTCTCTCCCGATTCCAGCCCGGCCACGATCTGTACCCGCCCGGCCTGCTCGATTCCCGTCCTTACCTTTCGCATGACAACCTTGCCGTCGGCGACCACATAAGCCACCTGCCCACCTGCGGGCGTCAGGGCAATCGCCTGCTGCGGAATCGTGATCGCGTCGGCCACGGACTCCAATACCAATCGAACGCGGGCGAACATCCCTGGCGCCAGTTGGGCCGGTTCCTCCAGGACCAATTCGACGGTCCGCGTTCGCATGCGACGGTCCAGCTCCGGGTACACTCTCGTCACGCTGGCAGCAAACGTTTTGCCTGCGAGCGAATCCAGCGACACCTGCGCCTTCATGTCGGTGCGCATCGCCGAGGCATAGGCTTCGGGAACCGCCACGCGGATCACCAGCGACGACAGGTCCGCCATCTCCAATAGAGGGGCCTTCGCCGCAGCCATATCACCCCGGCGAACGTAAACACGTGTGATGGTCCCGGAGAACGGAGCGAAGATTACGCACTCGCTGAGCCGGGCCTTGGCCAGGTCCAGTTTGGCAGTCGCTTCCTTGACCGAAGCCTCCTGCACGGCGATAGCGGTCTTGGTGTAACCCGCCTCCAGCATCTCCAGGTGTCGTTTGGCCGCCGAGAGCTTGGCCAGCTCCCCGATATGCTCGACGCGGGCCTTCTCCAGCGCCTCGCCCGGCATCGAGCCGCTCTCCACCAGCTTCGTGATACGATCCAGGTCGTTCCTGGCGAAGCTGGTGCTCTCCTCCAGTTGTCGCACGGTTTCCTGGGCCTTGGCGATCTCCTCGGGACGCGTGCCGGCCTCGAGATCGATCAGTTTCGCACTGGCCACCTCCAGGGCAGCCTCGGCAGCGTTCACCTCCGCGCGGTACAATTCCCGGCTGATCTCAATGAGCCTGGCAGGTTTCTCCGGCGAGGTCTCCACTCGATCGCCTTCACGCCAGGGACAATAGCTGATCGGGCCTTCCATGGTGGCGGAGATGACCACTGATTCCACCGCCACGGTCTCTCCCGTAAGCTCCAGCACGCGTGAGAGGGACTCCCTTCGGACAGGCTCTACCGCCACGGTAGGAACTCTCTTGGGGGCTCCACCTCCTTTGGCATCCGTTCCCTTGCGGCAACCGGTGATTGCCAGTGTCACGAGGCAAGCCCCCAACGCAAGTGACGCCATGCCATGCTGAACCAATATCGAGTCAAGACGTTTCATTCTCTCGCAACCTCACTTGTCTGTATGACTCCCTGAGAAGGCAGATGCCACAGCCAATGCCATGCTCCCGCCGCAGCCTCGCTCAGGCTGTCCAGCAGGGAATACACCACCGGGATGACGACCATCGTCAGGAAAGTGCCGACCAGTAGCCCCGAAGCAGCAACGATGCCCAAGGGGCTCATGCGCTCAAGACCTACGGCAAGTTCAAAAATGAGCGGGGAAAGACCAATGATTGTGGAAACGGTGGTCATCAGGATGGGCCGCAGACGCAGACGTACCGACTGCATAATGGCTTCGTCGCGTGCCATGCCCGAGGCGCGGGCGTTAATGATGAAATCCAGCATCAGGATGCTGTTGTTGACGATGGTGCCGCCAAGCAGGATCATGCCCATCATGGCCGGTTTGCACATGGGTTTGTCGAAGAGAAGCAACCCCCAAAATCCACCGGCGACGGCCAGGGGAATGGCCGCCATGATCGTGAAGGGATGCAGGAACGACTTGAACATGGCCACCAGCAGGATGAAGAGCAGCACGAAGCCGATCATGAGAGCGCGGCCCATTTCCTGTTGGCCGACCTTCATATCGAGCGCCGACCCGCCGACTTGGATGCTATAGCCGGCCGGTGTCTGCAAATCAGCGAGTTTCTTTTCTACCATGCCGGTGACCTGGCCAATGGTATAGCCTCGGTTAACACCGGTAATGTCGATCGTAGACAACAGATTTTCACGAGTAACGAACGGCTGCGTCCGATGCGGGTGAATCTCGGCGAGGCTGCGCAGGGGGACTTGCCCCATCGGTGTATCCAGATACACGTCGCGCAATTGAGAGGGGTACTTGATGTCGGCGCCCTGATACTGAACGGTAATCGGGATGTCGAGATAGCCGCTCAGCCGCATGGATGTGGCGGAAACGCCCTTGACTGCCGTCCGCAGTTCGTTGGCGACAGCGGGAGGGGAGATATGATAGAGTTCGGCGAGATCCGGGTCGATGGTGATGCGGCAATCCCGTTTGTCGATGCGCCAGCTCCGACGGACATCGACCAGGCCGGGAGTACCATCGAGCGTCAGCAGAACGTCGCCTGCCAGTGCCTCGAGAACACGCGGGTCAGGACCGCTGATGATGATGTCGAGCGGGGCGCGGGTGGTCGAAAGCGGCGTGGCGCCGTATTCCGCGACGGTGAATTCCTCGACGCCATCAATCTTCCGTAGTTTTGCGCGCCACTGGTCCTGAATTCTCCAAATATCGTCTGCACGTCGTGTGCGGTCCACGAGCGTGATTTTGACGCGGCCGGATTGCGCCGTGGCGCCACCGCCGCCGAAGCTGATCTCGCCCGGCTCCGAGCCGACCACCGAGGAGACCGTCAATACGCCCGGCGTTTCATAAAGCATGGCTTCGATGCGCGATAGCGTCATTTCGACCTGGCGAGGCGTGTAGTCCGACGGCGTCTCGAAGTCGAGGTTGACGATACCGGTATCCATCGGCGGCATCAATTCTCCGCCCAAGAGCGGCTTGACCTGCCTCATGGTAAACACGAGGAAGACCACGGCCGGAATCACAACCAACCAGCGGTGACGGAGTACCCCACGCAGCAGTCCCAGATAGAATCGACTCAGCCGGTCGACACCGCGGTCGGTAACCGAAACACACCGCTCGATGATGTTGCGCTTACGATCTCCATGGGCCAGTAGGCGCGAGGCCATCAAGGGCACGATGGTCAGCGCTGTGAGCAATGACCCGACGAGCGTCGCCGATATGATCAGGTTCAGGGGGCGCATGGTTTGCTGCGTATAGCCTCCCGCAAACATGACGGGGACGAGCACAATTACCGTGGTCAGCATGCCGGCCGCAACGGCCAGCGTCACTTCCCCGGCGCCTACGGAAGCCGCTCGCATGGGATTCTTGTCTTTGTCCTCCCGGTGGTGGCGGTAGATGTTTTCCAGGACCACAATCGAGGCATCGACCACCATGCCCACGGCAATGATCATTCCGGACAGGGTGACCATATCGAGCGTGTACGGACTGAACCAGAGCACGACCAGGCTACACAAGAAGGCCATGGGAATGCTGACCGAGACGACCAGAGCGGCCCGGATGTCCGCCAGAAAAAGGAACACCACCGCGATGGTCAGAAAGATGGCCTGCAGCAAAGACGAGCGCATCCCACCGACGTTGAGATCGATAATTGGCTGTTGGTCGTCGGTGATGGCAAAGTCGATATCGGGATACTGCTCTTGAAGGACCGGCAAACGCGCTTTGACATTCTCGATCGCTTCGACCGTAGGGCCGTGTTCCGGGCGCAGAACATTCATCGCTATGGCCGGCTTACCATTGCCATGATACACGCTGCGCTGTTCCGCCTCACCCAGCTCCACCTGGGCCACATGACGCAAACGCAGAACGCCGCCTTCCGTGAAGCGAATTGGCATCTGGCGAATTGCGTCAAGATTCGGAAACTCGCCGGAGACTTTGAGTAGATACTCCCGCTCGGGCGAGTAAATGGTGCCTGCGGGCGCAGAGACATTGTGCCGCGCCAGAGCCGCCAGCACGTCGGCCAGCGTGAGGTTGTTTGCAGCCAGGCGTTCACGGAAGACGCGCACCTTGATCTCGGGCTTGTGCGCGCCGAACACATCAACATCCGCCACCCCGGCAACCGTGAGCAACGCATCCTCAATCTGATTCTCCGCCAAGAGGCGTATCTGCAGAAGGTCTTTTGTACTTTCCGGTTTCGGCGTCAACGACAGAGTCAACAGGGGGCGGGTCGCATCCGAGATGCGGTAGATACGCGGTTCCAAGATGGCGGCGGGCAGGGAAGCGCGAATCCGGCTGGCCGCATTCTGGATATCCAGAACGGCTTCGCCCAAATCCTTGCTGTACAGAAACTCGGCATTGATCGATGATACCTCGTCACGGCTGGTGCTGGTGACGCGTTTGAGACCGCTGACCGTGTTCAGCTCCTTCTCGATGACCTGGGTCACCTTGTCGGCAATGTCATCGGCGTCGGCTCCAGGCCACACTGTGACGACAACGACTTGTGGCGGCACCGTGTCGGGGAACAAATTGGTGGGCGTGCGGAAGTACGCAAAAACCCCAAGTGCCGCGATCAACAGAGAAACGGCGATGACTGTATAGGGTGATTTGATGGAGAAATCCGAGAGATTCACGGGTGGACCTCCACCTTCATGCCATCGGCCAAGCGCGCCCAACCAAGGAAGGAACTGAGAACTACCTGCTCCCCTGGCTCCAAGCCTTCCACGGCGGCCTGCTCGCAAGCGGTGCCGAGAACATACACGTGCCGTGCCTCAAGGACGCCCTCTTTGACAACAAAGACGTGCGCGTTTCCACCGGCCCCCCCCTCGACCAACGCGCTGACTGGAATGAGGCAAACATCCTCGTGTTGCTTCACGTCAACCGTCGCCGTCAGATATTGCCCGGAAGTCAACCCTTCCGCCTGGCTCCCGTCGAGCACAACCTCGGCGCGAACCATGCGGGCACGATTGAGTGACGGATACAGGCGCGTGATTGTCGCGTCCCGCGTTTCGCCGTCGACCTTGAACGAAACGGCCAACTCCGTCCTGACGACGCTCAGATCCGTCTGAGGAATATCGAAGGAAATCATCATCGCCCCCGCGCTCTCGATCACAAGGAGCGCCTTTCCAGGAGCCGCCTGATCGCCGGGATCGACCAAACGCGAGGTGACAACGCCCCCGAAGGGACTTTCGATCTGGCAGTAGCTCAACGTGGTCTTCAATTCTTCCAGACGCGCCTCGAGAGATTGTATTTGCTCCTGGATGGCGACGGACCGCTGCCGGGCAGCCGCCAGTTTCCCTTCCGCGTCGTTCTTCCTCTCGAGGGTTGTTTCGGCCTGGGCGCGCGGAATGGTTTCCTTGCTCGCCAATTCTAAATCCCGTTCGGCCTCGCGGCTCCAATAAGAAAAGGACTCCGAAAGGGATGCAACCGTGGACTCGTTGCCCTGCAATTCCGCCTGTACCTGGCGGATCTGCGCCTGGACGGCTGCGAGTTGGGAATCGATCTGTCGGTGATCGAGCGTGATGAGCGGTTGTCCGGGCACGACCGTGTCTCCCTCGTCGACGGCTATCGTCTCGACGGTTGCCATGACGCGCGCGGCGATATTGGCCGACTGGACCGGTTTGACCACGGCCAAGAAGTCGTGTGACTCCGTCAAGTCGCCCAAATAGGCTGCCGACGTATCGACCAGGGTGGGCGGCGTATGATAGCGGGGGGCCTGGGAAAGGGCGTTCTTCTTCTTGAGAATCAGAGTCCTTCCGGCCAGCACCAGAACCGCCAGAAACAGAACCACAAGGACTACTCGAATAACAAGACCAATGCCACGCTTCATTGTTGTTCTCCGGTGGCGAGGGCAAGTTGCGCGCGGGCCACACTCATGTCCGCCAGGGCCCGGTAGTAATTGGTTTGCGAGTCCAACAGGGCAGACTGGGCGTCGAGCACATCGACGATCGCACCTTTGCCGAGATCATACCTTTCCCGCTCGATCCGAAGACTCTCCTGGGCCTGCTCAACAGCCGTCTGGATCGCCACAACGCGCTCGTGCGACGAACGTATGTTGAGCAAGGCTGTCTCAATATCCAGGCGGATCTGGAGTTCGAGCTTGCGGAGGCGTTCCCGGGCGGCCCCGAGAATGGCCCGTTGCTCCTGGACTTGGGCGTTAATCTGGCCGCCTTCGAAGATCGGTATTTCTGCACCGATCCCGATCCGCCCAATGTCATCAAGTTCATTGCCTGTACCCGTTGTAGGACCGGCGGCCCATCGACCGCCATACGAACCCTGCAAAAAGACGGTCGGCGAACGGCCAGCCCGTGCCACATCCACATTGCGGGCCTGGGCCTCCAGAGTCGACTTGGCAGCCAGGTAATCGTCACGGCGGGACCAGGCTGCTGCCAAAGCCGTCTCAAGCTCTGGAATCGCTGCGTTCTCGTCTACCTTCAAATCCCCCTCAACGGCAGGCGCTCCGCTTTGATCCACCAGACCGAGAAGGGAGGCCAACGCTCGGTGCTGGATGGCCATCACGTTCTTTTCCTGCACCAGCCGCTGTTGAACATCCGCCAGACGGACCTCCGTGCGCATCCGGTCCACCTTGGCCGCCTTCTGCACCGCGATCAAAGCATCCACACGCGAGAGGTGCTCCTGAAGGGTCTGTCCGGAAAACTCGAGCGACTCGATCACCTGTCGCTGGGCAAGAATGCCGTAGAAGACGCTGGAGACGTTGAAGACCAATTCCTCCCGGCTACGGGCCAGACGATGTTCGGCCGCCTGCTGAAGAAGCTCGGCTGCCCTGATCTGGCTAACCAGCCGTCCGCCGGTGAAGATCGGCATGGTGAGCACGAGATCCCCGGAGACGATATCCCGGCTCAAAATCGAAGGATCGCCCGGCTGACGCACCGGAAGCAAGCGTTGTTCATCGAGATGGTGTGCATAGCTACCCACCGCACTGAGCCTTGGCCAGCGGGCCCCTACAGCATAATCATGCCGGGCTTGAGTTGCTTGGGAATCCCATGCGACGGCTGCCACATCGGGATTGTTGGCCAAGGCAACACGGATGGCCTCGCTCAATGTCAGCGGACCTTCCGCCGGGCGGCGGTTTGTCTCCACAACCGGTTTCTCGGGGCTGCGCGGCGCACCGTCCACTTCGGGTTTAAGGGAATGACTCGTCGTGCAGCCGGCGACCAACACTGCCAAGATCAGCAACCAGGATGTTCTTCTATGAGTTCTCATCGGATCAGAAAATCGCTCCAAAGATCATGCCGGAGATCGTGGCCATCACGACCACCAGCGATACGAAGACGACGGTCTTGCGGACGCCCATGATGCCCGCGATGACCAGCATGTTGGGCAGGCTCAGGGCCGGGCCCGCCAACAGCAGTGCCAGGACGGGTCCCTTGCCCATCCCGGCCCCCATCAGTCCTTGAACGATCGGCACCTCGGTTAGGGTCGCGAAGTACATGAACGCCGCGAACACCGATGCGAAGAGGTTCGTCCACAAGGGCCAGATCGCGCGGGCCAAGCTCTCGAACCCGCCGCCGCTCCAGCCGGTGATCTCCAGCATCCGGTTAGGGCTGTCGCCCACGAGCATTTCGACGTACTTGCTGGGGATGAAGCCCTCATGGTCCGGCCGACCCAATAGGAAGCCAGCCACCAGCACGCCGAAGAACAGCAGCGGCAGGATCTGCTTGGCAAACGTCCACGTCGCGCCGAACCACTCCTCGCCTTCCCCCTTGCTGGAAGCCAGGGCAATCGACACGCCGACGATGCCGGCGGAGAAGGGCAGCAAGATCCACAACCCCTGCGTCGGCAGGGCAAGAGCCAGTAACGTCGGCGGAATCGCGGCCAACGCGACCTTCCACCACTTGACGCCGATCCAGAGGATCAGGATCAACCCAAAGGCCGACGAGAACCCCGCCGTGACCAGCCACTTGTTCTGCCAGATCGTCGTCCAAGTGCTCCGCACAGGCTCCTTGAAGACGATAGACGCCGGCGCGATCTTGATCTGCTCGCCGACATGGGGACCCTTGGTGTATTTCAGCAGATACTCTTGTCCGGCGGACTCCGGTTGCTTGAGGACTGCGGCGGTGAACTCCTCGCCTTCGACCGTCTTGAATTGGAAGTCATTCGGCGAACCCCAGTTGGCAAAGACCAGCACCGCCACCATGACCGCAAAGAATACGGCGTTCTTCCACAGCGGCCGGGCCACTTCCGGCTCGGGCATGCCCATCTGGCTGGTTGCCTTCTCCATCTCCTCTTTGCGATAGATGAAATGCATGGCCAAGCCGATCACGATAGAGAAACTGATTGCGCCCACGGCCCGCGCGATACCGATCTCTATCCCCAGAATGCGAGCCGTCAGGATGATCGCCAGCACATTGATGGCCGGGCCCGAGTAGAGGAACGCCGTTGCCGGCCCCAAGCCGGCACCCATCCGCCAGATCCCTGCAAACAGCGGCAGCACGGTACAGGAGCAGACCGCCAAAATGCTGCCCGAGACCGAGGCCACGCCATAGGCCAACACCTTGTTGGCCTTGGCGCCCAGGTACTTCATGACGGATGCCTGGCTAATGAATACCCCGATGGCCCCAGCGATGAAGAACGCCGGCACCAGGCACAGCAGCACGTGTTCCCTCGCGTACCATTTGCTCAGGTGCAGCGCCTCCATGATGCCCCCGGTGAAGCGGTCCCAGCCCACCGGCAGCCAGAAGAACACCAGGAACACTACCACAATCGCTGCCAGCTTCTTCCACTCGGTTCTCCAACTCATACGATTGCTTACCTCTTGCTCTTAGGATTCCATCTGCTTTGTCCGTGTGCACTTGGCGACGGCATCCAATTCGACGCACAGTCGCTCAACCACGGGAGAAATGCTGTAGATTACCTGCTGGCCCTTCTTCTCACGACTGACCAATCCGCAGCCGTGCAGAATCTGCAAATCCTTCGATACCGCCGATTGACACCCGGGGTATCCAGCCACCAATTGCCCCACGTTCTTGGGCCCCTCTCTCAAGGCTTCAAGAAGCTCAATGCGGTTGACCGAACTCAAAGACCTCAGAAGACCGGCAGAACGTGTTGTCGATAATTTACCTGAACGCATCCCAACTCTGCCACTATGCTATGACATACTCACATACAGATCGCAAAAAAAAGAGACGACACTGATGACTTGGCATCTGCTTACAGCTTCTCCAGGAGCGCTGCCTCTCGCTTCATCTTCTCTCGCAACGCCTGATCGACGCACGACAGAAAGTTGACGATGCACGGCGTGCGGAGTCTGTAGATCACCTTGAGACCGTCCTTGCGGCTCTCCAGCACACCTGCCTTAAGCATGACGGACAGGTGCCGGGAGACGTTCGATCTCTGTGCATCTACATACTCGACGATATCGCAGACGCACTGCTCGCCCCGGCTGAGGAACTCAATGATGGCCAACCGGATCGGATGCCCGGCGGCCTGAATGATCTCAGCCTTCAACTCGTAGAATTTCTTGGTATCTGCATCCATATGTATATCCACTCGGTGGAAACCGTATGCTACTATAGTACAATATACTCACATAATCGACAACAGCAAGTCTTGTTCGATCATTTCTTAAGCCCAAAGGACATTGACATCGACCAAATCAACCTTAGTACTTTTCTGTAAAGAGTTTATGAACATGCCGCAATTTGACGCCGACCTGGAAATCGACATCGACAGTGGCCCTCCAGAGATCTCCATGGACTGAGGGCCATTCTCTGAGCGGAGCCCAAGAGTGGCGATGATGTCGGGAAAGGCATGTCGAGGCGGGACCCCATCACGGTGGAATCCCAACGTGTGGACCGGCGTTTCCCAAGTCCTCGGGATTGCACAGGAGTAACGGACTCAGCATCCGCATTTCATACGGCGGCTTGGCCTGCCTTGAATAGGCTCAGAGCGTGCGAAGCTGGACAGACTGGGCAAGCTGCATGAGCCTCGGATCGATGATCCGTGCGTCCCATGGTGGATGGGCCGTGGACTCTCCGTGGTCGGTCCCTTCGGCACAAGTCCTCCAAGGCACCTGACGGCAATCGCTGGAACGACTGCCACTACATGAACCAATTCAGGCGACGGGCCCGCGGAAAAACGGGAAAGAGGGTTGACAGTGGTTCGTACGCCCAGGATAATGTCAGAAACAACGATTGTTATTTCTGACAATAGAAGCCAATGAACGTGAAGCACCCCATCGCAGAGAAGATACTCAAACGGCTGAAATCCAAAGAAGGATCCCCAGCGCCGACGCGAGATTTCCTCGACCTAGGTCCGCGTCCGGCAGTGGATCAGGCGCTTTCTCGGCTCGTCCGGCAGGGCGCCCTCCGACGGCTCCGGCGGGGATTGTACGAACTGCCTCGGATGGGCAGACTTCTGAACCAGCCAGTGGTGGCCTCGCCCGACGAACTCGTTCAGGCATGGGCTAGGAACAACGGGCTTCGGGTGGTGCCATCGGGGGCGTACGCCGCGAATCTCCTTGGCCTTTCGGCACAGGTTCCGGCCAAGATCGTCTACTACACGAATGGTCGAACCCAGACACTGAAGCTCGGCCCATATACTGTCCGGCTCCTCAATCGTGGCCCCAAGACGATGGAAGTCCGTGGTCGGGTGGCCCCCCTGGTTCTCCAAGCCCTTCGCTACATCGGTCGAGACGGTATAGCGCCACAGGTAATCCGGCGTCTGCGGTCGACCCTTTCCCCAAAGGATAGGGTCGAGCTACAGCGCAATATCCAGTATGCCGCTGCCTGGATGAAGCCAGTGATCCAACAGATTGTCGAGAAGGACGCGCACTGATGGATCGAACTGCCCGAGCCTCGTCAGCAGAACGTGCCGAGCTCTTCCGCGGCTCTGCCGCCATCCTGCATCCCGAGCGATCGCCAGCGATCATCGAGAAGGACTTCTGGGTGTGTTGGGCTCTGCACCGCATCTATGACGTGCTGAAGTTTCGGCCGGAACTGATCTTCAAGGGCGGGACATCGCTGTCAAAGGCTTACAACGCCATCGACCGGTTCTCAGAAGACGTCGATCTGTCCCTCAGTCGCCACGTGGAAAAAAGCATCAGAAAGGGGGCCAGGAGACGCGCCGAAAGGGGGGCCACCTAAGGCAGTGTCAGGAAATAACTGAATGCATTGGTGCTTCTGTCCCAGCCGAATCATGCTGTTTCTGCCGGGGTGGAAAGCACAGCCAGGCAGGCTGAGTCATTCACTTATTGTCGGACACTGCCT
>Ga0209096_1001708_pt1 | contig 23112 bp, 18 predicted proteins | sample AD_UKC034_MetaG_FD_184407 | JGI IMG/M metagenome (GOLD analysis project Ga0209096, IMG submission 184407) | Active sludge microbial communities of municipal wastewater-treating anaerobic digesters from USA - AD_UKC034_MetaG (SPAdes) (version 2) | ecosystem: Engineered > Bioreactor > Anaerobic >... | reverse complement strand
TGAGCTGACCCAACAGAAGGGGGTCATGCTGCACTCCTCCCATACCGGCAGCATGGGAGGACTCCTGGCATTAAAGAGGGGCAGTTGCCATGCAGCGCCGATGCACCTTCTCCATTCGTCCGGCGAATACAACCTTCCTTTTCTGAGGCAATACCTGCCAGGAGAAGATATCACCCTTATCTGTGTTGCGGGGCGCGAACAGGGTATCGCTTCCCGCGATGGGCTTACTCTCTCTGACCTTTCCACCCATACCTTTGTAAACCGGCAGAAAGGTTCCGGGACCCGTATGCTCCTGGATTATGAACTGGGAAAACAGGGGATCGATCCCGGATCGATTCGGGGTTATGAACGGGAACTTACCACCCATATCGGGGTTGCCCTTGCGATCCGGCAGGGAGAGGCTGACGCCGGCATGTGCGTATATTCTGCCGCCCGTGCCCTTGGCCTTTCCTTCGTTCCCATTGGAAAAGAGCAGTACGAACTTGCCATCAGGACAGACGACCTGGTAGATCCAAGGATACGAACACTGCGCGAGGCCATCAGGTCTGAACAGTTCAGGGAGACACTCAGGGATCTTGGAGGGTACGACTCATCCTGTACAGGGCAGCTGCGTAGCACGCTTCCCTGACTGCCTCTTCGGGGGTGTTACAGCTGATCACCCCCGGTATCTCCCATGTGCGGTATCCGGCAACGGTTATACCCATTTTCAAAGCAGTTGCGATTTCCGAAAGTGTTCCGTACCTGCCTCCAATGGCAACCACAGCATCAGATGATTGGATCAGGACCATGTTTCTTGCATGGCCAAGGCCGGATCTGATAATGAATGACAGGTAAGGATTTTCTCCAGCGATACCGGGAATAATACCAATGGTGGTTCCGGATTCTTCCCTTGCGCCCCGGCAGGCTGCCTCCATAACCCCGGATAGACCCCCGCAGAGCAGGATCGCTCCCTTCCGGGCGATACAACGCCCGGCTCGCTCGGCAGCGTCTGCCTCACCGGGACTGCATGATCCAGGTCCGATAACGGCAATCTGGATTGGTTCATCGGCCTTTTGCCGCTTGTCAGGGAATCCACCGGTTATGGTAATCCCCCCTTCGGATTGATAACAAGGAGTTTTTCCTCGGTCATCTCCCTGATCGTGTAGCGGGGACCTTCTTTCCCGGTCCCGGATGCCTTGATACCCCCATAAGGCATCTGGTCAACCCTGAAGGTGGGGATATCATTCACGATCACACCCCCGACTTCTGCCTCCTCAAAGGCCTGGAGAATGAAGGGAAAATGGTTGGTGAATACTCCCATCTGAAGGCCGAATTTACTGTTGTTGACTTCAGAGAGGGCATCTTCGAACCGTGTATACTGGTGAAGGGTGATTACCGGAGCAAAGATCTCTTCGCAGTTGACCCGCATCACCGGTGAAGTAGTGGCAAGCACGGACGGGGAGAAGAGAGCCCCTTTCCGCGTTCCGCCGCACAAAAGTGTTGCCCCTTCCTTCACTGCCTCCTGAACCATGGTCTCTGCTCTGATTGCAGCTCCGGTTGATATCAATGGACCCACGTCCGTATCCGCATCTCTCGGGTCGCCTGTTTTCAGCGAAGCGATCCGGTCGAGGATCATTGCCACCGCACTGCGGTAGATGGAATGCTCGATATAAACCCTCTGGACCGATATGCAGACCTGCCCGGCATTGGTAAATCCCCCGCTAACGATACGGGACACCGCATAGGGCAATTGCGCGTCGGAATGTACGATGACCGCTGCATTCCCTCCGTGTTCGAGAAGGATCTTCTTCCTTCCTGCAATCTCCTTCAGGTGCCAGCCCACCTCAGGGCTGCCAGTGAAGGTGAGGAGCGCGATGCGGGGATCGCGGACCATTGTTTCTGCTGTTGCTGCTGAACAGGGGATAATACTCAGCATATCAGGGGGAATGCCAGCCTTGAGAGCAAGCTTTCCAAGCATCAGCGAGGAGACGGGCGTCACCGATGCCGGCTTCAGCACCAGGGGCGTTCCCGACGCGATGGCTGGCCCGATCTTATGGCAGGCAAGGTTCAGCGGATAATTGAACGGGGTGATAGCCAATGCAGGGCCGAGAGAGACGCGCCTTGTGATCCCGAATCTCCCCTCCGAGTCAGGGCTCCAGTCGAGGGGAAGGAATTCCCCATTGATCCTCCTCGCCTCTTCTGCTGATATGCGGAGTGTGATGCACGCTCTTGCCACTTCCTGTTCTGCTAACAGACGGGTCTTCCCTCCTTCAAGGGTCAGGATCTTCACGAATTCAGCGGTGTTGACCTTCACAAGGTCAGCAAGTTCCGAAAGGATACGGCCCCGTTCCCCGGAGGAGAGAATACGTGCAGAACGGAATGATCCTGCAACACAGGAGACCGCATCCCGGCAATCCTGTTCAACGGCCTGGTGAACTTTCGCGAAAGGTTCTCCCGTGTAGGGGAAACAGATCTCTAGGGGTTCGACGGCACCGGTCCGCCACTCCCCATTGATAAGAAATGGATATTCTTCCATCCCGGGTACTCCTAACAGCGCTGCACACCTTTGAAGAAAATACTTTGTGGTCGCGGGGACAATATCTCTGGAATATACGCGCAGGCAGAGGTTGTCGCGGGTTTGTTACAAGAGTTCGGGGGATCCCGTTGAAGGAAGTCACCAGCAGTTACCATGCAAATGAGATTGAGGAATCGATCCGCCAGTTCTGGCTGGAAGAGGCGATCTTTGAAAAGACACGAGAACTCCACCTAGCAGACCCAGACTTTTTCTTCGTAGACGGGCCCCCCTATACAACTGGTAACATCCATCTCGGCACGGCCTGGAACAAGATCATCAAGGACAGCATCCTCCGCTATACCAGGATGACCGGGAGAAATGTTATTGCACGCGCCGGTTATGACATGCACGGCCTTCCTATCGAGGTGAGAGTCGAGCAGCAGCTCGGATTTGTCTCAAAAAAAGATATCGAACAGTTCGGAATCGGGAACTTTATTGAGAAATGCCGGACGTTTGCCGCTGCCAACCTGGAAGTGATGAGCAGGCAGTTCGAAGCGCTTGGCATCTGGCTTGATTTTGCTGATCCCTACCAGACGATGAAGCCGGAATATATCGAAGCTGCATGGTGGACACTTGCCCGCGCTGACGAAGAAGGAATGCTCGAACGGGGTCACCGGGTGGTCAACTGGTGTCCACGGTGTGCTACCGCTATTGCTGACTCTGAAGTCGATTATGCCGATGTCACCGATCCATCGATCTATGTCAAGTTTCCCCTGACTGGAAAGGACCATGAGTATCTGGTCATCTGGACGACCACCCCCTGGACTCTTCCTGCCAACGTGGCGGTTGCAGTCCACCCCGACATCGTTTACGCCCGTGTCGAGGCGGTCAAGGACGGAACAAAAGAGATTCTCTGGATGGCTGAGGATCTTGTCGAATCAGTGCTCCGGAAGGGCAGATATCAGGACTACCGGCTGATTGACAAGATCAGCGGAACCGGGTTGACGGACCTGACCTATTCGTCTCCCATTGAGGATATGGTGACCCTCCAGCATGATATCGCCCACCGGGTTGTTACAGCAGATTTTGTCTCCCTTGAAAACACCGGGATGGTGCATATCGCACCAGGACATGGATGGGACGATTACCTTCTCGGATGTAGGGAGAACCTGCCGATCATCTGCCCTGTCGATGCCTCCGGGTGTTTTACAAGCGATGCTGGGACTCTGGATGGGATGTTTATCAAGGAGGCTAATCCTGTCGTCCTCCATGATCTCGGCCATCATCTCCTTGCCACGGAGTCTGTGACCCACCGCTATGGACACTGCTGGAGGTGCAAAACCCCGATCATCTTCCGTGCCACCGAACAGTGGTTCCTGAAAGCATCCGCAATAAGGGACCGGATGCTTGGCGAGGTCGAAAAAGTCCTGTGGTACCCTGAGTGGGCAGGGAGTGCACGTTTTTATGACTGGATCAAGGAAGCCCGTGACTGGTGCATCTCACGACAGAGGTACTGGGGCATCCCAATCCCCATATGGGAGTGCAGGTCCTGCGGGAAACACCGGGTATTTGGCACATTCAGTGAGCTCGAAGAGGCCAGCGGGAGATCTATCACCGATCCTCATCGTCCTTTTGTCGATGAGATAGCGGTCCCATGTACGTGCGGCGCAGAGATGCGCAGGGTCGAGGACATCTTTGATGTATGGTTTGATTCGGCAGTCGCTTCGTGGGCTACCCTCAGGTTTCCCGGAGAGAGAGAGGCATTTGAACGGTTGTGGCCGGCCGATTTTATCACCGAGGGCCAGGATCAGACCCGGGGATGGTTCTACTCCCAGCTCGGCGCCAGCACCATTGCATTCGGATGCTCCCCCTACCGGAGTGTACTGATGCATGGTTTCGCCCTGGATGCAGAAGGCAGGAAAATGAGTAAAAGCCTGGGGAATGTCGTTACCCCTGACGAGGTGGTGACGACCCAGGGGGTTGATGTCCTGCGTCTGTACGTACTCTCTTCAAGTGCTCCATGGGACGATCTCAAGTTCAACTGGGAGGGGGTGAAGACCGTGAACCGGGCGATCAATATCTTCTGGAATGTCTACCGGTTCCCGCTCCCCTACATGATTCTTGACCAGTACGAACCATGCACCACTGCTGGCGGGACATGGGATGATGATGCTTTCCGTTCAGGGCTGGGTTCCATGGCGCCCGAGGATCGGTGGATTATCTCCCGGATCAATTCCTGTGCTCTTATCGTCAGTAAAGCTATGGAGGAGCGTCAGCTCCACCGGGCCACCCGGGCACTCATCCAGTTCATCCTTGAAGATCTCTCCCGATGGTATGTCCAGCTGGTCAGGCCCAGGATGTGGCTTGAGGGAACATCTGAGGCAAAGGCCACAGCCTACGAGACGATGTACTATGTGATCCGGCGACTTTGCGGGCTCCTTTCACCATTTATTCCCCATATTACCGAGATGATGTATCAGAATATCCGGACATTGTCGGATCCACCGAGCATTCATATGACCGACTGGTGGGGTGGGGATGAGAACCTCGTTGACACGGTGATGGAACATTCGATGGATATCGTCCGTTCTTTTGACGAGGCATCGGCCAATGCACGGCAGGCAGGGAAGAGAAAACTCCGCTGGCCGGTCTCCGAGATCGTGGTTGTTACTGATGATGATGAAGTCATGGCAGCTCTTGAATCACTCTCATCCATCTGCGAAGATCGGGCAAATGCACGGGCTGTTCGCGTAGTCCGTGGAACATATGACCGGATCGGGTGGAAGGCCGAACCGGTGATGAAAGCCCTTGGCCCGGCGTTTGGAAAGAACGCCCCGGTGGTGCGCGAACTGATCAGGTCCGCAGATGCAGCTGCCCTGAAGTCACACCTTGACAAGGGTGAAACGGTGAACCTTGGCGGAAGCGAAGGGGTGTACCCGATTCAGCCAGGCTCTGTCGTCTTCCTTGAAGAACTTCCCCCCAATCTCTTTCAGGCACCTATGGAGCGAGGAACGGTCTATGTGGATGTCACGCTCACGGCTGACCTTGAAGCGGAAGGGTATACCCGCGAAGTGATCCGGCGAATCCAGGAGATGCGGCGGCAAAGGGATCTGAATGTCGAGGATTATATCACGGCAGGCATTGTCATAGACGATGAACGGGTACGCTCACTTCTTAAGGGAAGTTGGGAAGACGTAATCCGGGAGGAGGTACGTGCGGGATCGCTCACGATCTCCAGAGAATCCTCGTACTCCACTGATGGCTCGTTTGAACTCGAAAGAGCCTGGGACATCGAAGGTATCCAGGCAGTGATCGGCATATCAAAGTTCACTGATCAACCCGGAAAGAAACAGACGGCCCTCAGGTGAGGAGAAGACCGGCGGTTCAGGGATACACCTGACTGCGGTGCGAATAGTTTTTACCATCTTTTTTTCGACCGGGTTGAATCCTTCAATCTCTTTTGCCGTCTTGTACACAAAGATGCCACGCCGTTGCCATGCCGGGGTTTTCGCGAGATTGAGTCCCCGTGAAAACATCATCTCATGCATTTCCGGAGAGGAGAGGCCCTTTAACAGATGTGCGGCCTCATGGGAATTTTTACCCTCTTCAACCATGGTCTGATGACAGTATGAGTTGATATGATTCCTCCATGCCTCTGCCTGCCGGTCAATGAGATACTGGAGGGCATGGAGGGGGCTCACCTGGATGATCCGTGCATCAAAAGCAACAGGGAATGGGGATGACATCTCGATCGTCAGGGCACTTGCAGCATAGGAAGCGGATATCGAGTCGATCTTTTCTACTCTGCCTGAGTAAGGAACATATGAAAAATAGAGGTTAATCTCATCAGAAAAGGTAAAAGCGAGATCCGGGGAGAGTCCGCTTGAAGTGATAAACTGTTCGCTGACACGGGCCATAGCCCGGGCAAACCGGCCGTCGAAGGGCCGCTTCAATCCCCACTCTTCTGCTACCCGGTGAAATCCCCGCCCGTCGAGACGCACGAATACAGGGGGTACTGAAAGCAGGTTGCTGAATATTTCGCGCCTTTTCATATCATGAATCCCGCACAACGTTTGATCTCTTTCCGTCTTTCATCTCCGGTTTTCCACTGAGAGAACCACGGTTCCTGGTATCAGTATTCGATAAAATTCTTCACCCGGGCACTTGCTGTCACTAATATACATGGGACCATTCAGCAGGAGAGAAAGCCTCCCAGAAAAACCGGACAGGATGCTCCCGGAAGGGGAGGATCCGAATCCTGGCTGGTTATCAGATATCTTCAGCCCTGAAAGCACCCGGCAGGTGGCGGATGAGGACAATGTCCCCGATGCTCCTGATAATCCGGAAGGGTATCTTCAGTCCCTTGTAGTTCTTGATGTCCACCAGCTGCTGGTTCAGTTTCCCCACGACGATCGATTCCATCTTCTTTGATTCGACGTCAATAAGGACATCCTCCACTTCACCGACAAAAACACTCTTCTCGGTGTAGACCTTGAGATCGAACATTTCGGTAATCTGATTTTTCATCCTAATCAATGAATGATATATACTATTCGCATAAAAATATACTCCTTTTATGAACGGCTCGCTGAAAATCGGGACCTTTTACGGTATTCCCATCCAGCTGCACTGGACATTCCTTCTCATCATTCCCCTCTTTGCCTGGATCATCGGGAGTCAGATCCTTCAGACAACGGACTTGATCAGCACGATCTTCCGGGTCCCGATCGACACGAGCATTATCTCTGCAGGATACATGCCCTATATCCTCGGGGTCATCGTCTCGATCGGGCTTTTTGGCGGCGTCCTTATACACGAGATGGCACATTCCATGCTGGCCAGGAGCAAGGGTATCAAAATAAACGGTATCACCCTGCTTATTTTTGGAGGGATATCTTCAATGGAGGAGGATACACCTGATCCAAGGGTAGAACTGCCGATGGCTGCGATAGGTCCCCTCACAAGCCTGGTTGTTGGTATCCTTTGCATTGCTGCCACGTATATTGCTGGAGCATATACCGGCAATCCTCCTGTAGCGGGAATATTTGTCTTCATGTTCGGCTACCTTGGCCTCCTGAATGTGTTCCTGTTTGCGTTTAATCTCCTGCCGGCCTTCCCGATGGATGGTGGAAGAGTCCTCCGTGCATTCCTGGCCCGGTCGATGTCACTTCCGAAAGCTACCCGTATCGCTGCAGACGTTGGCAAAGTCTTTGCGGTACTCTTCGGCCTAGTCGGGGTAGTTATCCTGAATCCGATCCTGATCCTTATCGCATTCTTCATTTATATCGGGGCAAGCCAGGAATCAACGGCAATGAAATATAATTTTCTCCTCAAAGATGTCAAGGTCAGTGATATCATGGCAGTCAGTGTGCTGACAGTCTCCCCGGATCTCCCGGTCAGGGAAGTGATTGACCAGATGTATTCAACAAAACACCTTGGTTTTCCGGTCGAGGAGAAGGGCCATGTGACAGGGATGGTGACTCTTGCTGATGTACACAAGATTCCTGCCCTTGATCGGGATGCGATGCTGGTCCGGGACATCATGACCCGGGGAGTGATTGCCCTCCCGCCGGGTGCTCCTGTTATCGATGCCCTCCGTATCATGTCGGTGAACAATATCGGAAGGATCCCGGTGATGGAGGGTGACCAGCTCCTCGGCATCGTGACACGAACAGATATAATGAAGGTTATTGAGCTGAAGGACGTGTAAATGCAAGGAGGTGATCGACAGGAGTTGTTCCGGCTATCCCGTGGAATGCGGCAAGTCCCGGAAGTGGCCTTGCTCCGGCAATCCTCGCAGCAGCAGCAGGACCAATTCCCGGTATCCATTTCAGGGCTGTGCTGGGAAGGAGATTTACCTGAACGGGTACCGGTAAACCAGTAAGGGATCGCATCCCGTGGTCCACGACCACGGTATCAAGGACCGTATGCCTCTTAAGATGAACGGGAATTCCCACAAGGATGGGATAGGATCCCATCTGCCGCCCGAAAGAGAGTGAACCCTCCTCCTCAATGATAACGTCATGCAGGATCGTGCCAATGGGAAACACCTGCCTCAGCATCGGCAGATCAAATTTTTTCCGGACATACTCTTTGAATGCCCTGAACTGGGACGTATGCTTCCCAAGAGTGTTCTCATCATAAGCCCGTGTCCCTTCGAACGGCATCAGCTGGCGAATATTCACCCGCCGGACCAGAAGCCCCGATGTGAGCACGCGGGCGAGGAACTGTTCATTTAAAAGGAAGGTTCTTTTTGTCTCTCCGGCAAGTCCGGCAATAAAATTCAGGCCGGGAAGCAGATCGGGTATACCCTCTTTCCGATCTCCTCCGACTTCGTTTACAATCCGGATCGCTTCCATCACCTCATCAGGATCTGCTTTGAGATTGTTCGTCCTGACCACGATCGGATCAGCCGTCTCCATGCCGAATGCTGCAACATCCCCCGGAGTGTGGTACCTGACAATCTCCTCAAGCGCCTGGCGTCCTGCATCCGGATGCCGTGCGAGGGTACCCGGATTGATATTGTCGATGTGAAGCGTCCGCAGCCCGGGGGCTGCAGACCGGATGGCCTGGAACAGTTCACCGATAAGTTCCGGCCGTGGTCGTGGAAATTCCCCTTGGCCGGCACCATAGGTGAGAAGGTCAGGTTGTCTTCCCAGGCGGAAATGCCGGGCTCCGGCATCATAGAGTGCTGATATTTCAGAATAAATCCCCTCGATCGTCCGATACCGTGGATGGCCATAGAATGGCTCGGTGCAGAAGGAACAACCGCCGGTCACCTCACGTGTACATCCGCGGGCTGTCTCGATCTCGCACATGATCTGCGGAAAGGATGGATGCTGACGGATGATGCTGCTCCCGGTTACTGCCCAGGGCTCGGACCGTTGATAGGAGTGAGCACCATATATTTTTCCCCCGGAAAGCCAGTCATCAAGGGATTCGGCAGGCGAACCTGGTAGGAGGTGATCGAACCCCGAGATCGTCTTCCGTACTGCCCGCTCACCTCCGCCTCGCGAATAGCCAAAAATGACGGGGCCCGTGATGAACCGGTTCATTCCCCTGAGCTGTGTCCCGACCTGCTGGATCTCGGTGAGAGTCGCGGGAGTTCCTCCCAGGTATTTGCCAGGGACCGTCACACCGGCTATCATGATTGCGATACCGCCGGGGACGGGAGTAAGAATGCGTGGGTCCTCTCTGATCTGGTCGATGGTAATGTAGCGCGGCTCGATTCCATGAGCTCTAAAGACCCCGGCTATCGTTCGTATGTAAGGAGAGATATACGGCGGTACCCCAAGACACGCAGGTTCATCAACGTAGCCATCGATGATGAATGCATCAGCATTCATATCCGATCAACCGGAGAAGACGCCGGGCCCACAGTAGTTTTCCTCTTTTCATGTGACCCACGTTCATGTCGTCGAGATCAAATCCTACAAAAACAATCCGTTCTGCTCCGAGGGCATCGGCTGCGAACGCTGCACGGTCTCCATCAGAGAAACCGCCAAAATTATGAAGAGGGGGGAATGGCTGCGACTGGGTGGTACCGACAACCGGCCCGGGGAAAAGGGGAACCCAGTACTGCAGCTGAGGGATATTATCCCCATGGGCATGGATGACCATAATCGTTCCCTCGCGATTCATCGCAAGAAAGGACTCTGACGCCCCATCCAGGTCAGTGAAGACTGCGTTGGGCCTTATTCCGGACTCATACAGGACACCAGCTGCTGCATCGGCTGCGAAGATGCTCCCTTCGATATGTTCTGTTTCATAAGGGAGGGTAGGGGCATTTCCGCATACTGTGACGATCCGTCCACTGCAAAGGGATGAGAGGAGGCTGCAGTCATCCTTCCCAATCAGGGAAGCGAGGATGCGGGCGGCCTTCTCGTCATCCTCCCTTACGATACCGAAATAGTCAAGAATCTCCTGATAATAGGGCTCCCATTCCTCAAATTCCATTTCTGACCTCGCTTTCAAGACCGACAATGTTTGCAAACCTGCCCAGGAGTGGTTCCGTGACAAGGGAGAGGAGATCCGCCTTGGATTTGGCGAGGCTGAAAAATGAGAGGGGGATAACGGCCGCGGCCATGGTCGGATGCCCCCCTGCTTCCCCCATCGTCCCAAATGCCTCCTTGAGTACGTTGCCGATATGGAGCCGGACATCCCGGTTCCGGGCTGACATGATGATAGCCTCATCTGAGATGCCGTAGATAAGCGCCGTATTGACACCTTCAAGCGTTATCAGGAGGTCGGCTGCCTGGGGAAGTGCATCCCGGTTCCTGATAAAACCGACGTTGGAGAAGAGATACCCGCTCTGGATCTTCCTGTTCGCTATCGCGATTCCAAGAATATCGAGCGTTTCTTCAGAGAGCGAGGGTGACATGATCTGGTCGAGAAGTGAATTGTCGGTGAGGGGGAGGAGAAAGGCCGCGTTGATCAGGTCCTGGGGGGTGACATTCCGGGAAAAGTCGCGGGTATCCGACCGAATCCCGTAGAGAAGACCGGTGGCAACCCGTTTGTCAACACCGATATCCAGCTCCTGCAGATACTGGGAGAGGATACTGGCGGTTGCCCCGATGCCCGGCCTGCTGTCGACAAATACTGCAGGCGATTCAGCAAGCTTGCCATCCTCATGGTGGTCGATCACGATATGCACCCGCGTCTTTGGGGGAAGGGTATTATTCACACCCGGTGCGGGAGAATCAACGAGGGCAAGGTAGGTACATTCCTGGAGCACCGCGGGATCCATCTTCTCCATCTTGATCTCAAGGAGGTTGACGAGAGTCCGGTTTGCCTGGTGCCCGATTATCCCATCATAAAAGATCCGACATACCAACCTGTTCGGATTTGCATTTTTCGCGATGACAGCAAGGGCGAGCGCACTTGAGATAGCATCGGGATCGGGATTTTTATGGGTGATAATCCCGAGAGTCCCCTCCCATGAAGAGAGGAGGGAATAAAGGCGCTGGGATACACGATTGGCATACACCTTGTTGATCTGGTAGACCGCAGCCTTTGCCATCAGCTGGTTCTGGTTGAGGACAAAATCTGCTCCTGCCTCTTCCAGATTTCGCGCAACAAGGGGATCCGATGCCCGGGCCATGATTCGGGAATGGGGGTACGTTTCCCGAAGCGCTTTGACAGCAGCAAGGTTGGCTTCGTTATCTCCGGTAAGGACAAACGCGATCTCAATCGCAGGAATGCCTGAAAGGAAATCCACAGCGAAGATGTCACGGCGCACGGCATCGATCCTCTGGTCCCTGAGTTCCCTGACACGGTCCTCATTTTTATCAATCACGAGAACATTCCCCGTACTGCTCTGCAATTCCTGCAGCACATGGTATCCCGTGCTGCCGCATCCCAGCACGGCATACAATACCCGTTCCCTGCTCCCGTTCTGCGCCGAATCTGCCATAACAGATTAGATGTAAACCCGACAGGATATAATGGTTACAATTTTATTGAGATCTTCAGGGTTTCGGAACACGTTACATGCTCCGTTTCCCAATCAGGGCAAGAAATCATGGGAACTCGAAAGGTTTATCAATGAGGCACAACCAATGGTATAGGTCAAATCCGGGGCTTGTAGCTTAGTTCGGAAGAGCGACGGACTCTTAATCCGTAGGTCAAGGGTTCAAATCCCTTCAGGCCCGCTGTTTTCCCGATTTTCGCGTATCTTGTGACGCACGATTCGCTCACTATTTGTTGCCACAGAAAAATGTTTGAATTCAGGAGTTAGAATCACCTTTTTCCCCCAACTAAATGTTCATTTAACATTTCAGTGAGTTTCTTATAGATTTCAATGATATTCCTAATAAGAAGATAGAATCTGCCGCAGAAACAAAAACCCGGTTACAATAACGATGGAAAATCATCCAGCATTCAAATAGGGATACAATCTGTATGGAGAACGTGTTGTGAAATCACTATTCTGGCATTGATCTGGCTGCTAGACATAATGGGCATTTTCAACCACATTGGCCTGATATATTTCAAAAAGGGCTCCATTTTCTGCAGATTTTGCGGAACAGCCATTATTAAATAAGAGGAGGGCAAGATATTTATGAACATGCAGGAAGGGAATTTCCTGAACGATAATGACTATCTTCCAGCTCCAGATGAAGGGGACGTTCTCTTCTTTTCAACAGTAAAAAAAAAGGTGGCAATAAGCAGTCCGGTAAAGGTGCTTATTCTCGATCTGGTAAAAAGAGGTCCGACACCCCTGGAGATCATCGTTGAACGAAGCGGGAAGGCCAAGTCGACGATCACAAAACATGTCCAGGATCTCGAAGAGGCAGGACTTATTGTCACCCATACCAATCCGGACGATAACAGGCGCCGGATTCTCACCCTCTCTGCCGAAGAGATCGGACGGCTGACAGCCCCTGAAAGTTGTGTCAGACCAGGAATATACTACATACCAAAACTTCATTCTTCCTTCAACGGAGAGGAAATCGCTCAGTTCTTCCGTTTTCTTCTTGTCAGCTTCCGCGTAAAAGCGATGGCCATCGGAATCAACATAAATCCGGTGCTGAAACAGGCGGGCATCCAGATAGGGGAGGTGCTTGCCCCTGCTGTGGAGGATGAGAACATCGAGGGTGTCGTCAAGAAGATCGCCCAATTCTGGAAGATACACCACCTGGGCACCGTATCTCTCCGCAGTACATCGCCTCTTTCAATCGAGGTAAGGGATTGCTTTGAATGCAAGGATCTCCCGGTAACCGGGCATGAAGCCTGTCCCTTCGACAATGGGGTAATTACGGCAATCTTCTCCCACCATCTGAAGAGCCCGGTGACAGTAGTTGAGGAAGAATGTTATTCAAAGGGGAATGATCGGTGCCTCTTTGTAATCACTCCCTCATCCGAGGACAGTTAGTTGGTCACCGGGACGGTAGAATCCGGAACGTAAATTACCTGCTATCGTATCGTGAAGAGGGATTTTTTTTCTGAATATCCCCCAAACAATAATACCTTCACCGAGTCATCGGGAAAAAGGAACGGACCCCCCGGTCTCCCAGTATGAGCACTGTGAAATCACAACCTTTGCATCAGAGAGCTGTAGCATTTTTCAGAGATGGTGAAGAGGATAGTCCAGTCCGGGGGCATAAGATGCACTGTATTACCTTATCGGATCGTGTACAGTTCGAAGAGATCTATTACTTTCCCAAGTCTCCTTTGATTATCCTGCCGATCTGCATCTATTACGGGGAAGTTCTTAGAAATTCACCTCATTTGCGCTAAAGGGAATTCCATTGGATGGATTCTCGGATTTCAAAAAACAAGAAAAAATGGTAGGTGGTCATTGGGGGGTGACCATCTCCAGCGAGATCCCAAAAACCAGAAATGGAGATCCTTGGGGGGGTAATCTTCATTTATGAGATCTCACCGGCCTACGCAGGAGAAAGGTTTCTCTTGGTTAGCGATGAGATTAATCGATCAGATTAATCTTAATCGCATGATATTTGTTACCTACTCAAAGTTTATAATTTTATTGCTTTCGAACTAATGGTGTATAATGCATGACAATCCGTATCGCCAGAAGAAACATAATGGGGAATCGTTTTTTCAGGAAACCCATCAATCGAGAATCATGAGAGCGGTTACGATGGATGCTCTCTTATGGACCAGATCATCATCCGAATGGTTCGTCCCGTGTTGACCACTGCTGGTTGATACTTAATAAAATTCCTTCCAATTACTAATGACAGCCCCGCAAAAACCATAATCTGATCCTCCTGACATCCTTTCTTATTGTCATTGTATCAGGATACCCAGGGGTCTCCCACATTGGTATCCCCTGTTTCATCACCATGGCAAGTCCTGGTTTCTTCCTTATGCGGGGGATACCCCGCTTCTTCATCCATTTTCACCCCTTCGGTACCTGTTCCCAAGGTTTGATATCGGTAAAGAAAGTCCATGTACTGATATGGCACTCTCCCTCTCCCGGATGCAGTCATATCTCCTCCTGCTCGTCGCCATCCTCCTCCTTGGTACCTTCGGGGTGATGGTCGTGGAGGAACTTCCGGCTTTTGACGCATTCTATTTCGTCATTGTTACTATCGCGACGGTTGGATATGGTGACATCTCTCCATCGGATGTCTATGGGAGAGCCATCACGATATTGATCATCATTGCAGGGGTGGGTACATTCGTTGCAGTCTTTGCCGACATCATGGAGAACCTAATCTCGCGGGAAGAGCGGAAATCCCGGCGAAGAAAGATCAATATGATCATCGGGCTCTTTTTTTCAGAGTTTGGAACTGGAATGCTCCAGATGCTCTCTTCATGCGATGCCTGCATCGAAAGTATCAGGAAAGAGCTCCTCATCTCAGCAACATGGAACTCTGCAGATTTTGAACGATTGAAGAACAGACTTGAGAACTATGAATACTGCATCGAGACAGATGCGGTGAACCTTGTTGAACTGAAGGAAACTCTCTCAAAGAAGAAGGAGTTTCTTATGCTTCTTCTTGAAAATCCGGTGATATTCGAGCATGATTCTTTTACGGATACCCTCCAGGCTTTCTTCCACCTGACAGAGGAGTTGACATTCCGGGAGGATCTATCTCACCTTTCCCCGCCTGATATAGCCCATCTCCTCAATGATATCAACCGAGGGTACCGGCTCCTGGTTTTTGAATGGGTTGCCTACATGGGACACCTGAATGAACATTACCCGTTCCTGTTCTCACTTGCGATGCGGACCAATCCATTCGATCCGGAAGCCCATGCTGAGATTCGCGATCAGTAGCAGAGACAAAGAAAAGGAGCTCTGCCCCTCTTTCACTTTGTTTGGGGATAAGACGCAGAAATCCTCCTTTGAAGCAGATCCTCCCCTCTTGGTTTCTCTTATACTGGCAGCCAATTATCACCAGATCTATCATGACTGAACAATTTCGATAACGTGCAGAAGGATAGAGAAAGAATATTCCCCCACTCCTTATCGGGAGTTGCCTCGAAAAGGAATCCCTCGCAGTACCTCCATGGTATCCATGAATGCCAATCCTCAAATAATCACAACGAACACGACTGGTTCTTTCAGAACGAAAATACATACCAAATTCAATAGAGCCTATCTTCAGACTCCGGGTCAACAAGAATCGATACATTGAAGTGGTGCCCTGCCGTCAGTTAACAAAGGAGGAGACTGATGTACTGTCCCAGATGTGGAAAAGAGACAGAACAGTCGGGAAATTTCTGCCAGTCTTGCGGCGCCAGCTTCAAAGACATTCCCCAAAGACCTTTTACGAAGAAAAGAACAGGGTCAATAAAAACAGAGAGATTCTCCGGTCTATCCGGTCGGTTTCTCGGCGGACTGATCGATCTCTTCTTTCTGATCCTCTTCGATCTGATGGTGGCAGCAGCCATTGGCATCCTCTCTTGGCTCCTGTCAAGACCTGACCCGGTTTCAGAATCAGTACGGATGCTGTACCAGTATTATTACCATCAGCCAAGAACGAATGCTGCCGGACAGGTGGTCAATGCAGTCATCCCCCCTCAGATCCTCCTTTCAGCCCTGGTCTTTCTTATTATAGTTCCCTGGATCTATTCTGCTTATCTTGAGAGCTCACGCAACCAGGCAACACTCGGGAAAATGGCGATCAGGGCTGCTGTCACCGACCTGCAGGGGAACCGTATCACTTTTGCCCGCGGATCGCTCCGATTTTTTGGCAAGGTGCTCTCAGTCCTGACGATATTTATCGGATTCATTATTATTGCATTCACTGCTTATAAGCAGGGTCTCCATGATAAAATTGCAGGAACCCTTGTATTCAGGCAGTAACCATATTTCTCGCTTTCATTAATTCCGCCAGCCTGCCCTTGACGGGGGTTTATACGATCTTGTCCTTGTGGAATCCCTCAATCCCGTAATAGTTCAATCGTATTTCCCTTTCAGCCCGGCCCATCCGGTGTACCCGCAGTAAATGCATCCCTCTCCTTCGCAATGACGGCACTTTTTGGCAGGTGCTTTCACAGGCACGCACCCTTTCTTGTCACAGTATATACACCCGAGACCCTCGCAATGAGAACAGGTGACTTCAACATAAGATACTTTTTCGACCATGGCTTGAAGGAGAGTTATGGCAGCCGATGCACATTAAAAGTTATTGAAAGGAGGGATGTGGTTTCGCTACGCTTTACCTTTGGGAACCCGAGGGACTCGAAGAAAAGGAAAATGACTCGAAAAAAGGTCATAGAGAGAACGGGCTGGTGATACCGAAGTTCGTCCCCCTTATGTCAGGAATATGACGATTAATCGTATCTTTCGAGCACCGCTCCCTTATCAGCCTGGCCCACCATCCTGGCATAACGGGCAAGAATCCCTGCCAGTGTTTTTTGTTTCGGGGCAAAGAACGCCTTGCGCCGTTTCAGTTCGGCTTTCGATAGATGCAGGTCAATTCTCCGCTCCCTTATATCGATCTCGATAATATCCCCGTCATGCACGAGACCGATAGGCCCTCCGGCTGCTGCTTCTGGCGAAACATGCCCGATACAGGGACCCCGGGTCCCGCCAGAAAACCTCCCGTCTGTCACGAGAGCAACGCGGGTATACCCCAGCCCCATCAGCGCTGATGTCGGGGAGAGCATTTCAGGCATCCCCGGAGCCCCGCGTGGCCCCTCATAGCGTATCACGACCACATCACCTTCCCGTACATGGCGGGAGAGGATGGCTTCCATCGCCTCTTTCTCCCCATCAAAAACCCGTGCCGGGCCCTGGTGGTGCCACATCTCATGGCTGACCGCTGCTGATTTTACAACAGCCCCTGCGGGTGCAAGGGTTCCCTTGAGAATCCTCAGTCCGCCTGCGGGATTCACGGGTGTTTCGACTGACTGAATGATTGATTCGGCCGGGATCCTGGCTTTGTGTGCTATCTCCTTGATGGAATTTCCGGACACTGTCGGAGCATCTTCGAGCTCGCGCTGAAGAGCATTGAGTACTGCCGGTATTCCCCCGGAACGATGCAGGGCAAGGACCGAATGGGGGCCTGCCGGCATCATGTGGCACAGGTGGGGAATCCGGCAGCCTATCCGGTTGAATGCATCAATATCAAGGGGAACCCCCGCTTCGGTGGCAATAGCCATGAGATGGAGGACCGTGTTGGTGCTTCCCCCAAGCGCCATGTCCACCCGGATGGCATTCTCCAGGCTTGCAGTGGTGATGATATCACGGGGGGCTACTCCCTCTTTCACAAGACCTACCACCCGTTCTCCTGTCTTGCGTGCTATCCTAAGCTTTTCGGCGTCTACTGCCGGGGCTGCAGCACACCCGGGGAGCGACATCCCCATTGCTTCAGTCATGCAGGCCATTGTATTTGCTGTATAAAGCCCCTGGCAGCTGCCACAGCCGGGCATGGCGCAACACTCGAGGGTGCAGAGATCCTCTTCCTCCATGGTCCCTGCTGCAACCTTCCCTACGCCCTCAAATACATCGATGAGAGAGAGTTCCCTTCCTTCATCATAACCGGGAAGCATGGGACCCCCGGTGAGAAGGATAGAGGGAATATTGGTCCGGGCAGCTGCCATCAGCATCCCCGGGACAATCTTATCGCAGGTACCGACCATGACCAGCCCATCAAACCGGTGAGCTTCAGCCATCAGTTCTATCGAGTCGGCAATATTCTCCCGCGAAGGTAACGAATACCTCATCCCCTCGTGTCCCATCGCAATGCCATCGCAGATTCCGATAACACCAAATTCAAAAGGAACCCCCCCCGCTGCGGTGATCCCTTCCCGGACCTTGACGGCCAGAGAACGGAGGTGGGTATGTCCGGGCACGATATCGTTCCATGCATCTGCTATCCCGATAAACGGCCTTTCAAATTCCTCATCGGTGACCCCAAGCGACCGGAGCAGCGCCCGGTTGGGTGCACGTTGATAGCCCTGCTTGACCTCATCACTCCTCATCGTATGCATATCTGTCCCTGGAAAACTGGTAGGTGTTGATCTCACTTTATGACTTTGTGAAATCCTTCCCTGGGGAAGGGCAACACCACACGGTGGATGTGAACCTGGGTGCTCAGGATTTCCGGCACCGGGTTGCCGCATCCACCATGGCAGCAACAAAACGGCTGGAGAAGTAGGAGTGGGTATAGACGCCGATCGTCTCGTTGCAGAAGAGTCCGTCATTCCCGTCAATGATCCCTTTTCCCCGGGTAAGTCTGACGCAAAAACGGGCATCTCTCTCCGGGTTTATCGTTGAATAATGAAATTCGTGGCCGCGGACCTGACTACCTGGTACCGACATTCGGGGACCTCCTGAAAAGGTGCCATCAGAATATCCGAGGGCCTGGATGTGGCTGGTCATCTCTGCCCCTGCCGGCAGGATCCCCGCCATCGGATATTCACGCCCTTCCATAAGAAGATATTCTGAGAGATAGAGGAGCCCTCCACATTCACCGTATACCGGAATGCCATTTTCAGCGGCACCTTTCAGCATAGCGCGGCATGGTGATGCAGCAAGAGCCCGGGCATACAGTTCGGGATAGCCGCCACCGAAGTAGTAAGCATCGGCATCAGGCAGCGGATCTCTGATGGGGGAGAACATGACCAGATCTGCACCTGCAGCATGTAAAGCATCAAGATTATCCTGATAGTAGAAGCAGAATGCGGCATCCGATGCGATGCCGATACGAACCTTTGCCCCGGGTGATCGCTCCTGCGGGATATCGGGGGGCAAGGGGGGAGCTGATGATGCAACAGAAAGAAGTCCTTCCATATCGCAGGACCTGCCGACCAAATCAAGTGAACGGGGTTCCTCTTCAAGCTCAAATGCCATTTTCAGGCCAAGGTGACGACTCTCCACCGTGAGGCACGGATCGCGCGGGATCCATCCGAATGCAGGGACCGTCAGATTCTGCTCAATCAGGGTGCGGTGTCGGGGGCTTCCCAGTCGGTTGAAGATAACCCCCCTGATGTCAAGGGTGCGATCAAAAGATCGGAATCCTCCAATAAGGGCATGCGCGCTACGCGACATCCCTCGCACATCGACCACCAGAAGAGCAGGTGCCTTGAGGAGGCGCATCACATGAGCGGTACTCGCATTATCAGTGCCATCAAGCCCGTCATATAATCCCATCACCCCTTCGATGATGGCGATATCGGCACCCTTGCAGGCCCTTAAAAATACTTCTCTCACCCCGTCCTCTCCCATCATGAAAGGATCGAGGTTATGGGAGATCCGCCCGGTAATACTGGAATGATAGGTGGGATCGATAAAATCAGGCCCCACCTTGAAAGGTTGTACAATCAACCCCCGCTTCCGGAGACACTGCATAAGGCCCCTTGCAACCGTTGTCTTCCCGCACCCGCTATGGGTTCCGGCGATTACAATCCGGGGGATGTCCTGGGCGGTCATTCCTGCAAGATACTCCACTATTATTCTGGTCGTCCCGGGATGTTAATTCCGTTTGCCCGGCATAAACACTCCTCCAATTCAGAATATACCAAATATCCAGGGAAATATTCACAGAGAATGGGATCCGCGTTCTCCCAGCAAATCCATTCATATCCGAAGGACACACCCTATCATGAACCGGATGAGAGAGTTATTAAAAAATGCGGCTGATGGTACCTAAATAAAGGAGGATTTGGAATGGGAGATGAAGACGATGATATTGCGACCCTCCACCTCGCGCGATGGGACTCGAGGTTCTGGGCCTGGCTGATCGATTTTATCCTTGTCAGCCTTGTCCTGAATATCTTCTCGAACCCGTTCCATTTCTTCAGTGGAATCCTGGCGGGGGATCCATTTGACTTCCTGGTACGAAGTACCGGATTTCTCATTTACTGGACCGTTCTGGAAGGATATACCGGCCAGTCGATCGGAAAGATGGTGATAAACCTCAAGGTTACTGACCGGTCGGGAAAACCCGTCAGGTTCCCTGCAGCATTCATTGAGAGCTTCGGGAAATCCTTTCTCCTGCCGTTCGACTGCCTGATTGGATGGTTCGGAATGCCAGGAAAGAAACTAAGGCTCTTCAACAGGATCTCTGGGACTATTGTCATCAAGACCGACTACCAGGAACCTGCGGGCATACGGTATGTCCGGGAACATGAATAACCTGAAGGAAGGAACGAAAGGCATCCCTTTTTTTTCACCGATACAAGAGGATATATCCATCCATTTCCACCAAAATGGTGTGACGATACCCTGACCCTCCGGAATAAACCCTGACATGAGGCACCCATTCAGATACAGGATTTCAGGAGTGGATCAACTTATAAAAAGGGTGCAAATGGTATTTTAAAAATGGGCAGTCCCGCCGGGCAACCCTCCCCTCTTTCCACCGGTCAGGTATTACGGTCACCCGATACCCCACATCGAGAGGGTTGTTCTGGAAGGGTCGATATCGGTCCATGACCATCCCAGCGCTTCGATTATCCGGGATATCGGCTGCTGGAGTGTCTTCTGGAGCATCAGCTCCCAGTCCACCTGGAATTCCGAAGGGACCTGATCTCCGTATTCAAAACAGAGAACGTCGGTCTTCCTGTACTTTTCCGTAACATTCCTGATATAGACCCTTTTTGGCTTACTACCCTTTGCAAACTCCATGCCCAGATGCTCGTTGGCATATTTTGCCCCGCGGATATGTGCATCATCGGTCTGGTAATCGAGCAGGTCCTTACCGATGCCTCCCGGGATCCCGATCTCATCAAGGGTGTACCTGCCAGCGCGGTAGCTCTTGATCACCTCTCCAAGATACGTTTTGATCGCTTCATACTGTTCGCCATGAAGGATCATCTCCATCACGCGTTTCTGCACGGTTTTTGTGATCTGGGGATAATCGCTCCTTCGTATCTCGAACCCGACCACATCGATCTCATCAACCGTTTTGCCTTCCTTCCAGACGAGACGGCCTGCATATCGCTTCTTCTTTCCGGCCTGGAAAAAACGCTGGTAGATCTTCTCAAATTTGATGGAGAAGGAATGGGTATCAGCGTTCAATTCCTGTCTGGCGAACCGGGAGTAGCTCGCATTCACTTCATGTTCAATCTCCCGCGCTCTCTCGATGGTGTTTTCAACAGATCCAGGAGGAATAAGGACCATGCAGGAATCCGTATCACCGTAGATGACATGGTACCCCATCTCCTCGATCACCCTGCGGGTGTGCTCGATAATAGCCCTCCCGACCGAGGTGATTGCCGCGCCGATCTCCCGGTCGTACAACCGGAACCGCGTATATCCGCTGACCCCATAGTAGGTATTCATGATCACTTTCAGGACATTCTGCTGGATGTCATAGATGACGTACTCATCGGATCCGAACGGGTACCGGTTCCTGTCCCTCTTCTTCTCTTCGCGTTCCCTCAGCAGATCGGAGAGGATACTCCGCGTCAATCCATCGGGGGCTTTTCTGAACCGGATACCATTGGGTGCTTTCAGCTCACCGGCAGGATCCTTTGTCTCAGGCGATGCGTTGATGGTCATCATGGCCATGGGGTAGAGGGAGGCAAGGTCGAGTACCACAACGTTCTCCCGCACTCCGCGGCTCGGTTCAAACACGGTAGCCCCTTCAAACTCCTCGGATGCGGCAAATCCTTTGGAGGGGAGCACATAGTGGCCATGCGCTTTCCTGAGCACGAAGATATCGATGACACTGGACGAGTTGAGAGTCCGGTCAAGCGGACAGCCGACATACCGGGCTATCTCCCGATAAAACTCGATGATCCGGTTCTTTTCATTGATGGCTACACACAGTTCAACATCCTTAAAGTTATACTCGACAAGAAGGCAGGGATCCCTCTTCCAGAGGTCACTGATCGTCCCGGTATATCGCACCTTCGTCTCTCCTACCTCTGCTTCCGCTACGGCATCCAGCCGGTAGGATTCACGCTGGGTCGCATGCATCTTCCGGTATGCCTGGAGAAGATCAAAGACAGCCCGGCCGCGGATAGCATTCCGCTCGGTCTGGCCGCCGAGCCTTGCGAGGGATGCAGGGTCCATCCCCAGGGCTTCCATCCGCTTCAGGAGGTAGGGCAGGTCGAATTCGAGAAAATTCCAACCTGACAGGATGTCGGGATCTTTCTCCCTTAAATACGATGCAAAACCCTCAAACAGCTCCTTCTCATTCGCAAACATCCTGATGGTATGCCGATCCCTGCTGAAACATCCATTCCTGAGACTTTCCTTGTCTGAGAGAACCGAGAGATCACATCCATCTCTCCCTCCATTCCAGATGAGGCTCGTGTAGTGATCATCAAATGAATCATGGCAGGTGATACAGATGACCGCATCACGTCCCGGATCAGGGAAACCACGGATGTCCTCGCACTCAATATCGAGTATGCAGATCCGGGCATTACTGCTGATATCTGCCGGAGCGGTCTCCCGGTAATCAGCGGAATCTGCAGGGGTCTTGATCCCACCGGTAAGCCCGGTATCGATCATGAACCGGGTTGTGAAGGGGATGTCGGCTTCAAAATGGGTAAACCGTTCACGGATATCCCGGACATCGCCAGGCCTCACGGTATATATTCTGACAAGTGGTTCTCCCCTGATGGAGCGATACACGTTTCCCTCTTCAAGACTGGCATTCACAGGGATCAATCCGGCGGTAGCCTGGTGCTGCAGGATGTAAAAGTAAGGCCGGAATCCGGTAATCTCGACATGGCGGGCTCTC
>Ga0209096_1001707_pt1 | contig 23115 bp, 10 predicted proteins | sample AD_UKC034_MetaG_FD_184407 | JGI IMG/M metagenome (GOLD analysis project Ga0209096, IMG submission 184407) | Active sludge microbial communities of municipal wastewater-treating anaerobic digesters from USA - AD_UKC034_MetaG (SPAdes) (version 2) | ecosystem: Engineered > Bioreactor > Anaerobic >... | reverse complement strand
TCTCCTCGTCCGACGGCTGCACCGCCAGCAGGTGGCTCAGCAGCTCGTTAATCGACATCTGGCTCTGCGACGCCACCCCCTGCTCCGCCGCACACTGCTCGCAGATATGCATTTCGCTCCGCACGCCATCGTTGATCTCCGTCAGATGGATCGTCGCGGTTCGTTTGTTACAAATCTGGCACTGCATAGCGTTCTACTTCAATCCACACCCGCCTCGCGGGGAAGACATGGCCCCTGCCCTGGCCTCGTCGGCCTCGTACCAGCACAGCCACGGACATTGTATCGGCAAAACCACCCCGCCGCAACACCCTGTGCATCCCGCCTGGTGTCTGCGCAAGTCCTCGCCCGTCAGAATCTCGCCGCCCACCACCCAGGCGGGAGGTGCCCGCCGACAAATCCGAAGCACGAAGCTCGAAACCAATCCAAAGCACAAACCCCGAATGACCCCAATGCCGCCGCCCCGCCGCACGTGCGATAATAACCCCGCTGACCGGCCTGTCCGCCCCGATCCTACCGCCCGATCCCGCCGCAACCCTCCTCTCGACCCACACGGAGTCCACATTCTCGCACAGCCGCCAGTTCCGACGAGACACGAGCCGCCCTCTTTCCACCACAGAGACACAGAGGCCGCAGAGAACAGAAGGTCGGAACGTAAGAAGGTGAGAAGGTCGGAAGGCAAGCAGGCCCCGACTCACGCGGAGGCGCCAAGCCGCAGAGAAGCGAGACGGTCAGAACGTGGGAAGGTGAGAAGGTCAGAGGGCAAGAAGAACTGGACTCACGCAGCGACGCCGAGACCGCGGGGGTTTTCCCCAGTTTGTCATTCCAGCCACACCTGCCCTCGACCCCGATCGGGGGGCAAGCGGGAATCCATCTTCCTCTTGACTGTGTTGCCTCGCCCGAGAGTGGTCCATCCGATTAACCGACCCGTAGCGAATCCTTGATTCGAAGAGCCGGATGTGGCAATCCCACAAGTCCGGATCTGTGGGGGGCCTGGGTGGGCAACCGCCCAGCCCTACCCGACCGCTCTTGTCGTCCGCATCCTTATGCGGGAGAAGGGGCGCTGTGAACCGTGTGCAACCAGTTGAGAGCTGACCGCCATGCGCGCCTCTTCGTAGGTCGTGTGTCCTCGTGCGACTTCCGTAGCAGGGGCACTCCCCGCCTGCGGGGACAGGCTCTGCCCGTGATTCGGAATTGATGGGCGGTCCGCCCATGCTGCTGAGGCGCGCGGGGATCCAGGCTCACTTGACGCGGAGAAGAGACGGTGCGTGATAGCCCTGCGCTCGTAGGGCGAGCCTGCCCCCGCGCAGGCGGCGAATGTCCTCGGGACGCAAGGGCGGGACGCCCTCGCCACGCTACATGTTCCTGAGCGCCTCCAGGGCCTCCTGTGCGGCCTCTCGAGCTGCCACCGCGTCTTGGTCGAGGTGGAACCTGGGGTTGGTGCCGAGCCAGTGGAGCGTGCCTTCGACGTATTTGCGGAGGTAGTCGATCGAGGGCTTCTCGGGGACCTTGCGGCCATCCCGCAGGAAGTAGACCGGGTCGGTGTGGGCGAAGACGGACAGGTCTCTTGGGAGAATGCGATTCCTCAGATCCGGATGGTCGATCACGCGTGCGGCCAGCCAACAGCTCTGGGCCAGTTCGACTGTGGCTTCCACCTCCAGCGAATAGACGCCATCCTTGGGCGGATCGGATCGGATGAGCGGGACCGTCTTGTGCCCGACCTTTCGGCCGTTCAGGACGATGTCGAGCGTGTTGATGGGCAGGATCGAGCGGGCTGTCGCGCGGGCATTCACCTTCTTCGTGCCCGTAAACTCTACCACGTCGCCTGCCTGGCGGCCATCGACCTCGAACTCCAGGATCGGGGTGTTCGTGACGAAGCCTCGACCCGCTTTGACTGCGGCGAGCCAGGAGTCGTAGGTGGGCGGACCGTCCGTGCGGGCGTAGACGCGGTTGCTGCCGAGCGGGATTTCCTCGTCGAATTTGTCGGTGCCCGCGGCGATGGGCAGGCGGAAACCCGCGTTGAGGAACTGGTACCAGAGGTCCATCGTCCGCATGACCGGGAATTCCGCCTGCGAGAAGCCGGAATCCTCCCACGGACCCCAGTGGTTCGGGAACTGCGTCGGGTCGTTCCACGTCACCAGCTCGATCCCGTCCACGAGACCCAGTGCGACGCCGATGGGCAGTTCCGCGCCGGGCAGCGAGCAGACGTGCGACCAGAAGACCGTCCCGTTCTGCTCGCGGGTCGCGCGGAGGGCTCGCATCAGGTCCCAGTGGGGGAAGCTCTTCCAGTGTTCGAGCGTGCCGCCCTGGTCGGGGTAGCCTGGGACGAGGGTCTTGATGCCCATCAACGTCAGATGTCCCATCTGCCACTCGCGGACTTCCTGGCCCACGTAGATCTCGCAGCCGGGGGTCGAGTGCATGTCGAGCTTGCCGGTGAAGTGCTTGTTCGTCGGGAGGGAGTACTCCTTGTCTGCCATGTGCAGGAGGGTCAGCGCGTTGAGGTCCTCCGCGAGCATCTGGGAGTGCGCCGCCTTCGGGATCGGCAGGTGGGCGTGGATGTCGCCATTGGCGTAGCCCTTGCTGCGCATGTCGATCCAGCGATGGAGGCGGAAGGTCCTGCGGATTGTCTTGTCCGATGCACCGCCCTCCACCGTCGCGGACAGCGGTCGGGTCTCGAATCCTCGGCGGATCTCAATCGACGCTCCACCCTTCGGGACCGCGAGGGCGAACGAGCCCTCGACGTAGCACCATCGCTTGCCCAGGTACAGGACGTGTTCGTGTCGTCCCTCGACGTCGATGAACTTGCCCTGCGAGTCCGTGATGGCGACGCGTGCGGCCAACGGCTCGCCTGTCGCGTCATCGACGACGCTCGCCTCCAGGCGGACCGTAGCGTCCGCCGACTGGGCGCGGCAGCCGGGATTGAACCAGAGCCCGCCCGCCATCAGGCACAGCCACGCGATGCGGCTGGGGAGCGTCCGCACAAACATTCGCAGTCTCCGCTGCCCGTAACAATCCGCTTCATGCAACGTCATCATGTGGTTTCTCCCTTTTCTCGTGACTCTTGACGATCCCCGACGCGCCTGGCCCGCCGCGATCAGGGCTTCACCGGCAGCTCTCCCTGGATCGAGCGGATGTGCACGTCCTGCTGCGGGAAGGCAATCTCGACGCCTTCCCTGCGGAAGACCTCGTCGATCGCGCAGTTCACGCCGTGCCAGACGGGCACGTAGTTCTCCATGCCGCAGAAGTATACGCGGAGCTCGAAGTCCAGACTGCTGGCCCCGAAACCTTTGAAGATGACCACCGGCGGCGGATCCTTCAGGACCAGAGGATTCGCTGCGGCCACCTCATAGAGCAGCCGTTCCGCCTTGCGGATGTCGGAGCCGTAGGCGATGCCCACCGGGAATTCCCGCCGGACCACCGCGTCGGAGAGCGTCCAGTTGATGAGCGTGCCCGTGATGAATTCCTTGTTGGGCATGATGAGCTCTCGCTCATCCGCCATGCGGATCGTCGTGGCGCGGATCTTGATCTTGGCGACTCGGCCTGTCACATCGCGGACGGTGACGATGTCGTCGACGCGGATGGGTTGCTCGAAGAGGATGATCAGGCCGCTGATGAAATTGGCGAAGATCTCCTGGAGACCGAAGCCCAGTCCGACGGTCATGGCCGCGATGAGCCACTGGATCTTGGACCAGCCGATGCCGATCTCGGAGAAGGCAATGACCACGCCGATGATGACCAGCAGGTATCGACAGATCGTGATGGTCGCGAACCGTACGCCGCGGTCGATGGGCAGGCGTCTGAGGATCATGATCTCCAGCAGGCCGGGCGCGTTCCTTGCGACGATCCCCGTCAGGATGACGACCACCAGGGCCATGGCCAGTGCGCCGAGCGTGATCTGCTCCTGGTTGCTCAGCGTCCACAGCGGATGCCGCCCGACCCGGGCCAGCGCGGGCAGCACGTTGCCCCAGAGGTACCACGCGCCCAGCAGCAGGATCGCGGTCGTGACCCCGTCGATCAGCTTGCGGGTCTGCTGTGAAATCTGGAAGATCGTCGCCTGCGTCGCGGTCTCGGAGGTCTCCGCCGGTCGGGCGGAGGTGCCGCCTTTCTCCTCCTGGAGGATCTGCTCGAGATTGGCCTCCTGGCGTTTGCGTCGTTCGAAGAGGGCCAGGCGGCGCTGGGCGATCGTCAGCCAGCGGATGAACATGGCGCGGACCAGCAGGAGCACGACAACCAGGAAGATGGTGTCGACGAGTTTTCCCATGAGGTAGCGGGCGCCGTGGAAGTAGCCCATGACCGCCATGACCGCCAACGCTACGGGCAGCAGGAAGGCGGCGGGGAACCACAGGTAGCGGAGCTGGTTCACCCAGCCGTTGCGTCGGGGTCTGAGATACCCCTCCAGCAGCGGCGACGTGGGGCGCAGCACGACGAACAGAAACGCGGCCAGGCCCAGGTCCGCCGCGATGAAGAGCGGCCGGCCGGCGGTCGTGTACCAATCCTGGCTGACCTGCTGGGCCCGAATCGTCTCGAGCGTGAAGACCACCGGGATGACCGCGAGGAAGAACCATCGCAGGTGCCGTCGCAGGAATGCCAGGGGCTCTCGGCGCAGCCGGAAGTGCGCCTCCGCCAGGCCCTGGGGCATGACCAGATGGATCAAAAAGCCCAACGTGAGCATTATGTACGCGACTTTGAGCAGGCCCCAACGCACCGCGCGGGCGAACTCCTCGTCCGGGGCGGCGGCGCCCAGGAGCCACGAAACCATCGCCACGATCACCGGCCCGGTCGCCGACAGCAGAACCGTCAGGATCAGAACCTTCACCGTCAGAAGGAAGCTGTCCGTGCGGACCTGACGGGTCTGCTCCGCGATCTCGCGGATCCGCCGGTGGATGCTGGGACGAGAGACCAGAGTCGCGATCGCCAGGCCGAGGACCAGCAGGTAGGGCAGCGGCTGCCGCCGGAAGTCCTGCCACAGGCAGGCGATGGTCCGCGACCAGTTCGTCGGCGAAACGATCCAGTGCAGGACGCGCAAGCCCTCCGCGGCGTCGGATACGCGAAGCGTCCGTCGGCTCGTCACCCACAGCAGGCTCGCGTCGATGAAGTTGCTGAATTCGGTCACGAGACGGACGAACTCGCGTTCCTGCGTGTCGAGCGTGGCCAGTCTCGTCGAGTAGTCCAGGTACAGGTCGGAGAGGGTCTTGAGGGTCTTGCGCCGCGCCTGCAGGGCGTCGAGAAGCTCCTTGCGGACCGCGGACCGTTCCAGTTCGCCGAGCGCGGGTCGGATCGCGTCGAGCAGGCTGTCCGCGTGCTGCTCCACGTTGGTCAGCGCGGACCACGCGCTGTCGTACTCGATCCACTTGACCTGGGCGTCGTTCGTCCGGGTCGCCCGACTGCTCATCTTCCGTCGGTTCTCCGCGATGTTCGGCAGCTTGCTCCGCTTGGCGAAGAGGCGCAGGCCCATGACGTCCGTCACCCCGCCGGCCTTCTCGATCTGCTGCTGCGTCTCCTTGAAGTCCTTCTGCTGCGCCGCCAACTGCTCGTTGACGGCCGTTGCGTACTGGGCGACCTCGTCGATGCGGGCAGTCAGTTGGGCCTGTTCCTTCGCCAGCTCGGCGTTGTACTCCACGGCGCTCTGAATCACGGGGTGGGCGTACTTGGTCGCCTTCGTGGCCTCGATCGCCTTGGCCTGGGCATCCTGCGCCGCCCGCTGGCGCAGCTCGCTCACCTTCTGCTGCCAGAACTCGACCTGCTTCTGGGCGGTCGCGAGCCGGCGGGCGGCCATATCCCGCTGGGCCGCCAGCAGCTCGCTCGTCGCGTCGTACGACAGGATCTCGTCGGTGTTGGCGTCGAGACGCGCCTGCAACGCGCTGTGCTCGAGCTGCAAGAGCGTCTGCGTGCCCTGGCTCAAGGCCGGGACTTGGATCCCCTCCGCCTCGGCCAGCTTGGTCTTGATCTCCTCCAGGCGCTGGCGGGCCGCGTTCGTCTCTTCCGGGGTCTTCGTCCGGCGCTCCGCTCTCTTCTTCGGCTCAGCTTCGAGGTTCTCCGACGTCCGTTTGGCCTCCTCGAGGGCCGCATTCGCCTGCGTGAGCGACTGCTCCGCCTGCGCCAGCGTCAGGTCCGCGGGTGCTGTGAGACCCGCCTCCGGCGCCGCCTGCTCCAGCGATTCCCGCAGGCTCTTGAGCTTCTCCGGGGCGCCCTTGGCCGCATCGTTGTACTGTTTTCGACGGGCCTTCAGCTCGGTCGCGAGCTGCAGTTGACCGACGGCCTTGTCGTAGATCTCCGCCAGCCTGGTCTTGACCTCGTCGGCCAGATCGGGGGACTCCGCGGCCTGCTTTTTGCGGGCCTGGAGGGTCTCGACGGTGATCTCGACCGCAGGAGCCGAGGTGCCGGTATCCATCAAGGCACTGCGAGCCGCAGCGTTCGGCTCCGCGCCGACCGCCGCAGGCGCCGTCGCCTGCGCCGACGCATTGGGCTCGCCCGCGCCTGTGGGCGACGTTCGCGTCTCCTGTCCCCAAGTGGACTGCCCGAGCACGCCGGCGCACAGCAGCACGACCGCGACAGCAGCCGCCCGCCGGGCGTCGGTCGCCTGGAACATCCTGGTTCTCATGTCGATCATCGACGAAATACGATAATCGACCCCGCCCCCGAAGCCAAACGAAAAGAGCGTGAAGCACTGTTCGCGAAGCGGACACAACAACTGCTTTCCTGGAGAATCGAGCGGACGACACGCTCGCTGCGACGAACGAAGCCGGGATGCCCTCGCTCCCCCAAAACAGCGGGGCCTGCACCGCTGTGGTGCAGGCCCCGGAACCTTTGCAGGCATTCAACAACTCGGACGCGATCACTTCCCCTGGCTGAAGAGGAAGTCGGCCTCGCCGACAGTGAGCGCCTTGTTGTAGATGCGGAACTCGTGAATCTGCCCGAGCCACTCGGGATCGCCGGCGTAGCCGCCTTTGGCCAGATACGCGAAGTTCGTGCTCACGGCGCTGAGCTTGTTGGCGGCCGAGAGGGTGGCCGGGCCGTAGAGCACGCCATCCTGATAGAGCGTGACACTCGTTCCGTCGATCGTGACCACCACGAAGTGCAGGTTGCCGTCATCGATCTCGGGTCCGTTGACGCCGGTCTCGGCGGACCAGGGGGCGTCGACGTTGCCGCAGGAGATGCCCGCCCGGCTGACGTTGTCGCCTCGCGCGGGGGTGTAGAAGATCCCGTTCGAGCCGTAGCCGTTGAGCGAGTCGCCGAAGTAGCAGATCATGTGGTAGCCCGTGTTGGCGCCGGCCTTCGGGGTGAACCATGCGGCGACGCTGAACGCTTCGTAGGTGTTGACGGCGATGTCGGTGCCCGACATCTCCATCCACTGATCCTGGGCGGTCGTGAGCAGGGCGCCGTCGGCCACCGTTGCGCCGCCGACCAGCGTGCCGTTGACGCCGCCGACGCTGTCGGTGGTGGTGCCGTCGTCGAAGGTGTACAGGTGCTTCAGGTTGTCGGCGCCCGGGTCCTTGACCGTCAGTCCGGCCAGGTAGAGGGCCTCACCGGGGGTCAGCGCCTTGTTGTAGATGCGGAACTCCTGAATCGCGCCGATCCACTCGGGATCGCCGGTGTAGCCGCCCTTGGCCAGGTAGGCGAAGTTGGTGCTGATGGCGCTGATCTTGTTGGCCTCGGAGAGGACGGCACTGCCGCACAGCTTGCCGTCGAGGTAGTACGCGATCTTCTTGGCGTTGATCGTGACGACTGCCAGGTGCGGCTTGCCGTCATCGTACTCGGTCCCGTTGACGCCGGTCTCGGCGGACCAGGGAGCGGACGTGTTGCCGCAGGAGATGGCGCCCCGACTGACGTTGTCGCCGCGGGCCGGCGAGAAGAACAAGCCGTTCGAGCCATAGCCGCCGACCGAGTCGCCGAAGTAGGCCAGCATGTGGTAGCCCGTGTTGGCGCCGGCCTTGGGAGTGTACCAGGCGACGATGCTCACCTCTTCGTAGGTGTTCATCGCGATGACGCTGCCGGGCATTTCCATCCACTGATCCTGGGCGCTGGTCACCAGGGCGCCGTCGACAACGGCAGCGCCGCCGACCAGAGTGCCGTCGGCTCCGCCCACGCTGTCGCTGGCGGTGCCGTCGTCAAAGGTGTACAGGTGCTTGAGGTTGTCCGTGCCGGGATTCTTCGCAACCGCCGTGGTGTCGAAGCTCTGGACGACGCTTTCCCAGCGAGCGGGATCCTCGGCGTCGTTGACCTCGACGACCTTCCAGAAGTACAGGTTGCCCAGATCCACCTCGAGGGTGCAAGTGGGCTCTGTGGTCGTGGCGGCCAGCGGGAGGTTGGCGGCATCGGTGCCCAGGTAGACCTCATGCGTTGCGGCCTCGCGACCCGGACGCCAGCTCAAGGTCACCGGGCTGGCCACGTCGGTCGCCTCGTTCGCCGGAGTCAGATCCGTCGGGGCGACCGGGATGTAAGTGAAGCGAACCTCGCTCAGACCGAATTGCACCAGGACGTCGCCCCAGTTGCTGTTGATCGTCAGCTTCACGAACCTGGCCGCGGCGCCGGCAAACGGCACGGTGGTGTCGGCTGCGCAGCCCTCCATGCCGGGGGCCTGAACGAATTCGAAGTCGCCCAGGTTCTCCCACGTGCTGCCGTCCACGGAGTATTCGACCGTCACGTCCTTGGCGCCGTAGCCGATAAAGCCTTCGGACTCCGTGTTGGAGTTCCAGACGAACATCTCATCGAGTTTGTAGAGTCTGTCGAACTCATACTGAATCCAGGTCGGCTGCTCGCCGGTCTTGCTGCTGAGCCACATGTCGGTTTCCAGCACGCCGTGCAAACCCGCGGCGTCGAGGCCGGAGCCGTCGATGGTCTTCTCGGGACCCATCGTGGCGTCCTTCGAGCTCGAGGCGCTCGCGATGATGCTGGCGCTGCCGAGCGTGTAGGCGTACGGCTCGACGGTGAACGACCAGACGTTGCCCTTGTAGACCGCGAAGTCCGGGGCCGGGCCCACCTCATCGACTCGCCAGTAGTAGGTCTTGCCGAATTCGAGACGGCCGATCTCGCAGGTCGTGCCGGCCTGGCCGCTGCTGACCAGGACGCCCGTCATATCCGTGGCGCCGGCGGCAGTCACCGCGTCGGCCGAGTCGCCGAAGTAGACATCGTGCGTCTGGGCAACCTGTCCGGCCGTCCAGCTCAGCGTCACGTCGGGCAGCACGAAGGTCCCCACGTCCGCGGGACTGGGAGAGCTGGCCAGGCCGTAGCCGATTCCGCCCACCATGACGTTCTTGATCTCATCCTGGGTCAGGACGCGGTTGTAGATTCGCAGTTCATCGACGTCGCCCTTGTAGTAGGCGTCCGCCGAATACTGGGACTTGGCGATCCAGTTTTGGGTCGTGACGCCCATGTCCTTCGGCAGCAGGGTCGTTGCGCCACTGACAACGGGCATTCCATCGAGGTACATCGTCATCGTCATGGTCGCGCTGTCCATGGCAACGGCCAGATGGTGCCAGCCGGTCGGCAGGGTCGCCGGCGCGGTCAGGATCTGCTCGCCCACGGAAGCGGTACGGATGGCGAATCGCGGAGAGCTCGTGCCGCCCCGGTTGGCCGACAGGAACGCGTAAGTCGACGTTCCCGAGCCGAAGTCGATGATGCGCTGCCAATCGCCGCCGCTGCCGGCCCAGTTGGCCCACAGCGTGAACGTGGTGCTCTCGAGCGTGCTCAGCAGCGACCCGATCGGCAGGGTGACGTAGTCGTCCGTGCCGTCGAACGACAGGGCGCCGTCGAACTTGCCGGTGGTCCATGCCGCATTACCGGTGACGACGCCGTGATTGGCGTTGCCCGAGACATCGGCCACGGCGGTTCCCGCGCCGTCGTCGAGCGGCCACCAACCCACAGGGTTCACGTCCGCTCGCGCGGCCGAACCGGCGACGGACAGAACTGCCAGAGCGAGAAGCATCCCGCTCCAATATGGTTTCCTGTTGCACATAAACTGTCCTCCTGTTTCCATTGTGTCTGTCTTTCCGGAATCGAGCCGGGACTCGAGCGAGACCCGGCGCGATCCTGGATGGTTCTATCGATCACCCGCGAGGTAACGCACCTCAGCTTCGGACAAAACGCGATTGTAGATGCGGAAGTCGTCGACCGAGCCGGTGTAGTAGGCGTCGGCCTCCCACTGCGACCTGCCGATCCAGTTCTGGGTCGTGTTGCCCAGATCCTTGGGCAGCAGGGTAGTGGCGGCGGAGCCGACCCGTTCGCCGTCGAGGTACAGATTCAAGGTCATGGCCGTGCTGTCGATGGCGATGGCCATGTGATGCCAGCCCAGGCTGATGACCGGGCCGTCCACGACCTGCTCGGCCACGGTCGCAGTGCGGATGGCGAACCGCATCACACCGCCGGTATCCAGACGCGGGGTCAGGAACATGTAGACCGTGGTGCCGGCGCCGAAGTCGAAGACCCGCTGCCAGGCGCCGGTGCCGCCGCCGAAGTTGACGTGTGTGGCGACGGTGGTGTTGGTCAGTCCGGCAATCAGGGCTCCGATGGGCAGGTCCACATAGGCGTTGATGCCGTTGAAGATGAGGGCCTGGCCGGAGTAGCCGGTCTCGTAGCTGGCGTCTCCGTTGAGGGTGCCGTTGTAGTTCTTGCCGCTGGAGTCGTTGACGTTGCCGTCCATGGCGTAGAGGGCGACCAGTCCGGTCGTGCCTGGATCGACCGGGGCGACGATCTCGGGGGCGACGGCGTACAGGCGGAGGTCGTCGAAGTAGACGGTTCCGGTCCCGGTGCCGCCGACGCCGATCGTCAGGCTCTTGACGCTCTTGAGATTGGCGCCGCTGGCGGCCAGGGGGATGGTCCACTGCTTCCAGACGGGCATCGCGGTGGCGACGGCGCCGTTGTTATAGGAGATCTTGGTGTCGTTGATCTTGATGTACAGGGGGGCCGGCGTGTTGGCGGCCAGACCTCGGAAGTACAGGACCAGCGAGGCGAATCCGTGCCGGGTCCAGTCCTGGGCGGGGTCGAGCGTGAGCTTGGCCTCGGAGAGGGTGACGCCCTTGGTGTTGTCATAGTCGAAGGGCATGGACTGCTTGCCGGTGTGGACCATGGCCTGCTCGGCGAACGGGGGCTCGGCGTAGCCGACGATGGAGCCGTTGTCGGCGATCTCCCAGCCGTCGCTCCAGAACTCGTAGATGCGATTGCCGAGGTCGTCGGTGTAGCCCTCGAAGTCGTCGGCGACGACGAAGGCGGCAGTGGTGAAGCTCCAGACCCCGCTGTCCCAGACAGCAGGCGTCTCGACGTTGTTGACCTCGGCGACCTTCCAGTAGTACGTGGTGTCGAGCATCAGGGAGGTCTCATACTCGGCGGTCGAGACGGTGGCGGCGGAGACGGCGCCGTCGGCGACGGCCTGCTCGTCGGTTCCGACGTAGACCTTGTGGGAGTCGGCCTCTCGTCCGGCCCGCCAGGTCATCTGGACCTGGGGATGGACGTCGCCGGCGTCGTCGGCGGGGCTGGGCTCCCGTGCGGCGACGGGGATGTAGTAGAACTGGACTTCGCTCAGTCCGTACTGGGGCAGGATGTCTCCCCAGTTGCTGGCGATGGTGAGCTTGACGGCCTTGGCGGCAATGCCGGCGAAGTCGACAACGATGTCGCCGGTGTAGGTGGCGACGCCGGGGGCCTGGGCGAACTCGAAGTCGCCGAGGCTGGTCCAGGTGCTTCCGTCGACGGAGTATTCGACCGCGACGTCTTTGGCGCCGAGCCCGAAGTCCAATTCCATGGTCTGATTGGAGTTCCAAACGAGCATCTTGTCGAGCTTGTAGAGAGTGTTGAAGTCGTACTGAATCCAGGCGGGCTGGGGTCCCTTCTTGTTGCTGAGCCACATGTCGCTGGAGGTGGTGGAGTGCTGATCGCCGACGAGTCCGGAGCCGTCGATGGTCTTCTCGGGTCCCATGTCGTCCCGGTTGACGCTGGAGGCGGTGGCGGTGATGCCGGTCATGACGTAGGAGTAGGGCTCGACAGTGAAGGACCAGACAGTGCCCTTGAAGACGGTTTTGTCAGGGGCGGCGTTGACCTCATCGACTCTCCAGTAGTAGGTTTGTCCGAGTTCGAGCCGGCCGGGGGCGAAGGTGGTGGCGTCCTGTTCCCGGCTGACGAGCACGTCGAGCGGGTTGCTCGCGCTGGCTGCGGCGACATCAGCCGATGAGGTGCCGAGGTACACGTTGTGCGTCTTGGCCAGTTCGCCCGCCGTCCAACCGAGCACGACGTCTCGCGATACGTCGGTGGCGCCGTTGGCGGGAACGGGGACGCCGGAGGACTTGCCGGTCAGTCCGCCGCCCATGACGTCGGCGATCTCGGCCGGAGTCAGCACGCGGTCGTAGATCCGGAACTCATCCAGAGAGCCGCTATAGTAGGCGTCCGCGCCGTACTCGGAACGTCCGAGCCAGTTCTGTGTGGTGTTGCCCAGGTCCTTGGGCAACCGGGCTGTCGCAGCGGTGACGATGGATACGCCGTCCAGGTACATCTCCATTCTCATGGTTTCAGCGTTGATCGCGACGGCAATGTGGTGCCAGCCGGTCGCGAGCCGATCGGGGGCGCTCAGTTGGGATTCTGCTCCCGAGCCCCCGATGGTGATGGCGAACCGCATGACGCCTGTGTTCGATCCGCCGATCGCGGGAGTGAGGAACATGTTCACGGTGGTGCCGGTGCCGATGTCGAAGATTCGTTGCCAGGCGCCGCCCGCTTGGCTGTAGTTGGCCCAGATGGTGAACGTCGCGCTGTTCAGGGTGGCGATGACGGAGCCGATGGGCAGAGAGATATAGTCGTCGGTCGCGTCGAACAGGAACGCGCCGTCGATCTGGCCCGTCGTCGGCGTCGGCCCGTTTTGGAGGGTGCCGTGGTTCTTGTTGACGGAGGAGTCGGCGACGGTGGTGCCGGTTGTTTCGTCGAGTTTCCACCACCCGACGGGTCCCACGCCGGCGCCGGCGAGAGCCGGAACCAGGATCACGAGAGCCAAAGCCAGACATATTAGTTTCTTGCTCATAGCACTTCTCCTTCCAGCGAAAACCACACGATCAGTTCAATTCAACAGTCAATCCACCGGATTGACCTGATGCTCCTGGGGTCATGAGTGAAATCGCGGGTGGTTCCTGAGCGCCGGTCGGACGCCGGACACACCCGCGTGCAACAATCGTTTGCATCGGTTTGAAGTACGGCAGGGGATAACCAGTGTGCCCAATAATGCGCAATGTGGCGGATTTGCGTGTAGCCCGCCAGCCGTAAGACGTGAGAGAATCGCAGCGACAGGGATGCTGGACCGAAACACCAGGTCTCGCACGAGCGGGATGGATATGGGTGCAATGCCCCCTTTGACCCCGGTGGCAACCGAGGGCCGACAGCCGGCTCGACAGCTTCGAGCCCTGTGCCCCGCCAACACATAGGTCCAAACCCATCCTACCCTGTCCTCCTACCGATCTTATGGCATGCCTGCCCCGCATCCTTCCAAGTCAGGCACGCTTTCTCGTCCCTGGGTTATGGTCCTCCTCTACCGAATGGGACGAATCAGCTTGTGGTCCGCTACCACCAGTGGACTGGCGAGGTGTTGCGCCGAACGACCATCTGGGTAAAGGGACGACTTTCGAGATGCCCGTCGATGAACATGACGTTCGCACCCTCGGGCCGGTCTCCATTGGTGATATGATTGGTGCGGTCGAACTTCTGCCATCGGTCGTAGAGCCCGCCCCGGACTTCGACGAAGGAAGCTGTGGTGGGGTTCGTCCCGGTGCTGAGCGTGGCGTCGAGAATCAGGTCGGTGCCCGCGGGGTTTTTGACCGTCAGGCTTCTGGGCCACTTCCAACTGTCGGGCATTTCGAGCGGTCTGTCGGTCCTTGGGGTTTGCGTGTCCATCAACCAGAAGTAGCTGGTGACTCGATAGACGCCGTTTCGGCCGGTCTTGGGCTCGACCACCTGCTCGACCGTAGCGTTGATCGATGGATTCGAACCGAACTGCCAGACGATGGCCATGTCCCCGTTCTTGCTGAGGTCGCAGGGGCAGTAGAAGGTCTTGCGTTCGGCGCCGCTGGCGAGGATGAAGTCGGTGGTGCTATATGCGATGTCCCACAGCCAGTACCCGCCGGCGTTGAGGGGCAGCTTGCCATCGAAGTCGTTTCCGTACATGTGCAGGGAAGCGCCGAGCTGTTTGAGGTTATTGCCGCACGTGACTTTTCTCGCCTGGTTCTTGGCCTTCGTCAGGGCGGGCATGAGAATTGCCATCAGAATTGCGATGACGGCGATGACCACCAGCAACTCGATCAGCGTGAACCCGTTTGGCTTCTTCGCCTTCATGACCATCACTCCAAAACCTTCGTCGTCTGCGATATGCGGTGTTCATCCTGCTGCTGCCGTGTGCTGAAGTCCGGGACCAGACAGGATGGCGCTGCATCGAGGTTTGCCCTCGCAGTTTATACGGACCCAGATACACCTCAGTGCATTATCGTCAGGCGCCGATTTTGAAACAATACATAATTGCGTTTTTGTTTAACCAAGTTGCGAATGTCCACATGCTTGTATTCCTAACGATTATGTCTCCCGGAATCCGCTGGGGCATCCTGGGTGGATTCCTGGGTCTATTCGCGTTTTGGTTAAAAGAAAACGCAAGATTATCTTTGATTTCGAAGACATCGCAGGTAACTAAGAGTTGGTTCGGATTATGGCGGATGCCGTTACGGGATCGCCGAAACGCACAGGGGGCGCGACATTATTGGCAGGGGATTGGCTATGCACACGATGCAACTGATGATGGGTCAGGTTTTTGTGACGGCCGATTGGGTGGCGATCGCGGCGTATTTCGCGATCCTTGTGGGCTTGGCCTGGTGGGTAATCCTCAAGAGCAAGAACACCACGGACGACTACTTTCTCGCGGGTCGCAACCTCGGGTGGTTCATCGTCGGCGCGAGCGTCTTCGCGTCGAACATCGGTTCGGAGCACTTGGTGGGCCTGGCGGGGTCGGGCTGCACGGACGGCGTGGCGATGGCGCACTACGAGCTGCACGCCTGGTGCCTGCTGATTCTGGCGTGGGTGTTCGTGCCGTTCTACATGCGGTCGCGGGTGTTCACGATGCCGGAGTTTCTGGAGAAGCGGTTCAGCGAGTCGAGCCGGTGGGTGCTGTCGCTGATCTCGCTGGTGGCGTACGTGCTGACGAAGATCGCGGTGGGGATCTTCGCGGGCGGCGTGGTGTTCGGCGCCCTGCTGCCCGAGCTGCACCTCGACCTCGGCCCCCTGCACCTCGACAGCTTCTGGGTGGGCTCGATCCTGGTGATCGTGTTCACCGGTCTGTACACGGTTCTGGGCGGTCTTCGTGCGGTGGCGTACACGGAGGCCCTTCAGACGGTCATTTTGATCGTGGGCTCGGCGTTGGTGACGGTGTTCGGTCTCAAGGCCCTGGGCGGGTGGTCGGAGCTGCGTGCGATCGCGGGCTCGGAGATGTTCAACCTGTGGAAGCCGATGGTGCCGACGGGGGTGGAGAGCACGTGGGCGCCGGTCCGCGAGACGGGCCGGATGGCGTGGTACTTCAACGACGCGTATCCGTGGCTGGGGATGCTGTTCTGCGCCCCGATCGTGGGTCTGTGGTACTGGTGCACGGACCAGTACATCGTTCAGCGTGTGCTGGGGGCGCCGAACGAGAGAGAGGCTCGCCGCGGATCGATCTGCGCCGCGTTCTTCAAACTGCTTCCGGTGTTCATCTTCATCATCCCGGGGATGATCGCGTTCGCACTGGCCAAGAGCGGGCATAACGCCACCCTCCAGCAAACCCTCTTTGCCGCGGACGGCACGATTGCGCGAGACGAATGCCAGAAGGCGTTCCCCATGCTCGTGGCGACGGTCCTTCCGGCGGGCGTCCGAGGGATCGTGGTGGCAGGCCTGCTGGCGGCGTTGATGAGTTCGCTGGCGGGGGTCTTCAACGCGTCGGCGACGCTGTTCACGATGGACTTCTACGACAAGCTGCGTCCCGGTGCGACGCAGGCGCAGCTCGTGTGGATCGGGCGGATCGCGACGACGGTGATGGTGCTGATCGGCCTGCTGTGGATTCCGGTGATCAAGGGCGGCAAGGGCCTGTACGACTACCTGCAAGGGGTCCAGGCGTACCTGGCGCCGCCGATTTTCGTGGTGTTCTTCCTGGGCGTGTTCCTCAAGCGACTGAACGGCAAGGGCTGCCTTGCGGCGTTGATCGTGGGGTTCATCATGGGCCTGTTCCGCCTGGCGGTGGACACGCCGGTGAAGCTCAAGAACGTTAGCCTTTTCCGGGACTTCGCATACGCGGAAGGCTCGTTCCTGTGGATCGTGAACAACATTTACTTCCAATACTACAGCGTGCTGATTTTCCTGACGTGCGCGCTGGTGATGATCGTGGTCAGTTACCTGACGGCGGCGCCGGACTACGAGAAGATTCGGGGCCTGACGTTCGCGACGCAGACGGCGGAAGACCGTCGCCAGTCGCGTGCGAGCTGGACGAAGGGCGACCTGATTTTCACGTGCGTGGTGCTGGCGTTGATTCTGACGGCCTACATCTACTTCAGCGGCTGACGGAGCGTGCCGCATGGATCGTGAAACGCGAAGCGACAAGCAAGAGCTTGCGAGTGGTGCGATAAAGGGGATGTGACATGAAGTGTGCGATAGGGTTGGATTACGGCACGAACTCCGTGCGTTGTGTGATTGTCGATACCGCCGACGGGCGGGAGCTGGGAACGTGCGTCTACGAGTATGAAACGGGCCAGGCGGGCATCCTCCTGGATCCCGCGGACCACAACCTCGCCCGCCAGAATCCCGCGGACTACCTCAAGGGCGCGGAAGTCACCATCGTCGGCGCGATCGCCCAGGCAAAGAAGGCCGAGCCCGCCTTCGATCCGAAGGACATCGTGGGAATCGGGGTCGATACGACCGGCTCGACGCCTCTGCCGGTGGACGGCAACGGCACGCCCCTGGCGATGCTCGACGCGTTCAAGGCCAATCCGAACGCCCACGCCTGGCTCTGGAAAGACCACACCGGGTATGCGGAGGCCGCCGAGATCACCGAGCTGGCGAAACGGGAGCGGCCGCAGTATCTGGCGAAGTGCGGCGGGACCTACTCCTCCGAGTGGTTCTTCAGCAAGATCCTGCACTGCCTGCGCGTGGACCCGATGGTCTACGACGCCGCCTATACGTGGGTCGAACACGCGGACTGGCTGCCTGCGGTCCTGACGGGCACCGATCATCCGGACCAGATCAAGCGGTGCCGCTGTGCGGCCGGTCACAAGGCCATGTTCAACGACTCCTGGGGCGGCTACCCCGACGCGGAGTTCCTCTCGCAGCTCGATCTGAAGCTCGGCCAGTTGCGAAAGACCCTGAGCAACCAGACCTATGCGGTAGACCAGGCCGCGGGAAAGCTCACGAGCGCCTGGGCGGGCAAGCTGGGCCTGCCTGCGGGGATTCCCGTCGCGATGGGCGCGTTCGACGCGCACCTGGGCGCCGTGGGCTCGGGCATCAAGAGCGGCGTGCTGGTCAAGATCATCGGGACGAGCACGTGCGACATGGTGGTCTCGCCCAGCGACGCGAGCCTGCCGGACATCCCGGGCATCTGCGGGATCGTCGATGGCTCGATCCTGCCGGGCTATTATGGCCTGGAGGCTGGCCAGTCGGCGGTGGGGGACATCTTCAACTGGTTCGTGAACTACCTCCAGCCCGGCGGCAAGGAAGCCGGCTCGCACGCGGCCCTCACCGAGAAGGCGGCGAAGCTGAAACCCGGGCAATCCGGCCTGCTCGCGCTGGACTGGAACAATGGCAATCGCACGATCCTCGTCGATCAGCGTCTCACCGGCCTTCTGGTAGGCCAGACCCTGCACACGAAGCCCGAGGAGATCTACCGGGCGCTGATCGAGGCGACCGCGTTCGGCGCCCTGACGATCATCAATCGGTTCGAGGAGTTCGGCGTGAAGATCTCCGAGATCGTCAACTGCGGCGGCATCGCGGAAAAGAACGCCATGCTCATGCAGATCTACGCGGACGTGACGGGCAGAGAGATGAAGATCAGCCGGTCGGCGCAGACCTGCGCCCTGGGCTCGGCGGTCGCGGCGGCGGTTGTCGGCGGTGCGTACCCGACCTTCGGCAAGGCCCAGGCGGCCATGTGCGGGATCAAGACCCAGACGTTCAAGCCGATTGCCGCCCATCACAAGGTCTATCAGAAGCTGTACAAGGTCTACAAGCGTCTGCACGACGGCTTCGGGATCAAAGGCAAGGTCCTGGCTATGGGCGACGTGATGAAAGAGCTGCTGGCGATCAAAGAAAAGGCAAACACGTAGATCTTTCACCACAGAGACACGGAGGACCCAGAGAAGGCAAGAATGGTGAGGAAGTACGCACTTGTTCGTTCTCCAAACCTCTGTGATCTCTGTGTCTCTGTGGTGAGTTCTAGGATTGAGAGTGTCGCCATGTACGAGAAGCTCAAACAGCGAGTGTATGAAACGAACCTGGATCTGCAGCGACACGGCCTGGTTGTCCTGACCTGGGGCAACGTCAGCGCCATCGACCGTGCGGCGGGCATCGTTGCGATCAAGCCCAGCGGCGTGCGCTACGAGGACATGCGTCCCGAGGACATTGTGCTCGTGGATCTCGACGGGCGGGTCGTCGAAGGCAAGCTGAAGCCCTCGTCCGACACGCCGACGCACGTCGAGCTGTACAAGAGCTTCGAGAAGGTGGGCGGAATCTGCCACACGCACTCGATGTATGCAACGATGTGGGCGCAGGCCCGGTGCGCCATCCCGTGCTTCGGCACGACCCATGCGGACGGTTTCTACGGCCCGGTCCCCGTGACCGATCCGATGACCGATGAAGAGGTGGCGGGTCCCTACGAGGAGAACACGGGCAAGGTCATCATCCGCCGATTCGCGGGCGCCGATCCGATGCAGATCCCTGCGGTGCTCGTCGCCAACCACGGTCCGTTCACGTGGGGCGCCACGCCGGAAAAGGCGGTCGAGAACGCGGTGGTCCTGGAGCAGGTGGCGAAGATGGCATTCGGCACGATCCTGGTGAACCCGCAGCAGCAGCCGATCAGTCAGGCGCTGCTGGACCGCCACTACCTGAGAAAACACGGCAAGGGAGCCTACTATGGCCAGGGATGAGGCAAGAAGTCCATGAGGGTCCGGCGCAGCCGGCCCGGCCAACGTAGAGGAGAACTGCGTGGATAAGGCGTACAGTATGGTCGATGAGATTGTGGAGAAACGGTCGAAGTCGTCCCATCCCGCGGAGACGCCCTCCGTGCTGTTGTTCGTGGAGACCGCACGGGAGTTCGGGCGCGGTCTGCTGCACGGGATCGCCAAGTATTCCAGAGTACACGGGCCCTGGCGGGTGTATCGCTGGCCCGGGGCGCTGGATTCGTCGCTGCCGGAGTGGAAGCACCTCAAGATCAACGGCGCCATCGTTCGCGATGTGGGCGTGGTCGAGGGTCTGGCCCACTCGGGCATCCCTGTGGTCTTCGCACAGCACAACAAAGAGAGCTATGCGCCCTTTCCCGCGATCATCACGGACAGTCATGCCATCGGCGCCATGGCGGCGGAGCACTTCCTGGACCGCGGGTTCCAGCACTTCGCCTACTGCGGATTGAACGATTTCGCCTGGTCTCGCGGGCGGGGCGATCATTTCGCTCAGCGACTGGCCCAGGCGGGCTTCGAGGTCAGCGTGTACCACCGTCCTGCGACGCCCGAGGGCCGGCCGCCGAGGAACGACCGGAACGAGCAGAATCTGATCGCCGACTGGCTGCGGTCGCTGCCCAAACCCGTCGCGGTGATGTGCTGCAACGACGACCGCGCCCTGCAGGTGGTTGAGGCCTGCAAGCTGACGGGCTGCGAAGTGCCCGACCAGGTGGCGGTGCTGGGCGTGGACAATGACGTGCTGGTCTGCGACCTGGCGGACCCGCCCATCTCGAGCATTTCGCTGAACACGGAAGGGGCCGGATACGAGGCCGCCCGTCTGCTGGACCGTATGATGCAGGGCGAAGCCATGGCGGGCCAGGCGATCCCGGTCAGTCCGACGCACATCGTGACGCGGATGTCGACGGACGTGCTGGCGATGAGCGATCCGGACGTGTCCGCGGCGTTGCAGTTCATTCGCCGCAATCCGAACCGGCTGATCCAGGTGGACGACGTGGTGGAGGCGACGAATGTGTCCCGGCGCGTGCTGGAGAAGCGGTTCAAGTCGATCGTGCGCCGGTCGGTGCACCAGGAGATCCGACGGGTCCGCGTGAACAACATCGTGCAACTGCTCATCGGAACGGACATGAACATCACGGAGATCGCACTGCACGCGGGCTTCGACGGCGTCGAGCACATCGCCCGCTATTTCCGCAAGGAGACGGGGATGAGCCTGCGGGATTACCGCAAGAAGCATGCACCCAGATAGGGAAAACACGAAATTCGAATCTCGAAATCCGAAACAAGCACGAATGACCAAAACTCGAAATTCAGAACGGGTCATCCGATGTGGCGTTCGCGTTTCGATCATTCGAATTTCGATCTTTTGGATTTGTTTCGGATTTCGGATTTCGGATTCTTGCCCAAGGGAGGTTTGGACGCATGAAGAACGTGGTCATGTTGATGGTGGCGGTTGCGGCGTTGTCGATCTCGGTCTCGGCCCAGCAGACGATTCGTCTGACGGTCGATCCCGGGACCGTGGTGAACAAGGTGGATGAGAAGGTGTACGGGCATTTCCTCGAGCACATCTACCGTTCCTGCAACGGCGGTCTGTGGGGCGATCTGGTCTGGAATCGCAGCTTCGAGCAGAGCGCATCCGGGCAGTGGACGGTCCAGGACGGCGCGGTCGTCCAGGAGGGGATGGGCACGAACGTCCGTCTGACCTTCGGCGACCCCGGTTGGAAGGACTATGAGTATACTCTGGAAGCGAAGAAGACCGGAGGGCAGGAGGGCTTTCTGATCCTGTTCCGCGTCAAGAACGACAACGAGTTCTATTGGGCCAACCTGGGCGGCTGGAGCAATGAGCGTCATGCCATCGAGCGGGGACTGGCAAGCCAGAGCCGTTGGGGGGCCGTCGGACCTCAGCCGCGAGGGCGGGTCGAATCGGACAAATGGTACACGATCAAGATCCGCTGTGAGGGCCCTCACTTCCGGATCTGGCTCGGCGACGATCTCGTCATTGACTACACGGACGACCAGCAGGCGCACCTGTCGGGCAAGGTGGGCATCGGCACGTGGGCCACACAGGCGGCGTTCCGCAACCTCAAGGTTAAGGCCCTGGACGGGACCGTCCTGTATGAGGGTCTGCCCAAAAGTCTGACGCTGGAGAACGCCGCGATGTTCTGGAAACAGGGCGGCGACGCCAAGGTGTACCTCGATCACACGAATCCTCTCAACAGCAGTACGTCGCAGAAGATCGTCCTTGACTCCGATGGCGGCGGTGGACTGTCGCAGACCGGCTTCTGCATCCGGGCCGGCGAGGTGTACGAAGGCTCAATCTGGGCACGGGGGACCGCGGACGATGGGTTGGCGGTGCAGCTCGTGAGTGATGGCGGGCAGAGGACTACGCAGAAGCTTGATGCCCCGTCTTCACAATGGAAGGAGTTCAAGTTCTCGCTCAAGCCGGACTGGTCCAGCACGAATGCGGAACTGCGCGTGGGTGCCCCAGGGACCGGCGAGATCTGGATCGATCAGGTGAGCCTGATGCCCCAGAGCTGGGCACAGAAGGGCGGTTTCCGTCCCGACCTGCTGCAGGCGGTCGCGGACCTTCGGCCGCCGGTGATTCGCTGGCCCGGCGGGTGCTTCGCGTCGTCATACCAGTGGAAGCAGGGGATCGGGCCGCAATACAAGCGACTGCCCCACCCTCGCGAGATCTGGGACGACCTCGACGTCTACAACTTCGGCACGGACGAGTTCATCGAGATGTGCCGGCGCGTGGGGGCCGAACCTCTGATTGTCGTCAACGTGGGCTTCCCCTCGTGGAACAACGATTCCGAGACGCACGACTACACGCAGGACGTCCTGGACTGGATCGAATACTGCAACGGGCCGGCCGACTCGACGTGGGGCAAGGTCCGCGCCGCCAACGGCCATCGCGAGCCGTACAACGTGAAGTACTGGGAGATTGACAACGAGACCTGGCACACGTCTGCGGATCGGTACGCGGAGTTGGTCTTGCGGATCGCGCCGCTGATGAAGAAGGCCGACCCCTCGATCAAGCTGGCGGCTTGCGGCAGCGGCGGCATGGGGCGCGACAGCCGCGAGGGAATGCCGTACAACCGCGCGATCATCGAACGCTGCGCGGGAGTCCTGGACTACCTCAGCATCCACCACTACGAGGACCCGGGCCAATTCGTTGAGGGCCCGCGCCGGTATGAGGCCTTCTTCCGCGAGATCGGCGAACTGATCGCAAAGTCGCCCAATCCGAATCTGAAGATCTACGTGTCCGAATGGAATGCCCAGAGCACGGACTGGCGGACGGGCCTCTATTGCGGCGGGCTGCTCAACGCCTTCGAGCGGTGCGGCGACATCCTGGAGATCGGCGGTCCGGCCCTGTTCCTCAGGCACGTCTCCGCGACCGCGTGGGACAACGCCTTCATCAACTTCGATCAGTCGTCGTGGTTCCCGGCGCCGAACTACGTGGTGATGAAGCTCTGGCGGGACCATTACGCCCCCGAGCGGATCGGGATCTCCGGCGAGGCCGGCCCGCTGAACGTCTCCGCCACCCGCCGGCCTGCGGATGGCGCCGTGATCGTGAAGGTGGTCAATCCGAAAGGTGAGAAGGTCGCCCTTGAGCTTGCCGTGTCCGCCGGTGCGTCCGCGACGGCGCAGGTCGTCGCGCCGGGCAGTCTCAGTGCGAGGAACACGCTGGCAGAGCCGAACCGCGTCAAGCCGGAGAAGCTCGCGGTCCGAGTCGATGGCGGCAAGGTCCTGGCCGAGATGCCGGCCCTGTCGGCGGGAGTGATTGTCGTGACAGTTGCGAAGTGAAGCGGTGTGCACAGCGCACCCTACTACGCTGTCCGTCCTAAAATGTTGGGCACGATTAGCGTAACGTGTCGCGGGCAAGATGCCCTCGACACAGACTTGGCCGGTCCCCAGATTAACGTGGACGGCGTACTGCCGCTGTCGCGTGGCAATGAGTACCCTTTGTAGGTGGGAGGTTAGC
>Ga0209096_1001704_pt1 | contig 23160 bp, 22 predicted proteins | sample AD_UKC034_MetaG_FD_184407 | JGI IMG/M metagenome (GOLD analysis project Ga0209096, IMG submission 184407) | Active sludge microbial communities of municipal wastewater-treating anaerobic digesters from USA - AD_UKC034_MetaG (SPAdes) (version 2) | ecosystem: Engineered > Bioreactor > Anaerobic >... | reverse complement strand
GTCGGCGCGTCGTTCACCGCATTCACCCTCACCGTGAAGCTCCGCGTCACCGTGTTGCTCACCGCCTGCCCGTCATCCACCGTCACCGTCACCACCGCCGTCCCGTGCCCGTCGGCCACCGGCCGGAATTGCAGACTCCCCGTCGCCCCAGGACTCACATAGTTCACCGTCGGATGCGGTATCAACCCCGGATTCGACGACACCGCCCGCACCGTCAACGCCTGCCCCACATCCCCGCCCCCGGCGCTGATCCCGCTCAAATTCACCGTCTGCACCCCCGCATCCTCGTCGAGATTCACATCCCCAATCGCCCCCAGCGTCGGCACCGCGTTCACCGCGGGGATTGTGTAATCCACTTCATTGGAAAAGAGACTCTCGATATCGTCCGCATCGTAAGCCGTAGCGGCAAAGTAATAGGTCGCGCCCTCGCGCAAATTGGCCACAGTGGCGGTGGTGACGTTTCCGACTTGGATATAATTGGTGTAGTCGCCGCTGGCGGCGCCATAATACACACGATAGCCGGCGACCGAAGCATCCGGGCTGGCATCCCATGCCAGGTTGACACTCGCGCCGCGGGCGACGGAAATCAGAGCGAGAACCAAAAAAAACCAGAAGCAGGCACTCCACGTCTTGCGACTGACTGAATACAACACTCCTTTACGACTCATTCAAACGGGGCTGTTGCAGAAAAATTGCCAATCCGGGAGACCCCCGGGGAATTTTCCGCCATTTCGACGCCGAACCCTGCCCAAATCCGTACGCATCAGGGTCGCAGGCAGCCGCGCCAGGCAGCCGCGCCACGAATTAGAGACAGGGCTCAAGCAGCACGGGACAGCGCTTGTCTTGAAAACCAACAAACCGCCCGGGCAACTGGAACCGCACCGGGGATTATGACCCGACCGCGGGCCGGGCTGTCATGAGACGCCGGATCAATCTCTACAACGGTTCGGAAATCCGCTCAATCCGGCTGGCGCAACCAGTGTCCACCTCAATCGTTACGAGGGCGCCGTGCAGCAAGACCCGGTGCTTCGCCACTTCAAACCGCTGGGGCATGTTGGTGACGAAGCGCTGGATGACCGGGGCGATTTCCCGCCCCAACACACTTTCGTGAGGACCGGTGAAGCCGGCATCGCTGAGATAAGCGGTGCCGCCGGGCAAAATCTGTTCATCCGCCGTCTGCACGTGGGTGTGCGTCCCCACCACCGCGCTGACGGTACCGTCCAGCAGGCGCGCAAAGGCGATTTTTTCCGATGTCGCTTCGGCATGAAAATCCACGAAAATGATGTTTGTCTCCGCGCGAAGCCGCGCAATCACCGGCGGCACCACGCGGAACGGATTGTCCAACGCCGTCATGAAAGCGCGCCCCTGCGCATTCAGCACGGCGATTTGAACCAACCTCCCCGGCGCAGACGAGGGAGACTGGACGGTAAACACTCCCGCCCCCCGGCCCGGGGTGTCCTCCGGGTAATTAACCGGTCGCAGAAAACGCGGCTCCGCGCGCAGCAATTCCAGCACCTCCTTCTGATCCCATAAATGGTCGCCGCTCGTGAGCACGTCAATTCCCGCGCCGAACAGTTCCGCGGCAAGGCGCGGAGTGATGCCATTGCCCCCGGCGGAATTTTCGCCGTTGGCGATCACAAAATCCACCGCGTGGTGCTTCCGCAGTCTGGGCAGCAGAATGTGCACGGCACGTCGTCCGGGTTCCCCCACGATGTCGCCAATGAACAAAATCTTCACCTCCCGAGGCTATCGCAAAAGCGGCGCGGCTGGCACGCACAGAATCGCCGCATTTCTCATTTGCATCCCGGCGCGAGTGTTCCACACTGCGCAGGGTGTTAAAACTCGGAGTCAACATTGACCATACGGCCACGCTGCGCGAAGCGCGTTACCGTGGGCGCACGGACGGTGAGCCGGTGCCGGTGGAAGCAGCGCACATTTGCGAGGCGGCGGGAGCGCATGGCATCACCGCCCATTTGCGTGAAGACCGGCGGCACATCCAGGACCGGGATGTGTGGAAGTTGCGCGAAACCATTGCCACCCGTTTAAACCTGGAAATGGCAAACGTCCCCGAGATTGTGTCGCTCGCCATCAAATTACGTCCGGACATTGTTTGCCTCGTGCCCGAACGCCGCGAGGAAGTTACCACCGAAGGCGGACTGGATGTCGCCGCCCACGAAGCGGCCCTGACGGAGACGCGGAAGCGCATGAACGACGCCAACATCGAGGTCAGCCTCTTCATCGCCCCGGAGGCGCGACAAATTGCGGCGGCGGCGCGCACCGGAGCGCAATTCGTCGAACTGCACACCGGACAGTTTGCCGAACACTTTCATGACCCGTCCCGGCAGACGACGGAATTGAGGCGTCTGGTTGACGGGGCGCGCCAGGCGCACGCCCTCGGATTGCAGGTCAACGCCGGACACGGCCTGAATTACCAGAATCTGGCCGCCCTCCATCAGGTGCCGCATTTGGTGGAATTAAATATCGGCCACAGCATCATCAGCCGCGCCGTCCTGGTGGGATTGTCAACCGCCGTCAAGGAGATGCTGGCCTTGATGCAGAATTATCCGGGATGATCGCCGGCGGCAGCGCCGCGCGCAGTTCCGGAAAGAACCGACGGAAATCGTCGGCCAAGGCGGCATAATGGCGGCGCAGTTCGACCAGTCCCCCCGCCAAGTCCACGCGCCGCCGCAAGCGCCGTTCCATCCGGGACAGCGCGCGCGCCAAGCCGGAGAAATCCTGGTAAGCCCCCAGCCAGTCTTCGCTCTGCATCCGTTCCCACACGGGACCGAGCCGCGGCGGCAGACGGGTTTGATACCGGGCGAACGATTGGTAAATCTCACCCACAAACTCGGACAGCGGCTGCCGGGAATGCTCGGACCAGGCTGCAGAAAGAAAATGGTCGTAAAACACATCCACCAGAACCGGCGCCACTCGTCGGTAGGGCGACGCAAAACGCCGGACACTATTCCGCACCACGGGATGGCGGTCGGTAAACCGGTCAATCCAGTGATGCCGCCGGATGCCCGGTTGGAACAGGGGATCGAGTGCCGCCAGTTCCGAGGCACTAAGGAAATCCGGCAACAGATTCCCGAGCCGGAAAGCCGGCGAGTCTTCGGACAGGAATGCGTGGGCCAGCCAGTTCATGCTTTCGCGGTCACCTCCGGTGGAAAGACTGCATGCGCTGCACGTAGCGGAAGTTTGCTTGCCCGTCAAGCCCGCACCCGCACAATGAAGCCCACATGATTCTGGGCATTGGGACCGACATCACCGAAGTGGAACGCATCCAAACTGCGCTCCAACGCTTTGGAGACAGTTTTCTGCAGCGTATTTTGCGACCGGAAGAAATCAGCTACTGCCATGGGTTCAAAAATCCCGCGCCGCATATCGCGGTCCGCTTTGCCGCCAAGGAGGCCATTGCCAAGGCATTCGGCACGGGAATGGGCGCGCAACTGGGCTGGTTGGACCTGCAGGTCTGTCGGAAAGCCTCCGGCGAGCCTTTCATCGTCCTGCACGGCGCCGGACAAACCCTGTTCGCGGCGCGCCGGGCCACGCAGTTGTTGATCACCCTGAGTCACACCCACAATTACGCAACCGCAGTGGCCATCCTGGAAGGATGAAATGGTCGGCCCGCTCCAACGGTCCCCGGAGGCACTCCAGCCCGGCCGGAGTCCCGTCACCCGGCGAGCGACCTCCGGGTAGCTGGAGCGGCCAGAATGACGGTGGGGCGGCTGACGACAGACGAGTTGGCGCCAGAGTGTCTTCCGGGCAACAATGAATGCGACGATATGAACACCAAACCGATGGCGGATGAATCCAGGTCCGTGCGGACCACACGAAAAGTTCTCGCCTGGACGGCGCTCCTGGCGGTGAGTTGGGGCATCGTAAGCTGCACCTCTGTGCGGCAGCGGCCGGGCAGCAAACCACTGGAATTAAACCACGGCCAGAAATGGTCCGTGCCCTCCACGATGATGGTTTACTTGAGAAACATCGAGCAGGACGTGCAGGCCTTCGAATCTCCATCCGAGGCGGCACATGCGGCTCTGGCCCGGAAAATTCAGGATAATTTGAGCGGTCTGGTGACGCATTGCACGATGCAGGGCAAAGCGCACGATGAACTGCACAAATGGTTGATTCCGTTTCTGGCTCTGAGCGACGAATACGCCAGGGCCACTGATGCGCAAATGCAGGCGGCCAAACAGCAGGAAATCAAACAGGCACTGGTGGTGTTCCAGTCGTACTTCGAATAATCCGCCGCCTCCCGCGCGGCGGCGCAGCCGCCCAAAGCGCCTTATCCGCAACACTTGAGGGCGGTCGCATCCAGCAGGAAGAGATCCGGTTCATCCACGAACGCGTCCAGCCGCAGATTCGCGGAGTTGAGCAGCGCCAGCCACTCCTCGCGCGCCGGCAGCCGGTCGTGATTCACCGGATGTGCGAGCTGCGCATGGAAATGATTCAGCCGCGTGCGGCCGACCAGATGCAAAATGATCAACCGGCCTCCGGGTTTGAGCAGCTGGGCGATGTGCTTCAGGGCCTGTAGCTGGTCGCGAAAATGGGGGAAGGCATGAAAACAGAAGACCACGTCAAACCTGTCCCGCGCAGGTGGCGGCGCACAAATATCCAGCAACCAGAATTCGGACGCCGCGTTACGGGCTTGGGCGCGGGCCAGCATCGCGGGTGAAAAATCCGCTGCGGTCACCCGACCGGGGCGGACGCAATCCACCACCCAGGCCGTGAGCCGGCCGGTGCCGCAACCCAGCTCCAACACCTCCTGCCCGGGGACAAGTGCCAGCCGCCCGCGCAAAGTTTCCAGCCGCTTCAAGGTGACCGCCAGGTCGTCACCGTTTTGATCCCACGTGGGCGCGTGATGGTCGAAGAAGCTCACGCGCGGATCCGCCGGCGAACGCGCCGCAGCGGCGGCGCCCCCATGAAAGAGGGGTTGCGCACGCGGCGGTTTATCGGTAACACTCATCGTTGTGATCGTAACATTGCATGCGCAGAAACGTCAAGTGCGGGAGGTCTTCCGGCCGGCGCAAATCCGGTCGCGCACGTGGGCGGCCGTGGTGGCCGCCGGACTGTTCATCCCCCTGATCGGCGCGGCGGCCACCCATTGGGAGTTGCAAGCCGTCAATGCCGTCGGGGTGACCACCTGGACGGGACCGTTTCCCAACACGGTGGTGGGCGTGCTGCTGACTGATCCGGACGAGATGCTGGATGCCACGCCGAATTTCCTGCCCTGGGCGGGTGGCGCGAACAGCTTCCAGCTCGGCGGCGAATGGCAGGTGGTCGTGCAGGCGGCCTGGCCGGGAGATCGTCTGGGCACGTTTTGTTACCTCGGCCAGAACTACGGCAACATGCCCTTCAACCACAGCGACGACCTCAGTTACTCGAACGAAGCCTGGACGGCCGAACGGGACCGGTTGAATCACGATCCGGCCACCGGCCACGCCTTTCGCAAGGGGGATCTGGTTGCCGTCACCTTCAATAGCGCCGCGTTTTACGGCGGGAAACTGAACGTCAACGAGACGCACCACATTGATCCGGCGTACGACTTCACCATTTCGCTGGTCGCCTCGAACTACGGGTTGCCCGCGCCGGCCGTGCTGTCGCTGGCGTCGTTGGTCCGGCCCGACGACGGCGACCCTGACACCTTTGCGGATATTTTTGATGCCACCCGCGCCACCGGTGGGGAGCATTGGCAGGGCATGCGGGTGCGTTTGAACGGATTGACACTCGTGACGACGAACGGTTGGGACGCCACGAAAGGCTGGAGCAGCCGGCTGTGCAGCGTCACTGACGGGGAGAACCGATTTTTCGCCTTGCGCCACCCGCGCCACAGCCTGGGGCCGGTGCCGACCAACAGCTTCGACGCCATTGGCATTCTCAACCAGGAAACCGGCTCCGGCACGCAGGGCACCAACCGCTACGAGTTGTTTGTGCAGGAAATTGTGCCCGCCCAGCCGCCCGTGTTGGACCTGGCGCTGCTACCCGTCATTACCTGGCCGGGCGGGCTGGCCAATTACCAGCTGGAGTACACCAACACCGTGGGCGGTGCCGGCGACTGGATGCCCGTGACCAACACTCCCGTGCTGCTGAACGGCCGGTGGACGGTGATCCAGGATCCCACGGAAACCCAAACGCGCTTCTATCGCCTGCGCCAAATGCAATGATCCATCCCGCCGATCCAATCAACGCCGGCGGGCGGCGGAAGCCGCCACAGGTGGCGGGCCCGGGGTTCACCTTGATCGAACTGCTGGTGGTCATCGTCATCGTTGCCGTTCTCGCCGCGCTGGCCCTGCCCGCCCTGGCGCGCGCCCGGGAACAGGCCCGGGTCACGCGGGTGGAGGCCGAATTGTATGGCATTGGACTGGCCTTGCAGATGTATGCGGACGATCATGCCCATCAACTCCCACCGGTGCGGGTGAATTGCAACAGCGACCTGCTGACGCACTGGTGCCAACTGCCGGTGGAATTGGCGGACCTGCGTTATCTCCCTCGCAGCCCGGCTGCCGGACGCGAGGCGAACATGGAGGACCTGTTCAACCCCGGGCACACCTACAAATACGCCGCGCCCGGCCCCGAGTTGATCAACGACATGCCGATGGGAAACTACGCGCTCTGGGTGCCGACGAATTTTCCGAACCTGGCCGGCACTGCGGGCCGGTATTACAGCGACCCCCAAACCACGCCGGTGCGCTGGGTGATCTGGAGCATGGGCCCCAAACCCGACAGCCCGAAGAGTCAGAGCAGCCACGCCCCCATGAGCAGCGACAGCTGGTACCGGCGCACCGGAGACAGCGGCGTCATCATTCGGTACGCGGACCGCGAATGGCGGCAATTCAAAAGTCCATGAAAACGCAGCTCCGGCTTCGGTGGCTGGCCCGGCTGGGGTTGACCCTGGCGCTGGCTTTGACCGGATGCCGTCCCGCCCCCCCGACGACGGCCACGCCCAGGCTGGCCAGTGCGACTTCTTACCTCGAAAGCGCGACCCGGGAGTTTTACGGTGAAGCACCTGATTTCCTGCGGCTGGCCGAGCCCGGGACATGCCCCGGCCATTTTGACATCCGCCCCAGCCAGGCCGCCGAACTCCGCCGCTGCCGGGCACTGGTGCGTTTTGATTTTCAATCGTCGCTGGACAAAGTCTTTGCGTCAGCGACAACCAACGGTCCGCTCGTGGTCGCGGTCAAGCTGCACCACGGCCTGGGTTTGCCCGCCAGCTACCTTGCCGCCTGTCGGCAGATTGGCGGGCAACTGGCGGCCCGTGGAATGCTGGAGCGGACGAATGTGTCCGGGACCATGCAAACCGTGACGGCGCGCCTGGCCGCCCTGACACAGGAAACGACCAACCGGGTCGCCCGCGCCGGATGGACCGGAGTGCCAGTCATTACCAGCGTTCACCAAAAAGATTTCTGCGAATGGCTCGGTTTGAAAGTGGTGGCCACATTCCGGGCGGCAGATGCCGCGAGCGTGGCGGAAATTGACGCGGCCCTTGCCACCGGCAAGCTCGCCGCGGTGAAACTGATCATTGCCAACCTGCCCGAGGGGCGGCGGACGGCGGATGCGTTGGCGGCCCGGCTCAAAGCCCGCGTCGTGGTGTTTGGTAATTTTCCTGCACTGGCGCACGGACGGGTTTTTTTTGACGACTTGGTGCGAACCAACGTGGCCGCGCTGCTGGCGGCAAACCGGCCATGACCGCCCCGGTCATTGAAGCGGACCGGCTGCAGGTGCGCACCGGAAACCGCTGCGTAATTGACCTGGAACGGCTCCAAATTCCCGCCGGTCAGATCACCGCGCTCATGGGAGGCAACGGCGCGGGCAAAACCACCCTGCTCCGGACCAGTCTGGGATTTGTGAAGCCGGCCGGCGGCGAAATCCATGTCCTGGGTTGCGCCGTGTCACGCCTCACGCCCGTGGCACTGGTGCAACTGCGCCGGCGCATTGGTTACGTGGCGCAGCTGCTGCCCGCCCGGAGCGAGCTGCCGTTGACGGTCCGCGAAGTCGTGGCCATCGGCCGCACGGGCCGCGCCGGTTTGTTCCGCGCCTTCACCGCGGCGGACTGGCGGGTGGTGGATGACTGGATCAACCGCCTGGGGCTGGGCGGCCTGGCCGAGCGGACGTTCGGCGAAATTTCCGGGGGGGAACAGCGCAAAACCATCATCGCCAGGGCAATGGCGCAGCAGCCGGAATTGCTGCTGCTGGACGAGCCGGCCGCCAACCTCGATCTGGGCTGGCGCGAGCGGATGGTGGAAACCATTCAGGAGCTCCACTCCGCATCCGGCCTGCCCATCGTGCTGGTCTGCCACGAATTGGAACTGCTGCCTCCCGCCTGCCGTCACGTCGTGCTGTTGGCCAACGGGAGCGTCCTGGCGGCGGGTGCGCCCGAGGCCGTTTTCACCGAGGAACGCGTGGCCTCGCTTTACAATACGAGATTGCGGGTGGTGCACACACGCGGCCGACATGCGGTCTTGCCGCCGGGAGGACCCGATGTTTGACGTGATCTTCTGGCTGCCGGTGATGGTGGGAGGCACGGTGGCGGGCGCCTCGAGCGGTCTGCTCGGCACGTTCATCGTCGGGATGCGGATTCCCTTTCTGGGCGTGTGTGTGGCGCACGCGGCGCTGGCGGGCGCGGTGTTCGGCAGTCTGGCCGGATGGACGGGCCCGGCACTGTTGCTGCCCGCCCTGGCCGGCGCCATTGGCACCGCGCTTGCCCTGGGATTGCTCGACCCCCAGCGGGTGCCGCTGGACGACAATGTGGTGTTGAGCTTCCTGTTTTCGCTCACCATGGGTCTGGCGTTCCTCGGCATTGGGTTGCACGGTCTCCTGGGCCGCAGCGACAGCGATGTGCGCGGCCTGCTCTGGGGCAGCTTGAATTTTTGCCGGTGGCGTGATGTCTGGTTGATGCTGGCCTCTGCCGGCGCCCTCGTGATGTACATTGGCGCATTCTTCAAGGAACTCCGCGCCATCATGTTTTCGCGCGTGGACGCGGCGGCGGCGGGCATCCGGGTGCATCTGGTCTGGAGCGGGCTGCTGGTCTTGATTGCCGTGGTGTTGACCGTCAATTTCCAAACCGTGGGCGGGTTGATGATTTACAGTCTCATCTCCAATCCCGCCGCCGCGGCATTCCAGCTGGTCAAGGGTTGCCGGCCCGTCCTGGCCTGGTCGGCGGGGCTGGGGGCGGCGAGCGGGTTGGGCGGTTTTCTGATCTCGGCCGCCACGGATCTGCCGAGTGGCGCGGTGATCGTCATCGTCTCCTCCCTCCTGCTGGCGGTGGCGATGCTGGTGCGGCGACGGCGCTGAGGTCAGACAATTGACAGGCTGGAACGCGGGACTACCCTTGGGCGCCTTGATTAGCCATGAAACATGAATCTGTCGTCCGTTTCAGCGTGTCGCTGCCGCCCCGGCTGCTGCACGAGCTGGACAAGATGGCGGGCGAGAAGGGATATGACCACCGTTCCCAGGCCATCGCGGACATGATCCGGGATCAACTCGTCGCGCATCAAAACCAGGGCGGCCGCGCGGAAATTGTCGGCACCATCACCCTGGTGTATGACCACCACAAACAACACGTGCAGGAAACGCTGACGGACATCCAGCACGATCATCATGAGGTCATCATTGCGGCGGTCCACGTTCACCTGGATCACCACAATTGCCTGGAAGTGTTGATCGTCAAAGGCACGGCGGGGCGGGTGAAGAAGATTGCGGACGAATTGATCGCCGCCAAAGGCGTCAAACACGGCAAGCTGACGGTCACCACCACGGGCAAGGACTTGCCGAGTTGAAGCAGTGTTCTCGTTCTCCCATCCCCACTGGCTCTGGCTGCTGTTGCCAGCGGCGGGATGGATTGTCTGGCTCGCGCGCACTTCCGGCGTGCAGCTCGCCCCGCGCCGCCGCCGGTTCGCAACGGGAATGCGGTTGCTGATCGTCACCGCCCTCCTGTGTGCGCTGGCCGGCATGCAATGGCGCCGGCCCATGGAGGGCATGAATGTTTTCTTCGCCCTGGACCGCTCCGACAGCGTGCCGGCGGGCCAACAGGAACAGGCGTTGCATTGGTTGAACCAGGTTGTTAAGGACAAACCGGCGACGGATCGGGCAGGCGCGGTGGTGTTCGCGGCTGACGCGGCCATTGAAGCCGTGCCCGCTGTCGCGCTCACCCTGCCTGCGGTGCAGGCGGTGATCCCCACGGAACGCACGGATGTCGGCAGCGCCATCCGGCTGGCCACCGCGGCGTTCCCCGAAACGGGCCAGCGACGCATTGTCCTGCTCAGTGACGGGCAGGAAAACCTGGACGACGCGCTCCAGGCCGCCGTCCCGGCAAAAGCGGCCGGCGTCAGCATTGACGTCGTCCCGCTTGGCGGCAAGCGCGACAACGCCGTCACCCTGCAACGGTTGGAATTGCCGGCGGTACTGGCCAGGGGGCAGACATTCGACGTGAAGCTGTTCGTCCAGGCCGCCCAAGCCGGTCCGGCCCGCCTGCACTTCTACCGCGATGACCGGCATCTCGGGGACAGCACGGTGGAACTGGAGGCCGGCAAGAATCTGTTTACCTTCTCCGAAACGCTCACCGAACCGGGATTTTATAATTATGATGTCCGGATCGAAGCGGCGGGGGACCGCTTGCCGCAGGATAATCGGGCGCTCGGCTTTGTCTGGGTCCGCGGCCAGCCGCGGGTGTTGCTGATCTCCAGTGCCCCGAGTGAAGACCGGCATCTCGCCGCCGCGCTGCAAGCTGCCGGCCTCGAGGTGCGGCCGGCCAGTCTGCAGGGATTTCCTGAAAGCCTTGCCGAATTGAACAGTTACGATTCCGTCATTTTGTGCAACGTGGCGGCCGGAGATTTGGGTGCGAAACAATTGGCGCAGTTGGAAACCGCCGTGCGCGATTTCGGAGTGGGATTGGTCTGCGTGGGCGGTCCGGACACCTACGCGGCGGGCGCCTATCGCGGCACCGCCCTGGAAACCATTCTGCCGGTGGACATGGACTTGAGCAGCAAAAAGGTGCTGCCTCCGGGCGCCCTGGTGCTGGTGATTGATCGTTCGGGCAGCATGATGGGTGATAAAATCGAACTGGCGCGCCGCGCCGCCATGGGCGCCGTCAAAGCCCTGTCGGATCATGATTACGTGGGCGTCATCGCGTTCGATGGATCGCCCCATGTCATCGTGGACCTGCAACCGGCCAAAAACCGCAGGCAAATCATGGACGACATCAGCCGTCTGGAGGCCCGGGGCGGCACCAGCATGTACGAACCGATGGTGCGCGCTTACGAGATGTTACGCAGCGTCAAGGCGGCGTTGAAACACTGCGTCATTCTCACGGACGGAGTTTCCCAGGATGGCGACTTTGCCGGCATCTCCCAAAAAATGGCGGCGGAGCGCATGACCATTTCCACGGTGGGGCTGGGGGAGGATTTGAATGATGTCCTGCTGCAACAAATCGCCAGCGTGGGCAGAGGCCGCTTTTACGCCATCCCACAACCGACCAGCCTGCCGCAGATTTTCATCAAGGAGACCGCCATCGTTTTGAAGTCCGCCATCAACGAAGCGCCGTTCAAACCCCGGTTGACGGGCACGACCGAACCGGTGCGCGGCATCGCGGCCGACGCCTACCCGCAACTGCTGGGCTACGTGGCCACGGAAGCAAAACCGCGCGCGGAGGTGCCGCTCCGCACGGACAAAGGCGATCCGTTGCTGGCGCACTGGCAGTGCGGGCTGGGGCGCACCGTCGCTTTCACCTCGGACGCGCGCAGCCAGTGGGCGCAGCCTTGGCTGGCCTGGCCGCAGTACCAACAATTCTGGCGGCAGGTAACCCAATGGAGCCTGCGCCGGCTGGGCCACGCGGAGTTCACCGCTGCGGCCCGGATTGAAGCCAACACCGGCCACATTGTCGTTGAGGCGTTGGATGCACGGGGCGATTTTCAAAATTTCCTCACCTTTCAGGCCACGATCGTCCCTCCCAGTGGCGGCCGACAGACGGTGACGCTGTCGCAAACCGGTCCCGGTCGTTATGAGGGTGATTTCACCGCGACCGAATCCGGCGCGTATCTGGCCAATGTGTTGCAAATGGAGAACGGCCGGCCCGTGGGACAACAAATCACCGGCACAAGCCTCGCCTATTCGCCCGAACTCGGCGCCGATGGCACCAATTTATGGCTCCTGCAACGGCTGGCCGATTTGACGGGCGGTCGCGTGTTGGCCCCGACCGGTCCCGGGAGCAATCCTTTTGCCCATGACCGCATCAGAACTTTTCAAGCCCAGGAATTATGGGAATGGCTGCTGCGCTTCATCATCCTCGCCTTCGTCCTCGAGGTCGGGGTGCGCCGGGTGCAACCCGACCGTGCAGAATTCCAGCGGCTTGTCCGCAAGTTGCTGGGCTGGATCCCGTTCTGGCCGCACCCCAGACCGGTCATGGAGACCGTCCCCTCGCTGGCGGCCCTGCTCTCCCGACGCAAGGAAGTGCGCGGCCAGCGGTTTGATCTCACCGCGCCGCCGGGACAGCCGCCGGCGACCACCATTGTAGTCACCCCGCCGCCACTGTCAGCCCCTCCGGAAACCGAAGCCCAGTCCGCACCGGTCGAGGAGGTGCGAACGACCAGCCAGCTGCTTGCGGCCAAGCGCCGGGTGCAACGCCGCCCTCCCGCCAATTGAACGTCAGACATCTGGAAGAGCCCCGATCCGGCGGCGCGGGGAAAGCGCGGGAAAAGCCGGTGTTTTGCGGGTTGCTCGCGGATTGCGGCGGGGGCAAATGCAGAAATAAGTTGCCATCCGCCGGTTTTGAAGCATACAAGTCTGCCACGCTACATGGGCAAAGCATTGATCATCGCCGAAAAGCCCTCGGTCGCCAACGACATCGCCAAGGCGCTGGGGAAGTTTCATAAGCATCAGGATTATTTCGAGAATGATGAATACCTCATTTCCTCGGCTGTGGGGCATCTGCTCGAACTGATCCCCCCGGCGGGTGTGGAGGCGGCGCGGGGCAAATGGACGTTCAAGTGTTTGCCCGTGATTCCCCCGCATTTTGATTTGCAGCCGATCGAAAAGAACGAGGGGCGGCTCAAGGTGCTCAAAAAACTCATCAAGCGCGAGGACGTGAGCCGGCTGATCAATGCCTGCGACGCTGGCCGGGAAGGCGAGTTGATCTTTCGCAACATCGTCCGCTTTACGAAAGCCAAACAGCCCATCCAACGGTTGTGGCTGCAATCCATGACGCCGGCGGCCATCCGGGAGGGATTCACCGCATTGCGCCCGGATGAGGAATTGCAACCCCTGGCCGATGCCGCCACCAGCCGGAGCGAGGCCGATTGGTTGGTGGGAATCAACGGCACACGGGCCATGACGGCATTTAATTCCAAGCTGGGAGGTTTTTTCAAAACCCCGGTGGGCCGCGTGCAAACGCCAACGCTGGCCATCCTGGTCGAACGCGAAAAGAAGATCCGCGAATTCGTCCCGCGGAACTATTGGGAGGTTTTCGCCACCTTCCACGCCACCGCCGGCCAGTACGTCGGCCGCTGGTTCGACGAAAAGTTCGCCAGATCCGAAGACGAACAGCTCAAACCTGAACGCATCTGGGACCGGGCCGAAGCCGAGGCCCTCAAGGCGCAGTGCCAGGGCCAGCCCGGCACGGTCACTGAAGAAAGCAAGCCGACCACCTCGCTCGCGCCGTTGCTGTACGATTTGACCAGCCTGCAACGCGATGCCAACGCGCGCTTCGGATTCAGCGCCAAGACCACCCTGGGCCTCGCCCAGGCCCTGTACGAGAAACACAAAGTGCTGACCTACCCCCGCACCGACTCGCGCGCATTGCCGGAGGATTATCTGGCCACCGTCCGACACACGCTGACGATGCTGAATGACGTGACCGGGTACTCCACCTTCGCCGAGCAAATCCTCGCGAGCGGTTGGGTGCGGCCCAACAAGCGCATCTTCAACAACGCGAAAATCTCGGACCACTTTGCGATCATCCCCACGACGCAAGCCCCCAAGAGCCTGACGGAGCCGGAGCACAAGCTCTATGATCTCGTCACCAAGCGCTTTCTCGCCATCTTTTACCCTGCGGCAGAATTTTTGGAGACCAACCGGATCACCCGCGTGGCCGGCCAGCCGTTCAAGAGTTCCGGCAAAGTCCTGGTCAAACCCGGCTGGCTGACCGTCTATGGCAAGGAGGCGCAGTCGCCGGATGATGCGCCGCAACTGGTGCCGGTCAAACCGGGCGAGCGTGTGCAGACGCACCACATTGAAGTGAAACAAAACGTGACCAAGCCGCCCCCGCGTTACTCGGAAGCCACGCTGCTCTCGGCCATGGAGGGCGCAGGGAAACTGGTGGATGACGACGAGCTGCGCGAGGCCATGAGCGAACGGGGGCTGGGCACACCCGCCACCCGGGCCGCGATCATCGAAGGTTTGATTCTGGAAGGTTACGTGCATCGCAGCGGCCGCGAGCTACAAGCCACTGCCAAGGCGTTTTCCTTGATGGAGCTGCTGAACGGGCTGGGCATCCAGGAACTCACCAAACCCGAGCTGACCGGCGAATGGGAATTTCAGTTGCGCCAGATGCAACGCCGCCAGTTGAGTCGCCCGCAGTTCATGCGGGGCATCGAGGAAATGACGCGACGCATTGTGGATCGCGCCAAGACGTATGAACAAGACACCATCCCGGGCGACTTCGGAACACTCAACGTCCCCTGCCCCAAGTGCGGCGGCGAGATCCGGGAGAAATACAAGCAATTTCAGTGCGTAAAATGTGACTTCGCCATCTGGAAAACGCTGTGCAACCGGATGTTTGAACCAACCGAAGTGGAAAGACTCATCACCGACAAGAAAATCGGCCCCCTGCAAGGCTTCCGCAGCAAGCAGGGCTTCCCGTTTGCCGCCGTTCTTAAATTGAACGGTGAGTACAAAGTGGAGTTTGATTTTGGCAACGAGCCGAAAGCGGGCGAAACCGGCGCCCCCGTGGACTTTTCCGGGCAGACGCCCCTGGGCAAATGTCCCCGGTGCGGCGCGGGGGTCTTTGATGCCGGCATGAACTACGTTTGCGAAAAACAGGCCGGCCCGGAAAAAACCTGCGACTTCCGCACCGGCAAAATTATTTTGCAGCAGGAGATCGCCCCCGAACAGATCCGGAAACTGCTGGCCGAGGGCAAAACGGATTTGTTGAAAAATTTCGTCTCCAAAAAGACCAACCGGAAGTTTGAAGCCTACCTGGTGCTGAAGGATGGCAAGACGGCCTTCGAGTTTCCTCCGCGCACCAAAAAAACCCGGACCAAATCCACCGCGCCGGCGCCCCGGGTTGATCTGTCCGGCAAACCGGAAATCGGGAAATGCCCGCGCTGCGGGGGGCGGGTGCTGGATACCGAAGGCGACGCAGGTTACGTGTGTGAAAATTCACAACGGGAAACCAAAGCCTGCAAGTTTAAGATCGGGAGAATCATTCTGGAGCAACCCATCGAAACTGCGCAGGCGCGGAAAATCCTTGCGACCGGCAAAAGTGACCTGCTCGGCAAATTTATTTCGAAAGCGGGAAAGCCGTTCCCCGCGCATCTCGTCATGGATGCCAGGGGTAAAATCACGTTTGAATTTCCTCCCCGGGATGACGAGTGATCCTGACCATACGGTCGGAGCGGTGGCCGCCGCTCCGCCACCGGTGTTGGATCGCTGGTCCCGGGAATTTCTCGGCCACTTGAACACCGAGCGTGGCGCTTCCGCTTACACCCAGCGCAACTACCGGCAGGCGCTGATGGAATTCAGCGTCTGGTGGCGCCACGAACGGTCGGCCGGGCCGGTTTGGGCGCAGTTGCAACGAGACGATTTCCGCAGCTACCTGCGGTTTCTCGGACGACACAACCTGGGCCGCGCGGCCATTGCCCTGCGGTTCTCGGCCTTGCGGTCGTTCTACAGATTTTTGATCCGACAGGGCGTGGTACCCACCTCCCCCGTCAAAACAGTCACGCTGCCAAAGCCGCCCAAACGCCTGCCCAAATTTCTCACCGTCAGACAGATGGAAGATCTGCTGGCGGCGCCGCTGGCCGGGTTGACCGGCACCGCAGTCAAGCGCGCGGGACGACCGCTCTCGGTGGTGGCGTGTTATCGGGACGTGGCGATTCTGGAAACGATTTATTCCTGTGGACTGCGCATCAGCGAACTGGCTGGGCTGCAAGTCGAGGATATCGATTGGAACGAGCAGCTGGTCCGCATCCGCGGCAAGGGGCGAAAAGAACGTTTAGTGCCCATTGCCCAGACAGCCCTGAAGGCAATTAAACATTATTGGTCACTCCGCCCCGAGGGCGCCCCGGGGAAATCCCCGGTGTTTGTTGCAGAAACCCGGCGTCACGGTGCGATCAACCCGGTCATGCTGCAGCGGCGACTCAAGCGCTATCTGGCGCGCGCGGGCTTGGATCCTTCGATTACACCTCATCAGCTACGCCACAGTTACGCCACGCACCTGCTGGACAATGGCGCTGACCTGCGCAGTGTGCAGGAATTATTGGGCCACGCGCATCTCGCCACGACGCAAGTGTACACGCACGTCTCGACCGAACGTCTGAAGCAGGCTTACCTCCGCGCCCATCCGCGCGCCTGATTGGCACCAGGTTTGCAGGCACCGCAGCCGTCAGGGGTGGTCTTTCCGACGCTGGATCAACCACTGATTCGTCTTGTCAAGGAGGCAACAGGCGGCGAGCGAACTCGCAAATCCTTCCTCCAGATGCGTTGCATCACAGGGCAAACCGGAAATCTGAGAAAATTGTTTATGCCAGGCATGCTCCCGCGAGAGATCGCCAATTGCAAACGTCACGGCCGCGCACCGCTGCCCAGGTTGGCTGCGCAGCACTTTCACCTCCTCGCCCTGCTCATGCTCGGCATGATGATTTTGCCGGTGGCGATCCCCGCTGCCACCTTTGTCTGGGACGGTCACGGGTCGGGCAACAGCCTTTGGCGGCGAGCACGAAACTGGGTCGGCAACGCCGCACCGCCGGCGAACGCATTCGCCGGCTTGTTCAACACGGACATCATTCTCTCCGGCGCCACCAAAACCACCCCCGTTCTGGATCGAAGGTATTACATTCACAGCCTCACTTTCGCGTCGGACGCCGCCAGCTTTACCTTGGATTATCGCGGCAACATCAACAACCGCAATCTGCTCCTGGGTGCGGGAGGCATCACCAACAACAGCGCCAATTTACAAACGCTGCGCCCCAGCATCACCATCAGTCAAAATCAAACTTGGCAGGCCAATGCCGGCGACCTGACCGCCCGGGGCCCGCTAAATCTGCCGGGAAACAATCTGACCTTCAGCGGCAGCTTCCATACGACCGTGACTGGCCCAATTCAAGGCACCGGCAGCCTGACAAAAGACGGTCTTGGGACATTGACCTTGGGCGGTTCGGCGGCCAACACCTTTTCCGGTGGAGTCACCATCAATGCCGGAACTGTTCATGTCGGCAAGGCCAGCGCCCTCGGTTCCGGTCCGCTCACGGTCAATGGCGGCACCCTGAACGTGGGAAATTACAACCTGCTCGTGGGGGATCTGACGTTGTCGGGCGGCACCCTGGTGGGCACGGGCGGCAGCATTGCCGGAAGCTCCGATTACCAGCTTCAAGCCGGCACTGTCGCTGGAAATTTGAGCGGTCCGGTCGCGGCCCTCAAGACCACCGGCGGAACGGTGTTCTTAACCGCCGCCAGCAGCTATACCGGCGGGACGCAGGTGAGCGCCGGCTCGCTCATCGTGAATAATGTCAGCGGCAGCGGCACGGGGAGCGGTCCGGTGACCATCAATGCCTCCGGGGCGGTGATGGGCATCGGGGCCATCGGCGGCGCGGTAACCAACGGTCCGGGCGGCCTCCTGTCCGCCGGATACGAAATCGGCACGTTGAACATTGGCAACCTCGTTTGGTTTGGCGGAGGGGTAAACCGCTGGGATCTTTCCGACGCCGCCAGCGTGGCCGGCTCCGGTTGGGACCTATTGCGGGTCAACGGAACGTTGACATTGTGGGCATCGCCGGCCAACAAAGCCATCATCGACGTCACTTCCTTCACGCTGGCGGAAACACGTGGCCTCGCGGCCAATTTCGATCCGACGCAAAATTACCTCTGGACCATTCTGGAAACGACCGGCGGGATCTTCTTCAGCGGTGGCGGGGATGCCGGCTCGGTCTTCAATGTTGTAACCGGCAATTTCAACAATCCTCATGATGGCGGGGAATTTGCTGTGCAACTCTCGGATGATGGCCGGCAATTGCACCTGACATACACGTACATTGCCGTTCCTGAACCCAGCAAGATTGCCCTGTTGGGACTGGGGCTCTTTGGCTTTGTTTACCTAAAGCGAGTACAACGAAACTGGCCGACATAATGTAGTTGCATGTTTCAGGCGTCTTTTTTGCAGGCCCGCAAGCGTGCTGCCGCAGCCCACCGACGGTTTGGTCGGGTGCAGCGGCAGAAATCGCGTACGGCACGCGTATTCGAGACGACCGCCGCCATCATTCCCGCGATTGTTTGTCTGCTGCATCTAACCCTGAAATCCGCCAATGCCCAACCCGCGCGGGTGGAGTCTCATCCCCTTCAAGTCGAAACGCCGCGCTCAGAACCCGGTCCAGCCCAGCCGGCGCCCGCTCCACTGGTGACGGTGCCAGAGCCCAACAGCCTTGCACTCGTCACTCTGGGTTTGGGGGCGCTGGCATGCGCCCGGCGCGCCCAAAAACCGGCGCACCCGCCCGCGTTGCCGGTCATCTGACAGATTCCCCGGCTGGCAGACGTTCGGTGTGCGACTGACAAAATTTTGCTCGTCCCGGGCTTGTGAAAGCCGGGTGGAGGTTGGATCGGCCGGAGGGCCGGAAACGCCATCGTCCAGTGGCTCCGCTGGATTACGCCGCCCGGCTTTGCCGGCGCTGCGCAAACCAGGCGATCATGCTTTGAAAAATCAGCATCCCGTCAGTGTTGCCGAGAATGGCCTCGCAAGCGCGCTCGGGATGCGGCATCAAACCGGCAACATTCCGCGGCTCGTTGCAAATCCCGGCGATGTTCCGTAATGCGCCGTTGGGATTCGCCGCCTCCGTCACGTTCCCCTCCTGATCACAATATTGCCAGAGAATCTGGTCATTGGCTGCCAACTGCTGCAGCGTTTCCTCCGCGGCAAAATAACAACCCTCGCCATGCGCAATCGGCACGCGCAATAATTTATCGTTCGGCACTTGATTGGTGAAGGGCGAGTTCCGGGTCACGGTCTTCAGAAACACGTGCTCGCAACGAAATTGCAGGGACCGATTGCGCACCAGCGCCCCGGGCAGCAATCCTGCCTCGGTCAACACCTGGAAACCGTTGCAAATCCCCAGCACCAGACCGCCTTGCGCCCCGAACTGTTGCACCGCCCGCATCACCGGACTGAACCGCGCAATCGCGCCGCAGCGCAAATGATCGCCGTAACTGAACCCGCCCGGGATGAGTACCGCATCCGCTGCGCCGAGCGAGGCGTCCTTGTGCCAGACGTAACGCGCGGAGTAACCCAGATGCCGCACCGCGTGCAAGGCGTCCTGGTCGCAGTTGCTCGCGGGAAATTGGATGATGGCGAAATTCATGGCGGGGCCGGCCGGATCAGCGATCGCGCCCGGGCGACCACGGCCGCCTCCGTACGCTTGCGCCTCCAGGCATTCATTGTATCTCCAACCGGTAGTCTTCGATCACGGGATTGCTCAGAAAACGATGCGCCGCCTCATTAAGCGTCGCTTCCGCAACGGCCGGGTCGGTGCCGGCAGCCAGATCAATTTCGATATACTTGCCCACATGAACATCCCCGACTCCGTCATAGCCCATGTGTGCCAACGCACGGCGAACCGTGATCCCCTGCGGATCCACCACGGCTTTTTTCGGTGTAATGATAATTCTGGCCTTCATAAACATCGCAACCACGCCGGGCCCGGCCCGGAAAAACCGTTCAAGAGTGGCAGGCCGCCGACTGCAGGGCGAGCCATTTTCGCCTGCCGCCGGCGCCCATCCACCCGGCTTCCCCGACACCATTCATTTGCTTTTCGCAAACTTCATGGCGGCGCGGCGCAGTTCACGATCGGCGTCCCGTTTTCTGATGTCCGCGCGTTTGTCGAATTGCTGTTTTCCCTTCCCCACGCCCAACGCCACCTTCACCTTCCCGTTTTTCCAATACAACGCGAGCGGAAAGAGCGCATTTCCCTTGACGGCGGCCAGTCCGAACAACTTGCGGATTTCCGCCTTGTGCAACAGCAGCTTGCGGGGCGTCCGCGGCTCGTGATTGTTCAAATTCCCGTGTGAGTACTCGTCAATGTGTGCGTTGTAGAGCCAGACCTCCCCTCTTTCCACCCGCGCAAAAGCATCGGCAATCTGCCCCTTGCCGGCCCGCAACACCTTCACCTCGGTGCCGCGCAAAACGATTCCCGCCTCAAACGTTTCGAGGATGTGGTAATCACGCCGCGCCTTGTGGTTGGAGACGATGTCCGCCATCAACTGCAGGATAGGACCAACCGGTGAAAATTCGAGTCACAAAAAAGCTTCATTCATCTGGATGAATGAAGCGGAAGATGATTATCGCAGGAGCGGAGAGCGACCTCCCTCCCCGGAAGCAACGGCTCAGCCCGGCAAAGGTGCTTTATCGGCGTCGCTTCTTGGGCAGTGGACGGGTCAGTTCCTCCAGTTTAGGCAGTTCCCAGCCAATTTTCTCCTCGATCACCTCACGCAAGGCAATGTCCGCCGCACCCAACGTGACATAGTCCGCGATCAACGGACGTCCCAAGCCACCCCCACCCGCATTCAACTGGCGTACCCGTTGCGAGACGATGTTGATCAGAATGTTGGGGCCTCCAACCCTCTCCAGAGCTCTCCGACAAAGTTCAGCGTTCACAGTAGTAGTTCAAAACCAAGCGTGACAGTTTAATGGGTGCCGTCCTGATGGCAATCTAAAATTCGCCCCGGCAGCGGAAACAGCAGGGACAATTGATGAATTCCCGCTGACCACGGAAAAACCCGGTTTCTGAACCAGTAAGAGCACCCGGCCATGAGGGCCCCCAGAATTTTGCCCCTCGCTTCGTTCGCACCCTGCATAAAACAAGACCCCAGAGAAAGGAACTTGACGAACAAGGCGCTACATACGGTTCGCGTTGTGGGCTTTCGCCTGACTGGCAGCCGGGTATGGTGCTGATGCAGCTTCCGCCACTCCTCAACCCGGGACATCCGCTGCCCGGATTCACCCCGCTCTGCGTCGGTTCACGGCCAGTCATGACCACGCCACGATTCAGAAACGCCAGGCAACCCACCCAGCCACCGGCCATTCAATCGCCGGCGGCTGTCAGGGCGTGTTTGGGAGAATCCCGCAACAAGATGCATCCGGCAACGGCGGATATTGCGGAGTGGCCGCCGCCGGGCGTGGGCGCCTCACACCGCGTGCGCCTTTTCCTGCGCCTGCAGTGCGGATTCGTAGCATTGCAACGCTTCCTCGTAGCGTTCGAGCCGGTTGAACAGCCCGCCCTTTTGCAGGTAAGCAATCGTCAAATCCGTGTTGGCGGCAATGGCCTGATCATAACACGCCAGGGCGGCTTCCGGCTGCTGCATCGCTTCCAGGGCCAGTCCCTTCTTCACCAGCGCCTCGCCGTGATTCGGTTCAACCTGCAGGATGGTTTCAAAACAGGCCAGGGCTTCCCGTGGTTTATCTTCGGCCAGCAGTTTCTGGCCTTGCGCCAGCAGGGTTCCGGAGGAATCCGCCGGTGCCGTGACGTCGTTCCCGCCGTTATGTTCCGGGGGCGACGCCGGTTCAGCGGACGTTGCGGGCGGCTCCGACAATAACGGTGAGGTGGCATGCTCCAGTTGTAGAATGCGCTGCTCCAACCGTGACAACACACCAAACAGCCGCTCGGAAGCCGGGGCGGGCAATTCCGGTTTCACCCCTGGTGCCCCGCCTGCGGAAAGGGTCAGGGTGGAGCGACTGCTCTGAAGTTGCGCAGAGACTTCGGCCAGCCGATTCACCGCGCGCCATTGCAAATAACCCGTCGCCAGCAAAATGAAAAAGCCCACGCCAGCAATCGAGCCGCCCACCAGCAGGAGCAGACGATTGTTGGTCGCCACCGTTTCCTGCATGGCGGTCCATTCCGCGGATTTCTGCCGGTCCAACGCGACTTCCAGCGCGCGCAGCTTGGCTTCCAGCGCGGCGGTGGTTTTGGCGGCCAGCGCCTCCGTCTCCTGCTGGTTGCGCTCCAGCGCCAATTGCGTGGCGTGCAGCTGTTCCTGCACCTTCAAATACGAGCGCAACGCCTCCGCAGCCAAAGTGAGGTTGGTCTCCGCCGGCTCCTCTCCCGCGGCGGGCGCCGGCAGTGTTGTCATTTCCGCAGTGTGGCCATAGGCGGAAGCCCAGACCAGTGCAGCCAATCCCAAGAGCGTGCCGGACAACCAGCGACGAACGAATTTTGGAATGGTGTTCATAAACCGTTTGAGACTGCGCCCTGTGCTGACGGTTGTCAATCCCGCGTCAACAACCGCGTGCGGACAAATCCGTGCGGGCGAACAAACGGCTGGCGCGCTTCGCCACAATGGGAACATTTTGCACGGTGAGTGGCGGAGAGAGAGGGATTCGAACCCTCGTTACGGCTTTTGACCGTAAACCGGTTTAGCAAACCAGCGCCTTCAGCCACTCGGCCATCTCTCCTGCTCTGTCGTTGTCCGCTGCCAGGCGGCAGCCGCAGAGCGATGCTTGACCAAGCCCCCAGAGTTTTCAAGGCAAAACACGCAGGATCACAAAAAAGACTGACAACGCACCCCCGTGCCGACATCCCGGGGATGCCGGGTAAACCGACCTCCACCCGTTGTCAGGAGGGATTGACTGCAAACTCGTGCCTGTGCGGCGATGTGTTGCTCCACAATTTGACGCGTCCGTACCGCAAGCGCCGGCTGACGACGCCACCCGCCCCGGCGGCGGATTGGATCAAGGATTCATGACCCCTTTAAACCAGCCCGCATGGCCTGGACTTTTGTTCCAGGCACCGCATCCGGTTTGGCGCACGCCTCAATCTCCACCCTGGCGCCTGAGGGCTCGTCCTCAGGCGCGACGGCGATGCGCGTTCCGGTTGGCGAACAACAACAGGGCTCCGGTCGCCAGGAACGAGAGCGCAGTCGGTTCCGGCACCAAGGTCAGCGGTGTCGGGGTGGCCGCACCATAACCCA